>ERZ795059.4005-NODE-4005-length-14026-cov-5.718274_pt1 | contig 14026 bp, 8 predicted proteins | sample MGYA00375143_ERZ795059 | MGnify/ENA primary metagenome ERZ795059 (study PRJEB30188, sample SAMN05720168) | activated sludge metagenome | isolation source: Anaerobic digester | place: USA | collected 2015-01-07 ... | reverse complement strand
AGTTTTCCGGAGGTCTTGCTGACGGCGGTGGGAGGCGCAGTGGTGATCGTCGGCGTCGCCGCCGTAGTCCGCTTGACCAGTGCCTGGCCGAAGCCGGAAAGCGAGGCGGGCAGCCCCTTCCAAGAAACTGAAGATGACGTCGCAGCGGAACGACGGACTTCATAACGCGGCCTGCCAAAACGAAAGAAGCCCGGCTCTTTCGGAAAAGCCGGGCTTCGGAAGATGCGATTGAACTGGCGACGTGTTACCGTGAAGGGCTCCAGCGCCGTCTGTGCGGCACCGGATCAGGACATTCGCGTCCTGTGTCCCTGCGTGGCCTCGATCGCGTGCGTGTCGGATGGCTCCAGGCCAGCCGATTTCTCGTTCTCGCGTTTGATCGCCTCGTACACCTCCTGACGGTGTACGGGGATGTCTTGCGGGGCCTGGATCCCGAGCCGCACTTTGTCGCCGCGAATATCCACGATCGTGACTACCACGTCGTCGCCAATGATGATGCTTTCGTCACGATGTCTCGACAACACCAACATCGTTGGCTCCTCATGTATTCTCAAAGTCTTTCCCAGGGACACTCGGCGGAACGTTGCGCCAGACGCCCTGGTTCGTTCGCCGACCACCGACTCAGTGCAAGTATCGGGCGACGCGGGGAACAGCAATTACTTCCAGGCGACTTTGTGTTGTGTTTTTGCCTGGCCCATCCGTGAGTTAGGCGATCTTGCGCAAGCGTAGCGGGATTCTGGGGAGGGCGAGTTGTAGGGGTTGTTCGTCGCTGGTAATCAACTGGCGTCCGATGCGGCGATTCAGGTTGATGATCACCGGGCCGCGCAGGTTCAAGGTCAAACCGGCCTCGTTCCGGCCGAGGGGCACCAGCACGAACGCTTCGTCGAGCACCGCCAACTCCAGCGGCGTCAACTGGTTGCGCGCGATCAGCACGCGGTATCCCGGAACATACCGGCGGGGACTGACCATCGGCAGGGCGACGCCGGGCTCCGTCAGGCTTTGCAGCCAGGCTACGCCGGAATTGCCGCTGTCGGCCAGCAGCACCCAGTGGCGGTGCGACTCGAAACCGATCAGCCCGCGGGAAAAAAGCAAAATGTCTTCCGGCTGGATCTCCACCGTGCCGAAGCGGGACGTTTTGACTTGCATAGCCGAATCCGTAGGGGTTGGCGATTGAGCAGGCCGCTGAGCGGCGGAGGTGCGTTTTGCAGCGAGGGAGAGGTTCTTGGATATAGATCGGAAAAAAAACGCCGCAAGGACAGCAAAATCGCTAAGACAAGAACGGGATCGTCGGTGATCGGTGATCGGTAATCGGTAATCGGTAATCGGTAATCGGTAATCGGTGATCGGTGACCGGTGACCGGTGACCGGTGATCGGTGACCGGTGATCGGTAATCGGTAATCGGTAATCGGTGACCGGTGATCGGTGATCGGTGATCGGTGATCGGTGATCGGTAACCGGTGAGCGGTAATCGGTGACCGGTGATCGGTGATCGGTGATCGGTAACCGGTGAGCGGTGAGCGGTGAGCGATCAGTCGTCAACCCGCATCTCGCGACCCAATCACGGTTTCGTCCCGGCTGCGCTCCAGCGCTGTTGCAGGTACTCGACCGCGTTGCGCAATTGGGCGTCGTCCGCGGGCGTCGTCTGCGGGGTTTTCTCCGTGCCGCCCGACTTGGTCGAGGCATCGTCGGGGCCGGCGCCGATATCACGTCGACGGCGGGCCTGGCGGACGGCGTCCGCCTGTTCTTCGGTCAGTTTCACTTCCAACCCTGGATCCGGACGGACGCCCCATTCGGCCTCCTCCGGCGCATCCTTCAGGCGATGGATGTTCTTGCCGCTGGGGCGCCAGTAGCTGGCCGTGGTCAGCTTCAAGGCCGCACGACCGGCTTCCAGCGGGATGACGTTCTGCACCGTGCCCTTGCCCCATGTGCGTTGTCCTGCAATCTTGGCCCGCCCGTGATCCTGCAGGCAAGCGGCGACGATCTCGCTGGCGCTGGCAGAGAAATGGTTCACCAGCACGACCAGCGGCACGTCCTTGGGCAGCAACGGTTCGCCATCGGCCTCATACGTCCGTCGCACCTCACCATCGCGTCCCCGAATCGTGACAATCGTGCCGCCGTCGAGGAACATCTCGCAAGTCCCCACGGCGGCATCCAGCAACCCGCCCGCGTTGTCGCGCAGGTCCAGGATTAACGCCCGCATGGATTTGCCCCGTAACGCTTGTTTCAGCTCGTCAACGGTATTCTCGCCAAAATTGATCACACGAACGTACATGATGCGCGGGTCGCTCTGCAGCTGAAAACTCCAGTCGCCGTCCGCGCGCCGGGCGTCGCCCAGCACGGATTCGATCGGGATGATCGCCCGTTGGATCACCAAGTCAACCGGCTTTTCCTCGCCAACGTGCAACAGCGTCAAACGCACTGGCTCACCTGGCAAACCTCGGATCAACTGGACCGCATCCCGATAGGACATGGTCGCCGTGTCCTTGCCGTCGATCGCCAGAATGACATCGCCCGCGCGGACCCCCGCCCGTGAGGCGGGAGTATCGAACAAGGGATTCACCACCACGATCCGTTTGGTTTCCGGGCTAAAGTCGACGAGAATCCCGATTCCGCCGAACTCCTGATCGAGTTCCTCCTTGAAACGCCCGTACTCGGCCGGACCGATATAGCTGGAGTAAGGATCCAGTCCCTCCGCCATGCCGTGCATGGCGTTTTCGTACAGTTGGCGATAGTCGACGTCCTCCAAGTAGTTGAAGGTAATCAAGTCCATCGCTTCGGAGACTGTCGAGGCGTAGCGGTTCCGATCCGCCTTGATGTGGCACATCAGCGACAGAATCGCCGCCAGAAAGAGCACTAGCAAATTACGCAGGGGCATCGTCCGAATCCTTATCTCCACATCGAGAATAGATTACACGAAAGGCTTTCCCGCGAACAGTTCTTATTCCCGAATGCCGTACTTTCGCCAAGCTGCGGGTAGGGGGGCCTCGATTCGCAACGGCATTTTGCGGACGGGATGCTCAAGTTCCAGACGCCGTGCGTGCAGCGCCAGGCCATGAGGAAAGGCCGCCGTCGCGCCGTACTTGCGATCGCCCAACACGGGGTGCCCCCGCTGGGCCAGTTGCACGCGAATCTGGTGTTTCCGGCCGGTTTCCAGGAGCACCTCCAGCAGCGTGGCATGGGGCAGAACGCGTAACGTCCGATAGCGCAAGCGCGCTTTTTTCGAGCCGCGTTGCTCCGGGGCGCAGACCACCATGCGCCGTTGCCGATCATCCTTCCACAACCAGTCCACACACACGGAATCCATCGGCTCCGGCCGACCTTCGACCAAGGCCCAGTACGTCTTCCTAACGTCCCCGCAACGGAACTGCTCGGTGAGGCGAGCAGCGGCTTTCGACGTGCGCGCGAAGAGAATCACGCCGGAGACCATCGAGTCCAGGCGGCTGACCACGCCCAAATAGACATTGCCGGGCTTGTCGTATTCCTGCTTCAGGTAATCCTTGGCGAGCTTCACCAGGCTCGTGCGGCCGCTTTCTACGCCCATGGTGGGCACGCCCGCCGGCTTGAGCACGGCCAGCAGGTGATTGTCCTCGAACAAGATCGGCAGTTGCAGCGGGGGCATGAGGTTCCAGGCGAGCGGATACTGGTTCGTATTACGATTACCCGATTTCTTGTTTTTCTACGTGCCTTTTGGAGTGCGGCGCCTTGTCGCCGCTTTGGCTCGATGGCGACCCAATGACCGCCGCTTTGTGTTCCGGTGCCTTGCAGTGTTCCCTGAACCCAATCAGCCGCCACGCTCCAAGCCGCCACCCAAAGCGGTGACAAGGCACCGCACTCCGAAACTCGGTTGCGGCTGGGGCCGCGTAAAACGACCTGTCTACGGATTCGACGTGTCATGCACATGGTGGAGACGCACAGATAGTTCTACAATGCTGTCGGTCCTTCTACTAGTCCCAGTGTCCGTGATGGCTTATGTCGGGCGTCCGACCACAGGTGATTCTGGCGAGTGCATCTCCACGCCGCCGCGAACTGCTCGCGGAGGCGGGTTACGATTTTGTCGTCCGACCGCCGCACGAGAACGCCGAGTGCGGCCGGCGCGACGGCGAATCGTCGGCGGAGTTGGTGGCCAGGCTGGCGCGCCAAAAGGCCGCCGATGTCGCCAGCCGGTGTGACGCGGGGCTGGTCCTGGGCTGCGACACCGTCGTCGAGTGCTGCGGGCAAGTGCTGGGAAAACCGCAGGACCGGGCGCACGCCCGGCAGATGCTGGAACTGCTGCGCGGGCACGAGCACCACGTGTTCAGCGGTCTCTGCCTGTGGGTCGTGCCCGGTAATCGGCACCGAGTGAGGGTCGCGATGACGCGACTGGTGATGACTTCGATTTCCGACCAGCAGTTGCAGGGCTACCTGGACACAGGCGGTTGGCAGGGCAAGGCCGGCGCCTTCGGCTACCAGGACGGACACGATTGGCTGGCGATTCTGGAGGGTAGCGAGTCGAACGTCGTGGGCTTGCCGCTGGAGCTATTGGACGAGATGATGCGGGACTGGGAGCGGGACGCGAAGGCGGGTCAGAAGTTAACCGGCTGCGCCGGGACCTGAAACCCTCATCTTTCACGGAATCTTCCACTCAAGTTCACGCAGGAGGGGGATCGACGTGGGGCGAATCGGGATAGGGAAACTGGCGCAGTGGTTGCGCCGCGTCGGCGCGTCGCTGCGCGCCGGTCTGGACCCGCTCAGCACGTGCGAAAAAGACGCCACGTACGGCTCGGCTGTGCACCGCAGCATGATGGCACGGGTCAGTCAGACCATTCGCGACGGCGGCAGTCTGGCCGACGGCTTGGCCGCGTGCGGCGGTTACTTCCCGCCGCTGGTCTGCACGTTGGTCGACGTCGGCGAGCGATCGGGCCGGCTGGACGACATCTTGCGCGGACTGGCGGAGCACTACGAGCATCTGTTGTCGCTGCGTCGCACGTTCCTGGTGGGCATCGCCTGGCCGGCGATCCAGTTCTTTGCCGCCATCGGCATCGTGGGATTGCTGATTTGGATCTTGGGCATGGTGAGTTCGATGGCCGGGACGGAGGTCGATCCGCTGGGCTTTGGCCTGGTGGGCACGCCGGGGCTGTTGGTCTATCTGGGCCTGGTGGTCACGACCCTGGGCGGCGCGACGGTTGTGGTGATGGGCTTGTTGCGAGGCGCATTCGGGCCGGCGCCGTTGCGCGTCGCCATGCAGTTGCCCGTGCTCGGCAACTGCCTCAAGACGGCGGCTCTGTCCCGTTTCGCCTGGACGCTGGGCCTGACGCTGGATTCCGGCATGCATGCGCGGCGGTCGATGGAACTCGCCCTGCGCAGCACGGAGAACGCCTACTACACCTCTCAGATGAAAAGGGTCGACGACTGTCTTTTGAAGGGTCAGGAATTCCACGAGGCGCTGCGTGCCACGGGCCTGTTTCCCGACGAATTCCTGCAAATGCTCCAGACGGCGGAAATCTCCGGCACGCACGGCGAATCCCTGCAGCGGCTGGCGGACGAATATCGCCAGCGGGCGCAGACGGCGGCCAAGGCGTTGACCATGGCGGCCTCGTTCGCCGTCTGGGTCCTGGTGGCCCTCGTGCTGATCGCCCTCATCATTCGCTTGGCGATGGCTGCCTTTGCCCCCTACTACGAGTTGCTGGAGGGGTTTTGAGCGGCTTAGGATCGGCGAATCAATAACTGTCGCGATTTCAAAGTAGCCATCACGCTCCGCGTGATGATCGCCAACAAGAACGGGACAGTTATTGATTCGCCGATCCTTACCAATCCGTCGACCGCTGGGCGAACCGCTCCGCCTGTGATTGGATATTCACACCCACCAGTCGGCTCCACGCCGTCAACAGGCTTTGAAAAACCTCGCCGGGCGCGCCGCTGCCGATGGTTCGGCCGTTGAGTCGCAGCACGGGCCAGACGCAAGGGCTGGTGCTGCACAGCAGGACTTCGTCGGCGCGGAGCAGTTCGTCGACGGTCAAGTCGCGATGCACGAAGGGAATCTCGAGGGCCTGAGCCAGTTCGGCGACGACGGCGATGCTCACGCCCGGCAGGATCCTTTCCTGGGGCGGCGAAACGAGCCCTTCTTCCCGGCGGTAGATGCAGATGTTGGCCGTGGAAGCTTCCAGGACGTGCCCGTCGGCATCCAGCAAGACGGCTCGCGCTCCCGGCTCGATGCGGCGGGCCTGAAGGTCGGCCAGATAGTAGTGCATGCGGCTGCGGCACTTGAGTTCCACAGGCCAGCAAACCGGCGGCACCTGCTGGATGTCGGTCACCACCAGCGACTGGCCCGTGCGGTACTTGTCCGCCCACAGGTGAAACGCCAGCGGATAGGTGTGCATGCAGATCATCGGGCCGCGATGGGCGTCCGCGCCCACCATCGCCGCCATCGTCGAGTAGGGGCCCGGCGAGACGGCCATCGACAGGCCCAGATCGTCGCTGGGGTCGAGCAAGATATGGTTCCTCGCCGCCAGATCCGCCGCGGCCTCCCCCAACTCGGCCATGCTCAGCCCCAAATCGACGCCCACGATTTCGAGGGAATGTTCGAGTCGAGCCAGGTGCGGCTCCAGACGAAACAGCCGCCCGCCGAACGTGCGCAGCTGCTCCGCAACCGTCGTCCCCAACACGTAGCCGGCGTCGTAGACGGGGACCACCGCCTCGACGGCGGGAACCAATTTGCCGTTCAGGTAGGCCAGAGACATCGCAACAACGCTCAAGATATTGGATTCTTCGGGTCAAGTGACAAAGCATCAGAGTCAGCGCAGGTCCCTGAGCAACTCGATGGCCGCGTCGCGCATGGCTGTCTCGGCGCCGGCAGCGCATCGCGACCACCGTCCGGGGCCGGTTTCGTAGCCGCGGTTGCCGAAGGCGCGATCCGTGGGAATGTACCCGATGTACTCCTCGGAATACCCAACCACCGCGGTGACGGGAAACGGCGACGCGGCGGCGACAGCCAGGCCAATCTCCACGAACGGCTCGCCGGGCAACAGCACGAGCGAGGCCTCGCTCGTGCTGTTGCCCGGCGAGCCGTTCGTGGAGATTGGCCTGGCTGTCGCCGCCGCGTCGCCGTTTCCCGTCACCGCGGTGGTTGGGTATTCCGAGGAGTACATCGGGTACATTCCCACGGATCGCGCCTTCGGCAACCGCGGCTACGAAACCGGCCCCGGACGGTGGTCGCGATGCGCTGCCGGCGCCGAGACAGCCATGCGCGACGCGGCCATCGAGTTGCTCAGGGACCTGCGCTGACTCTGATGCTTTGTCACTTGACCCGAAGAATCCAATATCTTGAGCGTTGTTGCGATGTCTCTGGCCTACCTGAACGGCAAATTGGTTCCCGCCGTCGAGGCGGTGGTCCCCGTCTACGACGCCGGCTACGTGTTGGGGACGACGGTTGCGGAGCAGCTGCGCACGTTCGGCGGGCGGCTGTTTCGTCTGGAGCCGCACCTGGCTCGACTCGAACATTCCCTCGAAATCGTGGGCGTCGATTTGGGGCTGAGCATGGCCGAGTTGGGGGAGGCCGCGGCGGATCTGGCGGCGAGGAACCATATCTTGCTCGACCCCAGCGACGATCTGGGCCTGTCGATGGCCGTCTCGCCGGGCCCCTACTCGACGATGGCGGCGATGGTGGGCGCGGACGCCCATCGCGGCCCGATGATCTGCATGCACACCTATCCGCTGGCGTTTCACCTGTGGGCGGACAAGTACCGCACGGGCCAGTCGCTGGTGGTGACCGACATCCAGCAGGTGCCGCCGGTTTGCTGGCCTGTGGAACTCAAGTGCCGCAGCCGCATGCACTACTATCTGGCCGACCTTCAGGCCCGCCGCATCGAGCCGGGAGCGCGAGCCGTCTTGCTGGATGCCGACGGGCACGTCCTGGAAGCTTCCACGGCCAACATCTGCATCTACCGCCGGGAAGAAGGGCTCGTTTCGCCGCCCCAGGAAAGGATCCTGCCGGGCGTGAGCATCGCCGTCGTCGCCGAACTGGCTCAGGCCCTCGAGATTCCCTTCGTGCATCGCGACTTGACCGTCGACGAACTGCTCCGCGCCGACGAAGTCCTGCTGTGCAGCACCAGCCCTTGCGTCTGGCCCGTGCTGCGACTCAACGGCCGAACCATCGGCAGCGGCGCGCCCGGCGAGGTTTTTCAAAGCCTGTTGACGGCGTGGAGCCGACTGGTGGGTGTGAATATCCAATCACAGGCGGAGCGGTTCGCCCAGCGGTCGACGGATTGGTAAGGATCGGCGAATCAATAACTGTCCCGTTCTTGTTGGCGATCATCACGCGGAGCGTGATGGCTACTTTGAAATCGCGACAGTTATTGATTCGCCGATCCTAAGCCGCTCAAAACCCCTCCAGCAACTCGTAGTAGGGGGCAAAGGCAGCCATCGCCAAGCGAATGATGAGGGCGATCAGCACGAGGGCCACCAGGACCCAGACGGCGAACGAGGCCGCCATGGTCAACGCCTTGGCCGCCGTCTGCGCCCGCTGGCGATATTCGTCCGCCAGCCGCTGCAGGGATTCGCCGTGCGTGCCGGAGATTTCCGCCGTCTGGAGCATTTGCAGGAATTCGTCGGGAAACAGGCCCGTGGCACGCAGCGCCTCGTGGAATTCCTGACCCTTCAAAAGACAGTCGTCGACCCTTTTCATCTGAGAGGTGTAGTAGGCGTTCTCCGTGCTGCGCAGGGCGAGTTCCATCGACCGCCGCGCATGCATGCCGGAATCCAGCGTCAGGCCCAGCGTCCAGGCGAAACGGGACAGAGCCGCCGTCTTGAGGCAGTTGCCGAGCACGGGCAACTGCATGGCGACGCGCAACGGCGCCGGCCCGAATGCGCCTCGCAACAAGCCCATCACCACAACCGTCGCGCCGCCCAGGGTCGTGACCACCAGGCCCAGATAGACCAACAGCCCCGGCGTGCCCACCAGGCCAAAGCCCAGCGGATCGACCTCCGTCCCGGCCATCGAACTCACCATGCCCAAGATCCAAATCAGCAATCCCACGATGCCGATGGCGGCAAAGAACTGGATCGCCGGCCAGGCGATGCCCACCAGGAACGTGCGACGCAGCGACAACAGATGCTCGTAGTGCTCCGCCAGTCCGCGCAAGATGTCGTCCAGCCGGCCCGATCGCTCGCCGACGTCGACCAACGTGCAGACCAGCGGCGGGAAGTAACCGCCGCACGCGGCCAAGCCGTCGGCCAGACTGCCGCCGTCGCGAATGGTCTGACTGACCCGTGCCATCATGCTGCGGTGCACAGCCGAGCCGTACGTGGCGTCTTTTTCGCACGTGCTGAGCGGGTCCAGACCGGCGCGCAGCGACGCGCCGACGCGGCGCAACCACTGCGCCAGTTTCCCTATCCCGATTCGCCCCACGTCGATCCCCCTCCTGCGTGAACTTGAGTGGAAGATTCCGTGAAAGATGAGGGTTTCAGGTCCCGGCGCAGCCGGTTAACTTCTGACCCGCCTTCGCGTCCCGCTCCCAGTCCCGCATCATCTCGTCCAATAGCTCCAGCGGCAAGCCCACGACGTTCGACTCGCTACCCTCCAGAATCGCCAGCCAATCGTGTCCGTCCTGGTAGCCGAAGGCGCCGGCCTTGCCCTGCCAACCGCCTGTGTCCAGGTAGCCCTGCAACTGCTGGTCGGAAATCGAAGTCATCACCAGTCGCGTCATCGCGACCCTCACTCGGTGCCGATTACCGGGCACGACCCACAGGCAGAGACCGCTGAACACGTGGTGCTCGTGCCCGCGCAGCAGTTCCAGCATCTGCCGGGCGTGCGCCCGGTCCTGCGGTTTTCCCAGCACTTGCCCGCAGCACTCGACGACGGTGTCGCAGCCCAGGACCAGCCCCGCGTCACACCGGCTGGCGACATCGGCGGCCTTTTGGCGCGCCAGCCTGGCCACCAACTCCGCCGACGATTCGCCGTCGCGCCGGCCGCACTCGGCGTTCTCGTGCGGCGGTCGGACGACAAAATCGTAACCCGCCTCCGCGAGCAGTTCGCGGCGGCGTGGAGATGCACTCGCCAGAATCACCTGTGGTCGGACGCCCGACATAAGCCATCACGGACACTGGGACTAGTAGAAGGACCGACAGCATTGTAGAACTATCTGTGCGTCTCCACCATGTGCATGACACGTCGAATCCGTAGACAGGTCGTTTTACGCGGCCCCAGCCGCAACCGAGTTTCGGAGTGCGGTGCCTTGTCACCGCTTTGGGTGGCGGCTTGGAGCGTGGCGGCTGATTGGGTTCAGGGAACACTGCAAGGCACCGGAACACAAAGCGGCGGTCATTGGGTCGCCATCGAGCCAAAGCGGCGACAAGGCGCCGCACTCCAAAAGGCACGTAGAAAAACAAGAAATCGGGTAATCGTAATACGAACCAGTATCCGCTCGCCTGGAACCTCATGCCCCCGCTGCAACTGCCGATCTTGTTCGAGGACAATCACCTGCTGGCCGTGCTCAAGCCGGCGGGCGTGCCCACCATGGGCGTAGAAAGCGGCCGCACGAGCCTGGTGAAGCTCGCCAAGGATTACCTGAAGCAGGAATACGACAAGCCCGGCAATGTCTATTTGGGCGTGGTCAGCCGCCTGGACTCGATGGTCTCCGGCGTGATTCTCTTCGCGCGCACGTCGAAAGCCGCTGCTCGCCTCACCGAGCAGTTCCGTTGCGGGGACGTTAGGAAGACGTACTGGGCCTTGGTCGAAGGTCGGCCGGAGCCGATGGATTCCGTGTGTGTGGACTGGTTGTGGAAGGATGATCGGCAACGGCGCATGGTGGTCTGCGCCCCGGAGCAACGCGGCTCGAAAAAAGCGCGCTTGCGCTATCGGACGTTACGCGTTCTGCCCCATGCCACGCTGCTGGAGGTGCTCCTGGAAACCGGCCGGAAACACCAGATTCGCGTGCAACTGGCCCAGCGGGGGCACCCCGTGTTGGGCGATCGCAAGTACGGCGCGACGGCGGCCTTTCCTCATGGCCTGGCGCTGCACGCACGGCGTCTGGAACTTGAGCATCCCGTCCGCAAAATGCCGTTGCGAATCGAGGCCCCCCTACCCGCAGCTTGGCGAAAGTACGGCATTCGGGAATAAGAACTGTTCGCGGGAAAGCCTTTCGTGTAATCTATTCTCGATGTGGAGATAAGGATTCGGACGATGCCCCTGCGTAATTTGCTAGTGCTCTTTCTGGCGGCGATTCTGTCGCTGATGTGCCACATCAAGGCGGATCGGAACCGCTACGCCTCGACAGTCTCCGAAGCGATGGACTTGATTACCTTCAACTACTTGGAGGACGTCGACTATCGCCAACTGTACGAAAACGCCATGCACGGCATGGCGGAGGGACTGGATCCTTACTCCAGCTATATCGGTCCGGCCGAGTACGGGCGTTTCAAGGAGGAACTCGATCAGGAGTTCGGCGGAATCGGGATTCTCGTCGACTTTAGCCCGGAAACCAAACGGATCGTGGTGGTGAATCCCTTGTTCGATACTCCCGCCTCACGGGCGGGGGTCCGCGCGGGCGATGTCATTCTGGCGATCGACGGCAAGGACACGGCGACCATGTCCTATCGGGATGCGGTCCAGTTGATCCGAGGTTTGCCAGGTGAGCCAGTGCGTTTGACGCTGTTGCACGTTGGCGAGGAAAAGCCGGTTGACTTGGTGATCCAACGGGCGATCATCCCGATCGAATCCGTGCTGGGCGACGCCCGGCGCGCGGACGGCGACTGGAGTTTTCAGCTGCAGAGCGACCCGCGCATCATGTACGTTCGTGTGATCAATTTTGGCGAGAATACCGTTGACGAGCTGAAACAAGCGTTACGGGGCAAATCCATGCGGGCGTTAATCCTGGACCTGCGCGACAACGCGGGCGGGTTGCTGGATGCCGCCGTGGGGACTTGCGAGATGTTCCTCGACGGCGGCACGATTGTCACGATTCGGGGACGCGATGGTGAGGTGCGACGGACGTATGAGGCCGATGGCGAACCGTTGCTGCCCAAGGACGTGCCGCTGGTCGTGCTGGTGAACCATTTCTCTGCCAGCGCCAGCGAGATCGTCGCCGCTTGCCTGCAGGATCACGGGCGGGCCAAGATTGCAGGACAACGCACATGGGGCAAGGGCACGGTGCAGAACGTCATCCCGCTGGAAGCCGGTCGTGCGGCCTTGAAGCTGACCACGGCCAGCTACTGGCGCCCCAGCGGCAAGAACATCCATCGCCTGAAGGATGCGCCGGAGGAGGCCGAATGGGGCGTCCGTCCGGATCCAGGGTTGGAAGTGAAACTGACCGAAGAACAGGCGGACGCCGTCCGCCAGGCCCGCCGTCGACGTGATATCGGCGCCGGCCCCGACGATGCCTCGACCAAGTCGGGCGGCACGGAGAAAACCCCGCAGACGACGCCCGCGGACGACGCCCAATTGCGCAACGCGGTCGAGTACCTGCAACAGCGCTGGAGCGCAGCCGGGACGAAACCGTGATTGGGTCGCGAGATGCGGGTTGACGACTGATCGCTCACCGCTCACCGCTCACCGGTTACCGATCACCGATCACCGATCACCGGTCACCGATTACCGCTCACCGGTTACCGATCACCGATCACCGATCACCGATCACCGATCACCGGTCACCGATTACCGATTACCGATTACCGATCACCGGTCACCGATCACCGGTCACCGGTCACCGGTCACCGATCACCGATTACCGATTACCGATTACCGATTACCGATTACCGATCACCGATCACCGACGATCCCGTTCTTGTCTTAGCGATTTTGCTGTCCTTGCGGCGTTTTTTTTCCGATCTATATCCAAGAACCTCTCCCTCGCTGCAAAACGCACCTCCGCCGCTCAGCGGCCTGCTCAATCGCCAACCCCTACGGATTCGGCTATGCAAGTCAAAACGTCCCGCTTCGGCACGGTGGAGATCCAGCCGGAAGACATTTTGCTTTTTTCCCGCGGGCTGATCGGTTTCGAGTCGCACCGCCACTGGGTGCTGCTGGCCGACAGCGGCAATTCCGGCGTAGCCTGGCTGCAAAGCCTGACGGAGCCCGGCGTCGCCCTGCCGATGGTCAGTCCCCGCCGGTATGTTCCGGGATACCGCGTGCTGATCGCGCGCAACCAGTTGACGCCGCTGGAGTTGGCGGTGCTCGACGAAGCGTTCGTGCTGGTGCCCCTCGGCCGGAACGAGGCCGGTTTGACCTTGAACCTGCGCGGCCCGGTGATCATCAACCTGAATCGCCGCATCGGACGCCAGTTGATTACCAGCGACGAACAACCCCTACAACTCGCCCTCCCCAGAATCCCGCTACGCTTGCGCAAGATCGCCTAACTCACGGATGGGCCAGGCAAAAACACAACACAAAGTCGCCTGGAAGTAATTGCTGTTCCCCGCGTCGCCCGATACTTGCACTGAGTCGGTGGTCGGCGAACGAACCAGGGCGTCTGGCGCAACGTTCCGCCGAGTGTCCCTGGGAAAGACTTTGAGAATACATGAGGAGCCAACGATGTTGGTGTTGTCGAGACATCGTGACGAAAGCATCATCATTGGCGACGACGTGGTAGTCACGATCGTGGATATTCGCGGCGACAAAGTGCGGCTCGGGATCCAGGCCCCGCAAGACATCCCCGTACACCGTCAGGAGGTGTACGAGGCGATCAAACGCGAGAACGAGAAATCGGCTGGCCTGGAGCCATCCGACACGCACGCGATCGAGGCCACGCAGGGACACAGGACGCGAATGTCCTGATCCGGTGCCGCACAGACGGCGCTGGAGCCCTTCACGGTAACACGTCGCCAGTTCAATCGCATCTTCCGAAGCCCGGCTTTTCCGAAAGAGCCGGGCTTCTTTCGTTTTGGCAGGCCGCGTTATGAAGTCCGTCGTTCCGCTGCGACGTCATCTTCAGTTTCTTGGAAGGGGCTGCCCGCCTCGCTTTCCGGCTTCGGCCAGGCACTGGTCAAGCGGACTACGGCGGCGACGCCGACGATCACCACTGCGCCTCCCACCGCCGTCAGCAAGACCTCCGGAAAACT
>ERZ795059.3998-NODE-3998-length-14039-cov-7.927274_pt1 | contig 14039 bp, 12 predicted proteins | sample MGYA00375143_ERZ795059 | MGnify/ENA primary metagenome ERZ795059 (study PRJEB30188, sample SAMN05720168) | activated sludge metagenome | isolation source: Anaerobic digester | place: USA | collected 2015-01-07 ... | reverse complement strand
AGATTGGATGGTGTGACTGGAGTTCAGACGTGTGCTCTTCCGATCTTCCGCGCGCAGGTCGATGAAACCGACATAGGAAAAATAAAAATCGGCCAAAAGGCAGTCATTAGTTTGGACGCGTATGCCGATGAAAAAGTCAAAGCCACAGCGGAGCATATTTATTATGAGTCTGAGACTGTTAATAATGTCACTGTTTATAAAGTGGATCTTGTTCCGGAACGTATTCCAGTGTTTTTCCGTTCGGGGATGAATACTACCATTGATTTTATTGAAAATAGTAAAGAAAATGCCTTACTCGTGCCTATGGATGCGGTAACGCATGAAAAAGATGGTGCGTATGTTTTAGTTAAGAAAGAAAATAGCGCGCAGGTTGTTTCTCGTCCTGTGGTCATTGGCATTATGGATGAAAAAAATGTTGAGATTTTAGCCGGAATAGAAGATAAGGATATCGTGGTTATTAAGATCAATCAATACGAACTTCCTAAAAGTGATGTAGGTAAAAATCCTTTTATGCCTGATCGTCGTCAAAATAGGCAAAATCGCAGTAAATAATATATGATTGAATTAAAAAATATATCAAAAACATATCAAATGGGAAAAATCCAGGTCAAGGCCTTGGATAATGTTTCTTTGAAAATTGAATCAGGTGAGTTTGTCGCGATTATGGGGCCGTCGGGTTCTGGAAAATCGACCTTAATGCATATTTTAGGACTTTTGGATCGTCCGGATGAAGGTGCGTATTTTTTTCAAGGAAAAGATCTCACAAGATTATCGGATGAGTCATGGGCGATTATTAGAAATAAACTGGTAGGATTTATTTTTCAGCAGTTTCATCTGTTGGCGCGTATGACAGCTTTAGAAAATGTCCAGTTACCGTTGGTCTATGCGGGTAATCAACATTTAAAAGAGAACGCGAAAGAGAAATTAGAATTAGTGGGATTAAAAGACCGGATGAGCCATCAGCCGAATGAGCTTTCTGGTGGACAACAACAGCGTGTGGCCATTGCGCGTTCTTTAATCAATGAGCCGCCTATTATTATGGCTGATGAACCGACGGGGAATTTAGATTCGAAAAGTAAAGAAGAGATCATGGGGATTTTAAAACGGCTTCATCAGGAAGGAAAAACGGTTATTGTGGTCACCCATGAGAAGGAAGTCGCCGACCATGCGAAACGCGTGATTTATGTCCGTGATGGAAAAATTATTTCTGATGATAGGCGTGAAGAACAAAAAAAGAGTGCCGCCGAAACAGCTGATTCAAAATTAGTGAATGGTTTTTTATCTGAATCCATCCATCGTATTGGCCGCACAAAATTTCACGATTATTTTAAACAAGCGCTTTTTGCCATGATCTCGCATAAAATGCGTTCGTTACTTTCTATTTTGGGAATTTTAATTGGAGTCGCTTCTGTTATTGCTATGTTGGCGTTAGGGGAAGGGGCTAAAATTTCTATTCAAAAACAATTAGCGTCTTTAGGATCGAATTTGCTTGTGTTAAGGCCGGGGTCTTCTAAGGTGCACGGGATTGCTTTAGAAGCTGGAGCGGTTACTCGTTTTACGTTTAAAGATATCGCGGCTATTAAAAAATTGGATGGTGTTATACGAGTCAGCGCTTCTGTTTCAGGACGAGGCCAGGTGGTTTATGGGAATAAAAATTGGAGCACGCAAATCGAGGGAGTTGAAATTGATTATGATCAAATGCGCGCGGTGGTTCCTGTGGTTGGAAGATTTTTTATCGATAAAGAAATAAAAATGAGAGAAAGGGTAGCTATTTTAGGGACAACTGTCGCGCGGGAACTTTTTGGCAATGTGAATCCGATTGGTGCGATTATTAAAATTAATCTTGCTAATTTTAAGGTCATTGGCGTTTTACCGTCTAAAGGAGGTAATTCGTTTCGTGACCAAGATGATACGATTCTTGTGCCGGTCACAACTGCAATGTATCGGATGTTTGGTGAACAATATATTGATACGATATTTGTGGAAGCAAAAAATGTGGCATTGTTAGACCCTTTACAGGAGAAATTGAAGGAGTCGATTATTCGTCAGCATCGGTTAAATAAAAAGAATGAAGATTCTTTTCAAATTCGTAATATGGCGGATATTAAGAACGCTTTGGAATCGACCACAAAAGTGATGTCTTTATTGTTGGGGGCGATTGCCGCGATTTCGCTTCTCGTCGGAGGGATTGGCATTATGAATATTATGCTTGTTTCGGTTACCGAAAGGACGCGAGAAATTGGGTTACGTAAAGCCATTGGCGCGAATAATCAGGATATTTTAACGCAGTTTTTGATTGAGTCGGTTTTGATGTCTCTTTTAGGCGGATTATGCGGTATTGTTTTAGGAATAGGCGCCGCGACTTTGATTACAATTTTTGCCGGATGGACAATAAAAGTTTCCCTGTTTTCAGTTTTATTAGCGACGTTTTTTTCATTAGCTATTGGTATTATTTTTGGGTTATGGCCAGCCCGACAAGCCGCTCGACTGAATCCTATTGAAGCGCTACGATATGAATAAATAAGCGTAAGTGTGAGATTGTTATGTTGAGAAATATTAAAATTCCCGCATTAGGATTGGGTTTTTCTTCTCTTCTCGCCCAGGTTCTTATCTTTCGCGAACTTATTATTGTTTTTTATGGGAATGAAATTGTCTATGGTCTTATTTTAGGACTTTGGTTATTGGGGATTGCCGTAGGGAGTTTTTTAGCTGGTCACAGAAAATTTCTTAGATTCGATCCGAAATATTCTTTTATCTTTTTCCAAATCATTTTTGTTTTTATTTTTCCTCTTACCATTTTTGTTATCCGACATTTGAAATTTTTCTTAAGAATCTCTTTAGGCGAGGCGATAGGCATTATTCCTATGGGAATGGCAACGGCTATTGTTTTAGCTCCGTTAACGATTATTTTAGGCGGTATTTATACTTTTTTATGCCGATGGGCGTATCAAGATATTTCCCAAGGACAAAAAACAGCAGGCACTGTTTATTTATGGGAAGCTTTGGGGTCGGTGGTAGGCGGGATTCTCTTAAGCCTTTTTTTGAGTTATGCGTTGCCGACGTTATTCACTGTCTTTATCGTTTGCCTTATCAATATTTTTTGCCTTTTATTATTAGATTTTGTTCAACAGATAAAAAGATTTTTTTATATTTTGATTGGCTTTTTAATAGTGTTGATATTTTTCGTTTCGCCTATGGAATTAGCGACACGGAATAATCAATGGAAAGGATATAAAGTTTTAATATCGCAAGACTCGATATACGGCAATATTGTATTAACAAAAAAAAATAAAGAATACAGTCTTTATGAAAACGGCGCTTTATCATTTACCACACACGACACGTTATCCGCAGAAAATATTGTTCATTATGCTCTTTTAGAGCATCCGCATCCTAAAAAAATTTTATTGATTGGCAATGGTCTGGGAGGCGCGTTAAAAGAATCCTTGAAATACGAGGACGTTACAGTCGATTATGTAGAATTGGATAAAAAGATTTTAGATATTTCTTATCAATATTTGCCTGACGATGTTGTTGCGAGTTTGAAAGATAAAAGAGTTAAAGTGATTATTGATGATGCGCGCCGTTATCTTAAGACAACAGCGAAGAAATATGATGTGATTCTTGTGAATTTGCCAAATCCTTCCAATATTTTTATTAATCGCTATTACACGTTAGATTTCTTTAAAGAAGCACGCGCTCAATTATATCCTAAAGGAATTTTAGCGTTAAGTGTTTCTTCGCCGGAAAATTATTTGAATGAAGAGGCTCGCAATCTTTTGCGTTCTGTTTTTTCGACTTTAAAGAATGCTTTTTCGAGCGTGATCGTTATTCCTGGCGAGGAAAATATTTTTCTCGCCTCTGATTATCACAATAAGGAGTCTTTTTCTCCTCAAAGAATTATTTCCCGATTAGAAGAAAGGCAGATTCAGACGCACTATGTTCATCCGTCGTATATTCCTTTTATTTTAAACGCTAAACGGCAGGAATATATGGAGGATGTTTTAAAAAAAGAAGGCATGATTAATACTGACATAAGACCAGTTGCTTATGTGGATGATATCGTTTTATGGTCGCAACATTTTAATTCGCGATTTAAAAATTTTTTAGGAATTTTTCGAAGAATTTCCTTAAAGGGCATCATTATCTTTTTTGCTGTTTTTTCTTTTTTAGGGATTGTTTTTTGGAGAAAAAAGAATATCGCTGTTAGTGTGTCTATTTTTGCGACAGGATTTTGTGAGATTGTTTTTCAAATGATCGTTTTAATCGCTTTTCAAACGCTTTATGGGTATGTTTATTATGCGGTGGGAATAATTATGACTGCTTTTATGCTGGGCCTTATCGCGGGAAGCTGGACGGCAAAAAAAATATTAACGCGCTCTTTTAACAGTTTTCCATATTATTTATGGACACAGATAGCTGTTTGTTGTTATTCATTATTATTACCTTTGGTTTTTATCCTTTTTCGCAATGCTGTTTTTATTCAGAAATATCCTTTTATTTTTGCCAGCGTTTTTTTATCGCTTCCTATTTTATCCGGATTTATTGGCGGCGTGCAATATCCTTTAGCCGCGCAGATTCTTTCTTCTGCGCAAAAAAAGATATCTTTATCTTCTTCTGAACGAGTTCTTTATGCGATCGATAGTTTAGGCGCGTCTTTAGGCGCGCTTCTGGTAGCGATGATTCTTATTCCTGTTTTAGGCATAGCGCAAGTGGCGCTGACGTGTGGCATTTTAAGTTTTTTTGTTTTAATTTGGTTGGTTGTATCGCGCTAGAAGTTTTTTTTGAAGAGTTATTATCCTAAAAGGTCGTTGTTGGTGGTGTAATATTTTGCTTCTTTTATAAAAGTATTTTCTTCTTTTTTAAATTTTTCAAAGAATCGCGACAAGGGAGAGAGAAAGATTCCTATGAAAACAATACCCAGGAATTTTAGAAAATCTCGACGGCTTATTTTGTTATCTGTATTTTTCATTTCTCTATGTCCTTATCTTTTATAGCCAAATCCCCGGAATTTTTGTCTGACAGAATTTACATTTTCCATCCACGATATTATTTTCTAAAACTAAATAACCTTGTCGGCGAACAAGAAGTTTCTTATCATTTGGGCAATACGTATTATTTCCTTCATTGTCCATAATATTTCCGGTATAGGCAAAGAAAATGCCTTCATCAAGCGCTATTTGACGCGCGCGTATAATAGTTTTTTCTGGTGTCGGGGGTAAATTTTTAAGTTGATGCGTCGGCCAAAACCGTGAAAAATGCATAGGCACATTCGTTCCGACATTGTCTATGGTCCAGCGGCACAGCGCGCGTAAATCTTTTTCATCATCATTCCATGTGGGAACAACCAAATTTGTTAATTCAAGCCAAACGTCTTGTTTTTTTATGGTTGTGATCGCTTCTAAAACGGGCTTTAAAGTCGCGGAACACATATCACGGTAAAATTCTTCGGTGATACCTTTAAAATCGATTTTAATCGCATCGACATTTTCACAAAGTTCGATAAGGGGCGCTTGTTCGATATACCCCGCGCTTACTAAAATATTTAATAAACCATTTTTTCGCGCGATTTTAGCTGTGTCTAAAACGTATTCATAAAAAATAACAGGATCCGTATAAGTATAAGCGATGCTTTGACATTTATTTTTTAAAGCGTCATGAACAATCTCTTCAGGGGAGAGTTTATAATTTTGTAAGTCTTCTGGTGGATATTGGGAAATTTGCCAGTTTTGGCAGTATTTACAGCGCAGATTGCATCCGGCTGTGGCTAAAGAAAAAGTTCCCGATCCGGGAAGGACATGATAAAAAGGTTTCTTTTCGATTGGGTCAATATTTATGGAACAAGGATTGCCGTAAACAAGCGTCTGGAGTTTTCCGTCGATATTTATACGCACGCGGCAAAATCCGCGTTCGCCGTTTTTTAGGCGACAGTGTCGAGGGCAGAGTTGGCATTGAACAGATTGAGCGGCCATTTTAAAAAATTTTAATTTATTTTTTCCCAGTATTTTGCTTCGCGCGGAACAATCCCCGCATTTCTTAATTTATTTTTTATTTCTGTTAATGTTCTGTCTTCTTCATTGAATTGTTTGGTATCAGGCGTTGTTGCCATGATTATGGCATTAGTTTTTTTATTCGTCAAATAAGCGTTTTCAATAATGACCGCAGTGATTAAAACACACGAAAAAAATAATAAGACTATGAATGTTTTATTAGGATTTTTCATTCTTTTTTATGCTCAACGTTAAACATTGTTGCGGACAATTTTTCAGACATTCTCCGCAAAGAATACATTCGGACGGGTTAATAGTGAAATCTTTATCAATCGCTTGGGTAGGACAGATATTTTGGCAAATACCACAAGCGGTACAACTTTTTTTATTAGCGCGAATTTTAAATAGACTTAATCTCGACAGAAGGCCGTTAAATGCTCCGATAGGACATAAATATTTGCACCAGAATCGATAGTTAAAGAAAGAGATAAAAAATATAAATGCTACAAAAAGCCATCCTAAAAAAGAAGCGCGCGCGGTAAATAGAAGAATAAAAATTTCGAAATTGATAATATCGCTATTTTGTACGATAAAGCTTAAGAACAATCCGCCTAAAAGAATCCCATATTTTATGTTTCGCGCTTTTTGATCCACATTCTTTGCGAGTTTTATCGACGGGATATTAAGTTTCTGAGAGATTTTTCTTATTATTTCTTGTATCGCGGCAAACGGACAAACCGATCCGCAATAGATGTTCCCTAAACTGATAAGAGTTAAAAATATCAGCGCCAGAAGTCCGAACCATAAAACGCCATTGTCTAAAGAAGGAAATTTTAAAAGTCCAATATTAGAGATTTGGATAATTGAAAACATATGCGCTTTTAATATGCCTAAATAGATAAGGCTAACGCATAAGCTGAGCCATTTTAAGAAAGGATTAAGAAAAAGAAATCCTGAACAAGCTAAAATAAAAATAATAATAAGAATAATAAGTTCATGATAAATTATGTTTTTAGTGATGAAAGAGCGCGGGTCTTGCGCTCCAAAGATTTTTTCTAAACTGTATTTAATACTTTGTGTGATGGCTTGGCTTGTTATAGTGGCTTGGGTAATGGCGTCAATATCTTTCCCGAGAATGAAAGAGTCTGTAATTTTTTTCTTTTCAAACTGTTTAAGGAAAAAAGAAATTTTTGTTAGATAGCTTGATGTTTCGTGGTGGCGAAGAATATAAATTTTAGTTATTTCTTTATTTGGATTAAGACCTACCGCTATATTGATCGGCCCGCCATATCCGCGGATATGGGACGAGAAATCCGCAGTAAAAAAGATAAATCCTAAAAATATTTTTTTATTGGTTTTAGAATCTTTTTTATAGGCTTCATAGACAGAATCAAAATTTTGTTTTAAAGAAAAAGTGTCGGCTTCAGGAAAAATATTTTTGCATTCGGCGCATTCAGAAATATTTTTTTCTAAATTTTGAAGAGGGTTTTTGGAGGAGCTTAAGAAAAATCCTACGCTCGTAACGATTATTAAAAGGAAAGAGAGTTTTTTATATTTTGTCCGCATTATTTTTTTAATTTTACTTCTAAAAAGTTTCTTAATCAAATTAAATATTTTCTAATATTATTTTTTATCATTTTAATAATAAAAAAACACTAAAAAATCCTATTTTTTTGTATTTTCTCGAGGAAAAATAAATATTTTAGAAAGCACTATATAAAGTATGTTTGATTTATTGACACACAATATATTGTATGTATAATAATATTTCATTAGAGGATTTTTAGGTAAAAAATATTTAGAATAACAATATTAAACGTCATATTATTTCATCTTAAGTCATGGGGAGGAGAATCTTATGCAGCAGCAACAACACGCAACCGATGTTTTGACAAAAATCAGTAAACGTAACGGCACCTATGAAAAATTTGATTCTCAAAAAATTACCCGCGCTATTGCTAAAGCCGGCCAGGCCACTGGCGAATTTGGCGAAGATGTAGCTCACAAATTAACCATCCGGGTTCTGAATATCGTCCAGCAATTAATAACAGATCGCTTCCCTACTGTTGAAGAGATTCAAGATACGGTTGAAGAAGTTTTGTTAACCTCGCCTTATCGTAAGACTGCTAAAGCGTATATTATTTATCGCGATCAACATACTAAAATCCGCGAGATTACGTCTAAAAGTAATGTAGATTTAGTCGATCAATATTTAAGTCGTTTAGATTGGAAAGTCAATGAAAATAGCAATATGGCTTTTTCTCTTCAGGGGCTCAATCAATATTTGTCATCAGAAATAAGTAAAGTTTATTGGCTGAATAAAATTTATCCACCTGCGGTTAAAGAATCTCATAGCAATGGAGACAGCCATCTGCATGATTTAGGGCTTATCAGTGTTTATTGTGTGGGATGGGATTTGCATGATCTTTTAATGAGTGGATTCCAAGGCGCGAAAGGAAAAATGGAATCTAAGCCGGCCAAGCATTTGCAAACGATTTTAGGCCAGATTGTGAATTTCTTTTATACACTGCAAGGCGAGGCCGCGGGCGCGCAGGCTTTTTCTAATTTTGATACACTTTTAGCGCCATTTATTCGTTATGATAAACTTTCGTATGATCAAGTGAAACAAATGCTTCAAGGATTTGTTTTTAATATCAATGTCCCGACGCGCGTGGGTTTTCAAACACCTTTTACGAATGTTACTTTAGATTTAAATGTCCCATCCCAATTTGCGGATCAGCCCGTCATTATCGGCGGAAAGATGCAAAAAGAAACTTATAAAGAATTCCAGAAAGAAATGGATATTTTTAATCGCGCGTTTTTGGAAGTCATGATGGAAGGCGATGCGAAAGGCAGAGTTTTTACTTTTCCTATTCCGACCTATAATATCACGAAAGATTTTGATTGGGATAATCCCAATTTAAAAATGCTGTGGGATGTAACAGCCAAATACGGCATTCCTTATTTTTCGAATTTTGTGAATTCCGATATGAGCCCGGATGACGCGCGCAGTATGTGCTGCCGATTGCGTTTAGATAACCGGGAATTGCGCACACGCGGCGGCGGATTGTTTGGTTCTTCTCCGTTGACAGGTTCGATAGGCGTTGTAACTATTAATATGCCGCGCATTGGTTATTTATCCAAGACGGAAGAAGATTTTTTTAAACGTTTAGAACATCAAATGGAATTAGCTAAAGAAAGTTTAGAAATCAAGCGTAAGGTTCTGGAACGTTTTACCGATGAAAATCTTTATCCTTATATGAAATATTTCTTGCGTAATATTCATAAACGCACAGGTCAATATTGGAAGAATCATTTCGCGACGATTGGTTTGGTAGGGATGAATGAGGCGTGTTTGAATTTCTTAGGGAAAAACATTGCCTCGCCTGAAGGTCAGGATTTTGCCGCGCGTGTTTTGGATTTTATGCGGGATAAACTGGTTACGTTTCAGGAACAGACCGGAAGTATTTATAATTTGGAGGCCACGCCTGCCGAAGGTGTTTCGTATCGTTTGGCGCGTATTGATAAAGATATGTATCCGGATATGCAATGCGCCAATGAAGAAGGTTTTCAACAAGGCAAAGAACCTTTTTATACGAATTCTACTCAATTGCCGGTTAATTATTCGGATGATCTTTTTGAGGTGTTGGATCATCAGGATCATTTACAAACACGTTATACCGGCGGAACAGTCTTGCACGGTTTTGTTGGCGAAAAGATCGAGAATGCTGAAGCATTAAAAAATCTTATTCGTACGATATGTTATAAATATAAATTGCCGTATTTTACGATTTCTCCCACCTTTAGCGTTTGCCCGAATTGTGGTTATGTCGCTGGAGAACACGCCAGTTGCCCTAAATGTGAGAGTGTGTGTGAAATTTATACGCGTATTGTCGGATATTTAAGACCTGTCCAGCAATGGAATAATGGGAAGAAAGAAGAATTTAAAATCCGTAAAACTTATAAAATATGCGCATAGGGGGACTTCAAAAAACATCCCTCATTGATTTTCCTGGCATTGTTTCGTGTGTGATTTTTACGCAAGGATGTAATTTTCGATGCCCGTATTGTCATAACGCGGATTTAGTTCTTCCGGAATTATTTGGAAATCTTTTAACCGAAAAAGAAATTTTTTTGTTTTTAAAAGAAAGAGTTGGTAGATTGCAAGGTGTTGTTTTAAGCGGCGGTGAGCCAACGATTCAAGAGGATATTATCTCGTTCATTGAGAAAATAAAAGAAATGAAATATCGTATTAAACTTGATACTAACGGAAGCCATCCCGACGTCCTTAAAAGATTGTTAAAAGAAAATCTTTTGGATTATGTGGCTATGGATATCAAAACTTCTTTAGAAAATTATTCAAAAGTTGTAGGATGTTTGGTGGATGTGGAAAAGATTAAAGAAAGTATCGCGCTTATTATCAATTCCTATGTCTTTTATGAATTTCGCACCACGTGTGTTAAGCCGTTGCATCAAGAAAAAGATTTTGGCGAGATTTTTCATATGATTCAAAACGCGCGAAGGTTTGTTGCGCAAAAATTCGAGCCAAGCCAAAAAGTGTTGGATAAAGAATTATTACAAGCGGAGCATTTTTCTCAAGAAGACATTGCGCGCATTCAGGAATCTTGGGAAAGAATATCAAAAGGAAAATAGAGATTGATACTTTTGATGAAAAGATTATCACAAATATTATGGATGATTGTAACATTTTTATGGCTGATAGCGTCTAATCTTTTTTCTGCCGACGGAATTTTAACATCAAGCGGGCCTTCTTCGCAAGTTTTTCTAAAATACGAAAAACCTAAAACCATTGAAGAGGATGTGCAAGATATTGTTTTAGAGTCATTAAACACGATTGTCCAAAAGACATTGCAAACAATAATTACCCAACAAAAGATTGATATGATGCAACCTATCGCGTCTTATATTCTTCAAGATATTTTGATGCAGATGGCTCAAAGGTCTTCCACATTAGAAATTATTAAAGAGGCTTATCGAACGTGTTTAACAAACGCGTATGAGATGAAAGATAAAAGAGTGTTAAAGGCCACCATTAAAGATTACGTGCATCAGGAGTCGATAGGGATTCTGCAGAAGGTTTTTCAAGATCCTGTTTTTCAAGTTGTTTTAGAAGAATCTTTAAAGCAAGGAATGATGAAGCAACAGCAAATCATGACAACAACTGTCGCAGAACGTCAAGCGAAAATAAACGCGCTTTTACAACAGCAACAAATTATTTCTCAGCAGGTTATGGCGCAAACCTATCAACAGATGTTAAATCAATTCGCGGCTAAGACTCAAGCGCAGATGAATTATATGACCCAGCAATATCAGCAACAAATGTCTAAACAAGACGCGGCGCGGCGTCAGCAGTTTTATTCTTCTCAAAAGGCCATGCAGCAAGCTTATCAGCAACAATTAAATATTATGGCGGCTGAAATGAATCAGCAGGTTGATCAAATAAATTTGCAGTATCAGCAACAGCAGCAATATCAACAGCAGCAACAGACGCAAGGACATTAAGCGTGAGATATTTTAGCGCTTTAAAATTTTTTTGTTTTTTTATAAGGCGATCTTTTTGTTTTTTGTTATGCGTCACGCTTACCAGTTGCGCTCCGTTTCGATATGCGTCTTTTAGTCATCAGGATATTTTAATTTCTGCCGCACACATTAATATTTCCGACGGAATAGACCAGGATGAAGCGATTCTTTTAGCCCTTCGTTTGATTTTGCAAAAAGGATTAGCGGATCGTCTCTATAGTTTAGAGCCGTTTAAAATTGATAAAAAAATGATTTGGAATAAAGATGGCGAAGAAGTCCTTCTTGAAGAGCCTGTGAGTGTGTATTTTCAGTTTCCGGTAAGAACGGTCTGGACAGTTTATTTTCGGGATAAAAAAGGAAGTTGGTTTTGGGGATTATATCCTGTCATTCCTTTTATTGTGGAAATCGATAAAGATACGGGCGAGATTTTAAAATGGGAATTAAAAAAGAAATAAGTCGTATTTTATTATGACGAAAAAAATTTTTTTTATTTTATGGATTATTTTTTTTATAGGTATCTGTGAAAATTCTTGGGCTTGTCGTTTTTGGGCGGCGATTGGAAAAGAAATTCCAGCGCCTATCATTGAGCAGCAACTTTTAACAGATGAATATTCGCTAAAAAGTTTAGGCCGAATTAATAGAAATGGCTGGTCTGTCGGATATTATGAAGGAACAAACGCGGTTGTTTATCGGGGGAAAGAAAGCGCTGATAAAGACCCTGCATTTAATAAAGCGGTTAAAATAGTTTCAGAATTAAGGCCGTCTCTTGTTGGTTCTCATATTCGCCAAGCGGCTTCTGGTTGTCGGGACGTTGTTAATCCTCATCCGTTTATAATAGAAAAAAACGGAAAAGTTTGGGTTTTCGGCCATAATGGCGTTATTGCGAAAAATATTTTGATTGATTTAATACAAGAAGATTATTTAAAGAAAAATCCGCCTTCTGTGTGTACGGATAATCCACCTTCATCATGGGTTGATACAGAGCTTTATTTTATTTATTTGCTTAAAATGATTGAGCAGTATAAGGGAAACGTTGTTGAAGGTTTAAGAAAAGGTCTTGTGGCCCTTGAAGATAAAATTGGCGGACGAGGCGGTTCGCTTAATTTTTTCTTAAGCGATGGGGAAACTTTGTGGGTTTTTCGAAAAAATAATTCTTTAAGCTATTCTTATGATAGAGATTTAGGCGTGAGTATTGTTTCTTCAATGCCCCCGAATAATAAGGAGGGTGTTTGGCAGGATTTTCCACAAGACGTCGTAGGTATTTTTAGCTTGAATAAAACTCCTCGATTTGAACCTATAAGAAGTCTCCCTTAATAATTATTTTAAAAGGGTTGGGTTTTTTTAGGTTTTTTAGGTGCCACAAATCATCATTGACAATATTTTTTCTTAAGTGTATTGTATAACAATTAATTATAAAACTTTTGTAAAAAGGAGAGAAAAGATGAGAAACAAAATTTTATTAACTTCAGTTATGGTTGTTTTAGGGTTATGCATGATGGCAACTATGTCTTTAGCTCAAGTCGTTGCGGGAAAGGAAGTTAGCATAGATTATACTTTAAAAATTGATGGCCAAGTCGTTGAAACAACAGGTGGAAAACAGCCTTTAACTTATATTCATGGACAAAATATGATTATTCCTGGCCTTGAGCAACAATTAGAGAATATGAAGGTTGGGGATCAAAAAACTATTACAGTGAATTCGGATGATGCTTATGGCGCAGTTAAGCCAGAGCTTTTTAAAGATATGCCTAAGACAGTTTTCCCAGAAGGTTTTGAAGTCCAACAAGGGGCTGTTATGCAAATACAAAATCCTGACGGAATGAGTGGGGCTGCTGGGCTTATTTGGGAAATTAAAGAAACCACGATTGTTATTAATTATAATCATCCTTTAGCAGGAAAGACGTTAGAATTTGAAGTAAAAGTTGTTGATGTGAAAGATGCGACAGTTGAAGAAGCGCCAATAACTCCTGTTGTTAAATAAGGATAATAAATAATCATTTTATAGAATTTTACCCGTAGACGGACTGCGTAGGTTTGTTTACGGGTTTTTTCTTTCATAATTTCATCGAGGTGATATAATTAATATAAATATAATTTTATATGAAAGGATGCTTTATGAAGCCTTATAGATTTCAATATGTGTTTGGACCAGTTTCATCTTGGCGGTTGGGGCGATCCTTAGGGATTGATCCTTTATCCGGGATTAGAAAAGAATGTAATTTTAATTGTATTTATTGCCAGTTAGGGGAAACCAAAAAATTAAGAAATCGACGAGAAATATTTGCCCCAACAGCAAAAATTCTCAAAGAGATTGACGCCTTTCCTAATAAAAATGTTGATTATTATACATTTTCTTCCAATGGTGAACCGACATTAGCTAAGAATTTGGGGGATATTATAAAAGGTATTAAGAAACAAAAGCGCGGGCCTGTGGCGGTCATTACCAATGCGGGTTTAATCCATAGAAAAGATGTGCAAGAAGATTTATTATTAGCGGATTTGGTTATG
>ERZ795059.3994-NODE-3994-length-14044-cov-6.369648_pt1 | contig 14044 bp, 16 predicted proteins | sample MGYA00375143_ERZ795059 | MGnify/ENA primary metagenome ERZ795059 (study PRJEB30188, sample SAMN05720168) | activated sludge metagenome | isolation source: Anaerobic digester | place: USA | collected 2015-01-07 ... | reverse complement strand
AGTATCAAAAGGAAATGGCTAAGATAAAAAACGAGGCTGCGAGAAAACAAAGAACTGCTGATATTGCAATGGCATTTGCTATGATACCACAAGCAGCATTTAGTGCGTTCACGTCAACACCCGGCGGTATAGTAGTAAAAAGTATTGCTGCTGCACTTGCCTCTGCATTTGGGTTAGCGCAAGTAGCTTTAATAGCATCCGCACCATTACCACAATTTAGAGACGGTGGTCAAGTCTCTAAGAAGTTAGGACTTATAAAAGGTGCAAGGCATGAAAGAGGCGGTGTACCTATTGAGGTTGAGGGGGAAGAGTATGTAATGCCTGTTGAACAAACAAAAGAGAATTTACCAGCATTGGAAGCGATGCGAAAAGGAAAGTTCAATGAGTTGTTTATACCAAAACAGAATGTAATGCAACCTGATGTATTTGCAAATATTCCAAATCCATCAAATATTGCATTACCTATTGTTAATGAGAATAGCGATTATAGTTCTATCAATAAACGTTTAGATAAATTAGCGAGTGAGATGTGGTGGTTAGGGCAATACACAAAAGAAGGCAACAAGGTTAGAGAACGTGGAACGGAAAAGATAGTTAAGAATTTAGAAACGCAAAGAAAGCGATATGTATAATGTTTATTTCGACAATATATTACAGGATGCAAAAGACATTATCAATATCAATGATTCTTTTGAAACTTCGATAGTTCGTGAGGATGGATTTAATAATCAAAGACAAATTATAAGAGAGAAATCGGATGCAATGCTTAAATTTGGTGGCAATGCTTATTCTTTTGTATGTAATACTTTAAAAGAAAATCCATGCCATGTTTTCAATGTAAGAATAGAAGATACTGAAAGCGATTACAAATATAACGCTACCATGTCGGTTATAGGCATGAAAAGAGATGTTATAAAATGCATCTGTATAACCGATTTAAAGGATACTTCATTTAGTGCGTACATAGATGGCTACCTAAACAATAAAGTTAGCTTATTTAACACTAAAACAAAGAACTGTGAGGATATTTTAATTAACACTAAGCTATTTAAAATGCCTTACAATGTTTCAAGTCCTACATTGTATAAAATTATAAGCGGTTTTGATGTTTTAGATGTAATGAAGTTTATTATTAACTATTACACAGATAATACTATTAATGTTGTATCTGATTACTTAACCGACAATAAGTATGCTATTACAACAGGTTTTAGTATGCATAATCACGGCTTTGCAATAGCTGAAAAATATCCTGAACTTTCTTTTAATGATATATTTGAGGAACTTAGAAAGAAGTTAGCAATTTATATGGCTATCGAATACGATGAGTTTAATAATCCATATTTAAGAGTAGAAAATGAAAGCTACTTTTTTTCAGATGAAGAGTTATTTAGTATAGATGTATTGCCTATTGAGGTGACACAGGAATACGATAATAAAAGAAACTTTAATCAAATAAGTATTGGCAGCAAAGATACAAAAGTATTGGAAGATACACCGATAACATATCCTCAATTAAGATATAAGGCATGGAATGATGAGGGTTACGGAAAGTGCGGTTCATGTTTAGGTGAAAAGGATAGCGTATTAAATCTTGTTAGTGATTACATAATAGATTCTAATGTAATTATTGAGGCTTTAATATTCGACATTGATACTGACTATGAAAATGATTCATCAATATTTTTGTGGAATTATGAAGTTGTTTCAAATGAGAATTTTGGAGTGTTTACATTAGATGCTAAAAGTTCAAAATACTACTATAACGAGTCAATAAGAAATGAAAACGTTTTAGCTAATTTTATTCAGTATTATCGTGAATGCATTGAGATACAAAGACAGTCAAGCTATGGATTCTTAGCAACTAAAGACGGTCAAACTTTAAACGTTACCGATGTTTTAGGATATGTACAGAATTATGTACAATGGCAAGTATCTGAATATTTTATTGACAACCAAGATAGCTTATCAAATGTTACGCATGATTTTGGTGCTGGTGCTGATAACCTTACTATATTTAAGTGTCAGTTAGATAATAGCTATAACTTTAAATCACAGGCATTGAATTTGTACCAACGTGAAACCATTGGAGTCGGTGCAAATAATCCAACGGCAAACGTTACTTATACCTTACACGTTAGAGTTTATTCAGATGATACATTTGGAACTTTGCTAAACACTTACACAGATACAGCAATTGCATTAAATTCAATTACAGATAGAATAGATTTAACCGTAGAAACTGGATTAATACCTTTGGTTGTAGATAATGTAGTATGCTGTGAGTTAATAGTATCTTATCCTGTCGGTAGTAATCCGACCGATGTCGTAGTATTTGAGCCTGATTTAATGAGTTTTGAGTTAATAGATGATTCTGATTCGTGTGTTACTGTAAATTCAAGCCAAGATACTTATCCGTATGTTACAACATTTGAATATCCTGTTAGCTATTCACAGTATAAAAATGCAATAAACAACAAGAATGGTTGCATTAATGTGATAGGTTATAAGCATTGGATTAAAGATTTTAAATATAAGCACGGCAAAAAAAGCACGTTAATACTTATGACTAATGATTTGATTTGTGGATGTAATTAGATAACGGTAATGTACCCGTTTATTGAATTATTTATTGTATAGTAAAGAGTTCCGTAATATCCTAACCCTGTAAAATCTTGTTGATAGTTATCGGATTGAAACACAGCAGCGCCTGCACGATTATAAATTAATACTTTAGCGTTTTCAAAAGGAATTACCCATGTATCATTTAATCCGTCACCATTTGGAGTTATGACATTTGGAATGTTGTATAGATTCTGTTTAGAACACGAAGCCATAACAACGGCTAATATTACGATTATCTTTTTCATCTCTTTATTTTTTAACTAAAATGTTTATAGGCTCTTTGCCTTTTGATATTAAGTATTTATCTACTACTATTGCAGCTTCTTTTGCATTATCATAGTAAGATTGTGATAGTCCGCTTATATTTGTAGCATAAAATGTTTTTTTTGTAATGATATTATACAGTTTTAATATGTACTTATATTTAGTGTCTTTTTTTAAAGTTCTAATATCACCGTATTGACCTTTAATTTGTTTCATATCTTTTTAACTACAAACATAAACAATAAGTTCCGAATGTGTACCATATATGCTTAATTTAGAATTAATCTAAATAATAAAACATTTGCATAATTAAAAAAGATTGTGTAATATTGCGAAGTCTTATTTTTCATAGTTTTTATATTACGTTTGACCGCCACGCCTAAGTGGCGGTTTTTTAATGCAAAAAAGTAAACGTTACAAACTCTTTATATAATAAATTTGCAATAGGTTTTCTTTTAAATACCCGTGAGGGAGTCAAGCCTTAAAATTTGAACCTCACGTTATTTTTTTACTAATATGGACTGCACCAAAAATATAATAGGCTACAAAGATTGTAATAAAGCGTTTAGGTATTACTTAGATGATTACGGAATATCTTTAAATTCAGCATCAAAGGTAAATGATGATAAATTTACCAATGCTAAGGCTATGCTTGACACTATCATTTCTCAAAGTTGGAAAGAAACATTTAATGATATTACATTCGATGGGATGCAGGCAAATAAAATACTAAATGATGTTACTTATGGAATGTCAGAAAATGTAAACGACTTTACAGGAACAAAAACAGTAACGCTAACAAAAGATGATGATTGTGAATTAGGTGAATTTTATTTATCATCTATTACATTTTACGTTAAAACAGGTGGTGAAACAACGGTACAACTTATTCAGGGAACAGAAACAACGGAATTATATTCAGATACACCGAGTGATGGAGATGCAGTGACTATAAACATTAACTCGTTTGTTTCAGATGTGTTTAAGTTGCGTATTGTTACTGAAGGTGAAATTTACAAAAATAAAGCATCTAATGAATGCAGATGTGAGGGCGTACAATGGTACACTTATTCAGATGATTACAATGATTATCCTTTTGTATTCACGTTTCAAGTAAGATGTTCAAAAGAAGTACATTTATGTAAGTATGTTGATTTAATAGCACCGATTGTAATAAACAAGATTTTAGGAAAGTATTGGTTTAAAGTATATACAACTGATGTATTTACAAACTATACTAACTCACAAAAAGATAATGCTGTTGCAATGATGGTATATTATGATTCTCAATATGCTGGATTTGAAAATACAGATACTACAAATAAAATGTTAGGACAGTATCAAATAGAATTAAATAAATTAAATATTCCAAAACCTACATGTAAATGCTGTATGGAGTGTAAAACTTCAGGATGGGGTTATGTAGGACAGAAACCTTAAAAGAAAATATTATGGCTTGTTCATCATGTAATAAAAAAACGGTAGCACCTAAGATTGTTGTAAAGAGCAACGTAAAACCGATTGTAAAGAATGTTAGTATATCATCAATAAAAGTAGTTAGGAATTGACACCACAACAACAGGCAGATAAATTAAACCTTTTTATCGCTAATTTCGATAATCTTATTGCAGATACTTTTGAATCAGCAACACTTAATTTATTGACTGATATTAAAACGAGGGTTTTTGGTGAACATGAAGATACAAGCGGTGGTAAATTAGGACAATATTCGACTAAGCCAACTTTAATTGGTGCAAAATCTTTCATTAATAAAGGCGGTGCAAATACTTTCTTTGAGGCGCAAAAGAAAAAAGAGGATGGGAAGTGGCGAACTGTAAAAGGTAAACATTTATTTGTTTTAGATGGTGGTTACAAAGAGTTAAGACAGATACAAGGCAGACAGACAGCCGAGATAGATTTACAATATAGCTTTGAGTTAGCAAAAAGCGGTTTAACTACTAAAATAGGTAGTGGAGTGTATCAAGTTAAGTTTGCCAATTTGCTATCACAGAATAAAGGGCGTGGTTTTGAAAAAAGAAGAGGTAAAAAAGTATTTTATGCATCTAATGAAGAACAAAAAAAAGCTACGTCATTTGTAGGTAAAAAGATTGTTGGTGAACTAAAAAAGGCTTTCGGAAATGTTTAACTTAGAATTACCATTTGAAGTTCAGGGAGTCGCTAAATTATTAGATAATAAGCTAATTATTGGTGATTGCCAGCCATTTAAAGAAGTGGAGTTTAATAGTCACGGTGCTTATATTCGTGAAACAGGATTTGAAACAGCTACAAAGTCTCTGCGTTTAGAGTGTGATGAATACGAATACAAGATAACAAAAGAGTATGCATTTGTTTACTTTGACTTTGTAAATAAATATACTTTGGATTCAGTTCGTAAAACTGTTTTAAGTAAACTTAATCAAAAGTCAATAACGATTAAAAGTATTAAGTCTGATTTTGTAACGGTTAAAACTGAAGAGAATTTAAGTATAAAGGATGCGTGTTTATTAAAAATAACATTCGATTCTGTTGAGGATTTTTATAACGATTGTGATGGTTTAGTATGTCAATGTTAGAAATTGTAAATATCATTTTTGTAGCTGAAACATCTGCGGTGTTTGGATTGCTTTATTTCCTTTGTTTAGATGAAGGTATGATATTGCATTGGTGGTACAAGATAATTGAAAATAAGTGGATAGGAAAGCCATTAGGTGCTTGTCAGACTTGCACAATGGTGTGGATAGGTGTATTAACTTTTTTAATTTTTACTTATTGCCTACCTTTATTTGTTTTGATTTCGGTAGTAAGTAATGGACTTTTAATTTTTAGAAAAATAGCATAATATGAACTGCTGTACAAATACATATGATTTAGGTTGTTTCGATTCATGCGATACAATTACATTGCCTTTTTCATTTGAGCAAAACGGAACGCATAAGATACAATTTGAAACACAGTTTAGGTTTAAGTCTTCTATTACAGGCGTTGCAAATGAAGATGTTGAATTAGATTTAACCATATTCCCTGAAAATCAACTAATTTATTGGAGAATGATTAATCCTGACGGTACAACGTTTACTTATGCCGTTGGTTCATCTCTTTACGATTGTTTTTCAATGCGTGTTGACGTTTATAAAGATGCTGAATATACACCTGTGGAAAATGTAACAATAAACAAATGCTGTAAGCCTAAAATATATGCAATTTCAGGAACAGACAGTAAAGTATTTAATATATCGGATTGGGTTGTATTTGGAGATATACCGACAATAGATGTATATTATAAAGACGGTAGCGATTACATAACTATACCTGTACAGCCTGTATATAATTCAATGCCAACACCAACACAAATTACAGTAACAATTTCAGGGATACCGTCAGATGTATGGTATATAAAATTAAGTTAAATGAGTTTCGTTCCTAAATATCAATGGTTAACAGAAAAAAAAGACAATGCATGTGGAAATGCATGTGATGTTGTTCAAATAGATGCAATGGCAGAAAAGAAGTTTCAAGTTGCGTTTACACCTACTGTATTATTGAATCAGAATTTTGATGGTAATAATATAGGTTTACCTATGGAAAAGATTTGGGTAGGATTAGGTTCTTTGGGTAGCGGTTCGGGAATAGGTGAGTATTACGGAATTACTTTTGATATAGATTTGTCGGTTGAAAATCATTTTATAAATTCTTTCTCTTTTTTTTATGAAGGTCAAGCATATTGTTATATTTTTACTTATGACAATAGTATTACACCAGCATATGAGATACAAGAAATTGGATATTTTAAATTAGTTAAATTAAGAACAGCGGGTGGTGTTACAAGATATGTAAACGCTTTTAATGAGTATATGAATGATTTTGGTATTAGTGCAATTGATAATGGTGGCATATCTATAACTGTTTATGGATTCCCAGAAAACACTCAAGTAACAACAGGTGATATTTACTACAATACAATTATAACAAGTGGTGTTGGTAGCGCAACATTTGGATTAAGTAATTTTTTACCATACAATAATTTAGCATGTTATTTTAATATAGCATCATTAAATGAAAATCAAACACCTACATGTAGTCCGTCTGTATTTACACAAACAATACCTATAACTTCAGGCAAAAGAACTATATTAACTGTTAATTATACAAATAACTTGTCTTTTGATAATATAGAAATGAGGTTGAATGTTTTAGATTCAAGTTTTGTTGTATTAGATACTATTTATGCAGATGTAAAAAAAGGAACTAATACTATTGTATTCAATTATACAGCCTCGTCATCTATAAATTATATTTTTGATTTTACAATTCAGGATTTAGCATGTGGATTTCAAGATGAATTATTTGGTTTTTGTTTTGACTTAATAAAAGTAGAAACTATTGAAAAATTAAACACTATAACAGCCGTTGGATGTACAACGCAAACAGTACCATTTACTGAAGAATACAACGATATTTACAATTCACTTATCACAATGAACACAGGCTCTTTGTCTAATGGATTAATGACAAGTGGCAAATGGAAGCTATTACTAACAGATACGGCAAACAATACATTTGAATCTATAATTTACGAAACAATAAGCGGTGAATCATGTTTGCATTCTAACTTAATGCGTTTTAAATGGACTAATGACTGCAACTTTGCAAACTTAGATTATGTTAATTTACCTTTTACTAATGACGTTTACATAAAAGGATATTATACAAGTCAACCGTATGAATCAAAAGAACGTGTAATAAATACTTTAAGCAATGGTGAAACATCTTTAGTATTTGATTATTCGGTAGAGAAAAAAGAATTTAGTATAGGACTTTACACAGAGTCATTCTTTGCAACATTACAACGTTCTTTCTTGCATAGTACAATAATAATTGATAACCTTTATTACAGACAAGACACCGATAGTAAGTTGACTAAAAAGCCTGAAGGTAAAAAGTTCAGTGCAAAAATTGAGTTAATAGAAGTTGGTAGCGAGGTTGTTATTAGCAAGTGCTGTTGTTAGTATGATAATCAATTAAATTGATAGCAAAAAGCATATTATCTATTACTTTCTCTTTCAATGAATAGTATTTTCTTATCTGTATTTCAAAAGTACTGCAAGAAATCTTATAAGGTACTGAATTAAGCCTTACAGTTTCATATAATCCTAAATCCTTTAATCTATCCAATTCAATATAATCGTGGTTAATTAGGCTATCCAATTGCTCTATTAGTTCAATCCTTGCCATACTTAAATAATGGTGAAAGTACCAACAATAAATACCGTTTTGTATTCGTGAATATGTACTCCTATATTTCTTAATCTGCTTAGAGGAAAGATGGATTTTTAACTCTCTAATAACTTCGATTTGTTGCAAAATAGTAAATGTTTGAAACAAATATAATGATAAATTTGTGAAATGGATATAGGTATTTTATTAAAACTCAAAAAAAGTATAAATCCAACACTCGTTTATGAGTATAAATTCAATGGCAAAAAAGAAACTAAGTTAGGTTTGGACTGGATAGGTCACTTTATATCAGTCAAAAGACAACTTACAAACGAAGAAGGATTAAAACTAATAAAATACTTTTCAAGTCCCGATAAGGAAAACCAAACATTAAAAAATAATAAAATATAAGAAATGGCAGAATGCACACCTTGCGGTACGGAATTTCCAAGTGAATACTTATCGCTTTTAAATTGTAAAAATCAATTAAACACACGTCAGGCAGGTGTAGCACAACTTGCCTTTATTAAATGCGACCAAAACGTAACGTCTTTAACTTCAGCTTCAGAATGGGACACCATTAGAGGAACTGCGGGTGCGTTAATCAGAACACCAAACGGATTAGGTTCTTTTGGCAAACCCAATACAACGGATGCACAAATAGGCTGTAAAGAACGTGTGATAACAGAAAAAACACTCACTCTAACTTTTAAAACTTATAAGTACGACAACGAAACATTTACGGATGCAGACTTTATGTGTCAGTTGAATGACTCGTTTAATGCTTATCGTTTAATTTGGTTAGGTTGCGATGGGAATTTATACTTTACAAACGCATATACAAGCGGAACAAATCCAGGTTTTGCAATGGACTTGTTAACCTCATGGGATGATAACCCTGAAAACGGTTTAATGTCTAAGAATTTTGAGATTACTATCGACATTATAGAAACGTGCTATTCAATTATAAAACCAAGTGCTGCTTTAATTGCTGCTATATTTCAAGGTCAGGCTAACACGTCAGGAGGTAGCGGACTATAATCGCTAAATAATGGCTAAAAACAAAAAAGTAACAAAACATGATACCTCTCTCGAAAAAAAGAGAGAGGTATTTGTATTGTCACAAGTTGTATTCAATGGCTCTAAGCCTAAGGGAATACTTGAAAAACGTAGACCATTAGAAAGCAAAGATAATTGGACTTTAGAATATAGAGAGGACAACTACTACCCTGTACAGGTTTCTTTATTCAGACGTGCTATGAATGATTATTTGCAAGTATTAAACAAAGCAGATATTCAGATTATTACGGATAGTGTAGAAATGAAAAAGTTTTTAGTAGATAAAAAGTTTTTTGTACAAGATAGATATTACTCGGTTCGTGAATGGCTGTTTTCTTATATGTCAACAGAAAGACAGAAAGACCCTAACAGTGTTTTAGTTCCTATTGTTAACTGGAGTTTTGAAAAGCGATTTGATAACGGATTTACAAATGTAGATGATAAGCAAAATGGAATACCTTACTTCGATGACTCTAATAAAAGCCCTGAATTAGATATTTTAAGAATCTATTATGATGACGTAATAGAAACGAATGAAAATCATTTTAAGGCGGTTGTAGGGGAATGGGTGTATGCTAAAGATAGCGAAGGCAAAGACTTAAAAAAAGAGTTTTATTTAGAGTCTGACAAAGAAAATTACTACTTAACAATACCTGAATTAAATCCTAATGAAAGTACAGTAATTTACAATACATATCCTTACTATGCTCACATGATAGGACAAACGCCATTTGTTGCAATTGGTGGTGTTGTAATGAGTGAAACAATTAATGGTGAATTAGTAGAATATAACGTATCAGATTATTACGGTGCTATTGCTTATGCATGTTATATGATAGGCACAATGTCAGACAAACAAGTAATAGAGGCACGAAATAACTATCCTATAAAATATAAATTTCAGGCTAAATGTACGGCTCACGGTTGCGAAAATGGATATTGTGGATTTGGTGATGAAAGGACAAAATGTACTGTTTGTGATGGTTCAGGCTATCAGAAAGATACAAATCCTTTTGGTGACTTTGTTTATCAAATGTCAGGAAATTTCTTAGATGATAGCAGTAAGCAAATGGCGCAACCTATTAACTATGTAGTGCCACCAATTGAGGCATTAAACTACATAAGCGCAAACTTTAAAGAGTATCAAACATTTGTTGCTAATGAATTATGTGTGACATTAGAACAAAATATGACAAATCAGGCTGCGGAATCTAAAAGATACGATTTGCTTAATAAAATAACGCTTGTAACGTCAATTGTAGAAGATTATTTAAGGGTATGTGAAACAATACTAACTTTTGTAGAGCTACTTTTAGAAGGTGGTAAATCTACTCTTATAATTAAAAAACCTCAAACGTGGGACGTTAAAAACCGAGAAGATATTTTATTCCAAATATCAAACGCAAAATCAAACGGCTCGCCAAATTTCGTTATCAAGGCATTGGTACGTGAGTTATTGTTATCTGATTTGAAAGAAAATAAAGATGCAAAATCGATTGTTGATTATATAATGAAAAAAGATAAGCTAATTACTTTTGGAACATCTGACTTAAAGGATGCACGAATTATATATGGTGCTGACATTACACAAAGAGAGCAGATAATCCACGATAACGGATTGGATATACTTTTAGAATTACTTTCAAGTGGCAAAAAGGTTGAAAATATAGATGCTGAATTTGAAGCTGAAATAGCTAAATATATAACACCTGAATTAAATTTAACTCCAAATGTTGGATTATGATGAACTTGAAAAAGACCTACAAGATAGGATTGAAAAGATAGCCAAAAAGTTTAATCAGAATATAAACAGGCTTATAAAAGAGTTTGCCGTTGATGGTGGATTAGAAGTCAATAGAGATTTATCAATTTTAAATAAAAGAATCCTAAAGGAACTTAAAGAGTCAGGTATTGAAAAGCTGTATGAATATATGGTATCAATAACGGCAAAGATTGAAAAGCAAAACATATCTTACTACTCAAAGTTATCATCAATAGAATCCGATATAAGAAAGTCGGATAGTGTTAAATATGTTGCTGAAAATCTTAAAAAGACTCTTATCGGACAAGGATTAGAAACTATTTTAGCTGAAAACATAAGCAATACAATAAAGCCTTATGTACTTAGTAACTCCGATTATAATTCAACTTCAACTATACTTGAAAAAATACTACCTAAAGAGATAAAAAGATATGCTACTCAAATAACTAAAGGATTGTTTAGTGTTTATGATGGTGCTATTCAAAATACTATCAAGCAAAAATACAATCCGAAAAAAGGAAAGTATCTAAATTCATTAGTAGAAAGTTCCCGACCATTCTGTATTCATATGCGTGAAACTTACGGAAATAAAGAGATAACTGTTGAGCAATTACAAAAGTCATTAGATGAATATTGCCCTAAAGGAATACCTAGTGATAAGTTTATAGAAATTGACGGGAGGAAACTAAGAAAAGGTGCAGGCATGTTAGAGGGTACAACGGTTCAAAATTTCGACATAAATAAAGGTGGTGCTACCAATAACTGCAATCACACATGGGTATGGATTATAGAATAATTGCAAAATAGTAAATGTTATTAATATATAGGTTTATAAATTTGTAACATGGAAAAGAAAGCTTATTTTTTAAAACATCTCGGCAATGGCAATATAATGACCATTACGGATATGAATCGCAAATATTGCGAAACAATAGTTAAAACAAAAAGAGAATATATTTTGCTTGATGAAAATGAGCAAATTATAGGAGATTTAGAGTTAACGCCAAACGAGGCGGAGTCTTTTGTTGAAGAAAAAATAAAAGAACTTATTGAACGTGAGGCACAATTAGAGATTAAAGAAATAGAAGTTGCTGAATTAAAACAGGAGCTACAAAATAAATTAGCTGAATTATCGGTTAAGGTTGATAAAAGAAAAAAAGAATTTAAAGAAAACTAACATTTATGGAACATTTTGAAAAATTATTAAAAGAAATGGCTTTTAGTAAGTCAGAAATTACGGACTTATTAGATGTCGAAAAATCGGAACAACACCAAGAAATCTTAAAAGCATGGTCAGCACGTTATAATGACCATATTTTAGATAAGCCTGAAGTAAAAGACAAGTTCAAAAAAGAATATGAATTATCAGCAGGAAAAGAGGCAACGAGAAAAAGCCGTAAATCTATCTCTAATGATTTGAGTTTAGGATTGACTAATAAGCAGATTGAAGAGTTGACAAATGAAGAGTTTAGCGCAATCGTAAAAGAACACGCAAACAAAGAGGGTGATACTAAGTTTAAGGATTTAGAGGCACAATATAAAGAAGAAAAAAGGTTGCGTGAAGAGGCTGAAACAAAATTAGAAAGTGAGATTGAAAAAGTAAAAACAGAGTTCTTTCAAAAGGATATTGACAGAGAGATACAGTTAAGAAAAGCAAATAAATTAGCATCTAAAGACTCTACTAAGTTCGATAAGTCGGATATGGAGTTAATCGAATATGCTATTGAAGGCGCTAAGATTAATCAAGGTATTTCATTTGTAACTGAAAACGGAAAAGTTTACGTTACTAAAGAAGGTCAAAAACAAAGAAATCAATCTAATGAGTTTATACAATATGAAGATTGGTTAGAGCCGATTTTATCTAAGTTTGAAATTAAGCAACGTAAAACACCCGATGCTAAATTAGATGAAAAAGGTAATCCGATTGAAATCAAAGAAGATAGCGAAGCCGTTAAGAGATTAAAAGCTACTTATGAGGCTAAAGGAATAACAGTTGGTGCTACTGCATAAGGCATACATTCAGTTTGGTAGACTGTGATATACTTAATTTGTTGAACATTTAAATTTATAAAAAATGGCATATCCAGCAGGTGACACTACCACCTATAAAAATTATCCATGTTTGTACTTACAGAGCGTTATCGACGTGATAGCAGAAGAAAAAGAGTACACAAAGCCATATGTTGGTTTTATTGATTTGTTACAATCAGAAAAAAATGTATCAAACGCACCTGTAAAGGTTTTAATCAATAACGATGGTAAAACACAGGACACAGCAAGTCCAGGGAAGTTTGATTTCGTTTACTACGCACAGGATTGTGATGTAACACCTACAACTGCATTGGCATCTTGTACGGCTGCAAGTGGCGGAGATTCTTACGCAGGTAAAACTTCTTTAACTTACACTTTAGATAAAACATTTGCATTTAACTTGCAAATCAATACTCAGTCTGATATTGATAAATGTTATTCTATTGATACAATTAAAGCGGAATTATTTGCATCTAAGAAAACGCAAATCTTACAAAAGTTAGAAAAACAATTGTTAGATGAGTATGTAGTTGAACTTGGTAAATACAAAAACCAAACATTGCCTACAAACTCAATTAACAGTCCTGCTGTTTTAAACTTTGCAAATCCAGGCACTATTTCAGACCCTAACCTTGCAACAGGTATTCAATTAGCACGTCAATACTTACGTCAAAACAACAAGAATGTACAGCCTTTATACTTAGGTCAGTCAATCGGTATTGTAGAGATGGAAAATGACAAAGCCATACAAAGAGATTTATTTATATCTGATGGTTTAAATGATGCTATGTTAGGATTAGTTGGTGATACAAGTGTAGAGTATTTTCACGGTGTACCAGCAGGTACTTTCCAATTAGGTTTATGGAATAAATATGTAGGCAATTACGCTGTGCCAATGGGTACACGTGCTTTTACAGAAAAAATGACTATGGACTTATGGGGCTTCACATGGGATGTTACTTACACACGTGATTTGTGTAACGACTACTGGCATTTCCAATTGAACTATGGTTTAGTTAAAGCACCTAACATTAATTGCGGTGATAGAGATGCATTGAACTTTATTGTAGGATGTGGAGTTAACAACTG
>ERZ795059.3990-NODE-3990-length-14049-cov-7.045948_pt1 | contig 14049 bp, 8 predicted proteins | sample MGYA00375143_ERZ795059 | MGnify/ENA primary metagenome ERZ795059 (study PRJEB30188, sample SAMN05720168) | activated sludge metagenome | isolation source: Anaerobic digester | place: USA | collected 2015-01-07 ... | reverse complement strand
CGCCGAAACCGCCGACCGAAGGTCTCCGATTTCGGTTTTGTTAGCGGTTCTAAGGTATCCACAGCGGCGACAAGGCACCGCAGTCCAAAAGGCGGCAACCGTCCTCCAAACCAAGGTCTTGATGCGACCCTGCCAATCGCGGCCATTTTGCGACTTGCGTTTTACACTTCTCGCTTCGCACTTGCTATACTGTGGCGTCGTTTTTTCCCTTGGCGATAGGAGTTACCATCATGGCAGACGTAGTGGTTCGCGTTCGCGACAACGGTCCCTACCTGGTCGAAGGTCCCCTGACGGTGTTGGATGCGGACGGCAATGCGTTCCCGACTGACAAGACCAAACCGGCGACGGCCCTGTGCCGTTGCGGCGCGTCGGGCAAGAAGCCCTTCTGTGACGGAACCCACAAGACCGCCGGCTTCCAATCCGCCGAACGCGGGCCCACCGCGGGCTAAGTGCCCGTCCAAAAGCAATGTCGCCTTTCGCTCCGCGAAAGGGCGTCCTTTCGCGGAGCGAAAGGCGACATTGTTCGTAGACGGGTCCTAACAACTGGACAAGGCCATACTTGCCGGCCGCAAAACATCGGATCTTTGGACCCCCATCCGGAACCGACCTATGAACCTCCGCGTTTGTTCGACTTGGGCAACGATCGCAATTCTCGCCAGCTTGGGACACCCAGGCGTCCAGGCGGGCGCACCCGCCGTCCAGTTCCCGGCCAAGACGCCGCTAGCGGGGGAGCCGTCGCCGCCGCAAGGCGAATGGGTGTTGTGGTACCGGCAGCCGGCGGAAAAGTGGGAGCAGGCTCTGCCGGTGGGCAACGGCTGGATGGGAGGCATGGTCTTCGGCGGCGTCCAGGTGGAACGCATCCAGTTCAACGAGCACACGGTGTGGACAGGCCGGCCGCATGCTTATCATCATGAAGGCGCCGCAAAATTCCTGCCGGAGATCCGCCGGCTGTTGTGGGAGGGCAAGCAGCGCGAAGCCGAGCAGCTGGCGACGCAAGAGTTCATGAGCATCCCGCTGCGGCAGTTCGCCTACCAGCCGTGCGGCGATCTGTGGCTGGAATTCCCGGAACACCGTACCGTTGCCTCGTACCGGCGATGGCTGGATCTGGACTCCGCCGTCTGCACGACGGAGTACCGCGTCGGCCAAGCCCTGGTCCGCCGCGAGGTTTGGGCCTCGTACCCGGACCGAATGATCGTCGTGCGGATGACGTGCGATCCGCCGGGCTGCCTGACCGGTGCGATCCGGCTGACGAGCCCGCACAAGGATTCGCAAGTGCAGGCGACAGGCGGCAATGCCTTGGTGCTGCACGGCCAGGTTCAGCCCGATGGCGTGCGGTTCGAGAGCCGTGCCCAAGTATCGCTCGAAGGCGGCCGCCTGACGGCCGAGGCAGACGCATTGCAGGTCACGGATGCCACCGCGCTGACGATTCGGCTGGTCGCGGCAACGAATTTCGCCAACTTCCGCGAGTTGACCGCCGATCCTGCCGCCCGCTGTGCCGAGAACCTGGCCAAGGCAGCGGACACATCTTGCGAGGTATTGAAGAAGAACCATCTGGCCGACCATCAGTCGCTCTTTCGCCGCGTGCAGCTCGATCTGGGGCGAACGGAGGAATCTCCCCGGCCCACGGACGAACGGATCGCGGGGTTCGCCGAGGGTCACGATCCGCAGCTCGCCGCGCTGGTGTTTCAATACGGCCGTTACCTGCTGATCGGCTCCAGCCGGCCGGGCGGCCAGCCGGCCAATCTGCAAGGGGTCTGGAACGAGAGCCTGCGCCCGCCGTGGGACAGCAAGTATACCTGCAACATCAACACCGAGATGAATTACTGGCCCGCGGAGGTCGCGAACCTGGGCGAGTGTACCGGACCGCTGTTCGACGCGTTGAATGACCTGGTGATCTCGGGCCGCGAAACGGCCCGCGCCCACTACGGCGCCCGCGGCTGGGTGCTACACCACAACTTCGATCTGTGGCGGGGCACCGCGCCCATCAACGCCTCGAACCACGGCATCTGGGTCACCGGCGGCGCGTGGCTCAGTCTGCACCTGTGGGAGCATTTTCTGTATTCGCAAGACGAGGATTTCCTTCGCCAACGAGCGTATCCGCTGATGAAGGAGGCCGCGTTGTTCTTCACGGACTTCCTGGTCGAGGACCCGAAAACGGGATGGCTCATCTCCGGGCCGTCGAACAGCCCGGAGCAAGGCGGCCTGGTGATGGGCCCGACGATGGACCATCAGATCATCCGATCGCTGTTCGGGGCTTGCATCCAGGCGGCTCAGGTCCTCGGCATCGACCAGCAGTTCGCCGCCCAACTGACGGAGCTGCGCAAACAGATTGCGCCCAACCAGATCGGCCAGCACGGCCAGTTGCAGGAGTGGCTGGAAGACAAAGACGATCCCAAGAACCAGCATCGGCACGTTTCGCACCTGTGGGGCGCTTATCCGGGTTGCGACATCACCTGGCAACAGCCGGACCTGTTTCGGGCTGCACAGCAATCGTTGATCTTCCGGGGCGACGCCGCCACGGGTTGGTCGATGGGCTGGAAAGTGAATCTGTGGGCACGGTTCCTGGACGGCGACCATGCCTACCGCATCCTGCAAAATCTGTTGGCACCGGTCGGCCGGGGCAAAGGCGGGATGTACCCCAACCTGTTCGACGCGCACCCGCCCTTCCAGATCGACGGCAACTTCGGAGCCTGTGCCGGCATTGCGGAGATGCTGCTGCAGAGCCACGTGAGGAAGGACGAAGGACCAAGGACGAAGGATGAAGGACGAAGAACAAACGAGAAGAAGGGGGAGGGCGAAGCACCTTCTTTCGTCCTTCCTCCCTCATTCTTATTCCTTCGTCCTTCGTCCTTCGTCCTTCATCTCCTCCCCGCCCTGCCTGCCGCCTGGCCCAGCGGATCGGTTCGAGGTCTGCGGGCGCGGGGCGGGTTCGAGGTCGATCTCGACTGGCACGACGGGAAGCTGACATCGGCGGTCATCCGCAGCACGGCAGGCAAGACGTGTTTGGTACGCTACGGCGAACAAAGAGCGGTGCTGCAGACAAAACCGGGCCAGGCCGCTCGCGTGCGGGACATGCTTGGAGTTGGGGCGGACGCGGACGCTCGAAGCAATCAGGAGCCATGACTGGTATTCAGCTGGCGGGATGATGCATTATGGGACTGGTGACGCTGGACTTTCTCAACTCGCAACTGCATTTGGCCGAGCAGCTTTGCGACGGAAGGGAAACCATGTTCGAGCCGCAGGACTTGCCCGGCCGTTATGGCCGAGTCGTCAAGGCGTTGGACGATCTGCTGGAGGCCACCGGCTGCGAGTCCGTCGTGGGCGGCGGATGGGCGGTGTGGCGGCACGGCTATGTGGGACGCGTGACGCGGGACATCGACATCGTCCTGCCGGCCGCGTCGGTGGATGAGTTTCTGCGGGCAGCGAGTGTTGCCGGTTTCCAAGTTCTGCCGGTTCCGGCGGGACGCTGGCCCAAACTGCTGCATCGCGACACGGGGGTGGACGTTGACATCCTGCCGGAAGGTCAACGCCCCGGAACGCCTTCCCGGCCCGCGCCTACCACGATTCCACACCCCAGCCGCATCGGCGCGTCGGGGACGGTCCTCCGATATGTCCGCTTGCCGCCCCTGATCGAACTCAAACTCGCCGCCGGGCGGACGCAGGATCTCGCCGACGTGATCGAGTTGATTCAGGCAAACCCGGACCAGATCGCCGCGATTCGAGAACATCTTACGCACGTCCACATGGATTACGTGTCCGACTTCGACCGTTTGGTCGAGCGGGCGCGCGAAGAAGCCGATTCAACCGCGTGACGTGTTTGCTGCCAGCACCGTTTCCAGGCAGTTTTCGCGCGACATCCCGATCCGCTCGAAGGCCGAAGTACGCGGCGCGGCTTCCGGCGTCTCCGCCATCCCGGCTGGCACAGGGTTCAGGTCTACGTACACGCTGCACGCCAGGATCGCCGCCTCGTCCAGCAGTTTCTGGCACTTGAATCATCTCGTCGCGGCATCCGCCGCCCTGGAGCGCGCTTCGGCCTGGCGTCGGATTTCCGCTTGCGCTTCCTTCAACCGCTCCGGCCACACGAACCTGGGGGCCTGCGTGGGATCGTAGCCTGCCAGGTGGCCGGCCAAGCGGGCGGCGGGCTTGGTATAGACCAGCTTCGTGTCGCCGAAGACTTCCCGGCAGATCGCAGCCAGGCCGGGATCGTATTCCTGCAACTCCACTCGCGTGTTCACGTGATTGTGGTCGTGGTCGTTCTCGCGATTGTTGTCGAACCACGACTGGACGCCCTCGGCGAAGTACTCGTGATGATTGACCGAGGCGTACTTGCCTTGCCACAGCCCGGCTTGCATGGCATGGCCGTAGGTCTGGCGGAGCCGCGCGTCGAACGTGGGATCGACGTTCACCAAGCCGCGCAGGTGCATGTTGTGTGCGAACTCGTGGATCAAGATGCACTCGGCGGCAAACGGATCGCCCGGATAAGCCAACAGATTCTCCTCGGCGCAGGAGCAATACGGGTCCGTCTCGCTGCCGCCCGTGCCGCGGGCGCGGGCGTCCCAGTAATCCTGGGCCGAGAATTGCTCGAAGCCCTTCGCCGCCTCCTGTCGCGAGAACTCCGGCAGGTCGGTGGTGAACTCGCTGTAGCCCAAAATGCACATCCGCGAACCGCTGGCGATCATGGCCCGACGCACGTCGTCGCGATGGGCCAGCAGTTGGTTCACAAGGAACGCGGCTTCCTTCAGCGCGTAATCGTTCACGCGCGCGGAGGCTACGATCGGGTAGCCGCCGGCGCTGATGAACTTGGCGTAGAACGGCGGCACACCCAGTTCGGCCGGCGGCGCCGTCACCTCGCCGTCCACAACCTTGCTGTGCGAAGCGGCGGCGCGGCTCGGAGCGTCTTTGGCCGCAGGCTGGAATCGAAATGCCTGGACGCTGACCGTCGAGGTCACGGTCGCCTCCGCGCCGTCCTCGCGGCCGACGACGAGAAAGCGGTGGCCCAGCGTGGTGCTGATGACCTGGTCGCTGCCTGGCGTCACGGTGCCGGATGGCCGGCGCGGGCCGTCGGACGGCTGCCAAAAGATGTCCACCGCCTGCGAACTGCCGTTGATGATCCGCAGTTGCGGGCGTCTGATCTTCGTCCGCTGCGGTCCCGCTTGGTCGTTCTTCTCGGACATCAGCGGCTGATACGGACGTCCTGGGATCAATCGCTTCCCATCGGAAAAGCCTTCGGTCCGCTTGGCCAGCCGCTGGACGAGCCGCATGCGCCAGGATGCTACCAGTTCCTGCTGAGACGCGTCCCGGCTGAGATCGTGCTTCTCCTGCGGGTCGGCTTCCAGATCGAACAGGTGCTCCGTCCCGTTGCTCGGCCGCCAGATGTACTTGTAGCGGCCGTCGGTCAAGGCGTGGAAGGCCTGTGCCTGGCCGTAACAGGGGGCATGTTCAAAGTGCAGCCACTCGCGAAGATTCTCTTGCCGGCCGCGGAGCACAGGCAGCAGGCTGACGCCGTCGACCGCGTCGGGGCGCTGAGCACCTGCCAACTGGACCAGCGTCGGCAGCAGATCTTCGAGACAGACCGGGCGGGTGCAGCGTGCGCCGCGCTGGAAGCCCAGTTCGGGCGAACCCGTGATGATGAAGGGGATATTGGCCGAGCCCTCGAAGGGTTCGCATTTGCGGAAGTATCCGTGATCGCCCAGCATCTCACCATGATCTGCGGTGAAAATGACGACCCACGGGCGTCCCGCGGCCCGGCTCCGCGCCTGGAACGACTCGATCAAGGGCCGCACTTCGCGGTCCAGCTGTTGGATCAGGCCGAAGTAACCGGCCTGAGCGCGACGCAACGTGTCCCCCTGCAGCCGCACTTGGTGCGCATCGCCCTTGACGTGGTCGGCATCGGGCAGGACGTCCCAGTCCACCCAATCGCCTCGTGGCGGCATCGTCGGGAGGTTCTGGGCGAGGAGTGCCTCGAAGTCTTGTTTCGGCGGCATGAGCGGCGGATGGGGAGCATAGAAGGAGGCCGTCAGGAACAGGGATTGGCCGGCCGGTGTCGTGTCCACGATCCGGCGCGACTCGCGCACGATCCAGGCGGTCGGGTGCAGATCGTCCGCGTGCGGCCACGGGGCGGCCCGCCAGCCGTTGTTGGTCAATCCCAGGTCGGCGACGAGCTTGCGAATGCCATTGGTCTCGGGCGCGGCCCTTTTCAGGAACTTGTCGTAGGTATCGTCCCCCACGTATGTCGAGCCAGGGATCTCTTGTTGGTAGCCGAGATCGGAACCCGGCAGTTGGTGCATGTTCCGCCCCACCAGGACCGTGGCGTAGCCGGCGTCCCGCAGCAGGGCCGGCAGCGTCGGCACCGTGATCTTCTTGTGCTTGTAGCCGACCACGCCGCTGGTCTGCGGGAATTGACCGGTCAACAAGGCGAATCGCGCCGGGATGCACGAAGGAACGGTGGTGTAAGCGCGGCGAAAGAGCGTGCCTTCCTTGGCCAGCGCATCCAGACACGGAGTGCGCACCACCGGATGTCCCAGCACGGAGAGGCAATCTCCGCGCCACTGATCCGGCATGATGAACAGGATATCCGGCTTGCCCGTCTCGGCAGCGTGGGCCGGCAGCGTGCCGGTGATGAGCAGACCACAAACGATCGCAGAGATTCTTGCCATTGGATTTCTCCTTGCGAGATGACCCTAAGCTGCGTTCGAGAAACAACCGTCCAGTGTTTCCTGCAGATCATCACACGGAGTGTGATGGCTACTTTGACCCCGTTCGGCGCGGGTCTCTGACCCCGCCGAAACCGCCGACCGAAGGTCTCCGATTTCGGTTTTGTTAGCGGTTCTAAGCTGGAAACCGCCACGGCGCTCGCATCGGCCGGCTGAGCATCCGGTTGGCTTCCTCGTCGTTGTCGAACTGTTCCCGCTCCGGGTCCCAGCTCAACTTTCGCTTCAACAGCATGGCGATATTGCCCAGGTGGCACACACTCGCCGTGCGGTGGCCGATTTCCACGGGGCTGATGGGCTCAGCCCGTGTCTTTACCGCCTGCACAAAGTTGCGCACCTGATCGCGGACGTATTCCCCGTACACGTCCTCGGTGCGATCCGGATTGCTGCGGGGAAGATGGATTTCGTTGGGGCCGATTACGGTGGTTTTGAGCGATTCCGGCGAAGTCTTCAATCCGCCGAAGCCGAATTGGACCCAGCCCTCGGTGCCCTCGAACCGCGCGCCCATCCGGGGGTCGCGAGTCTCGCAGATCAATTCCACGCCAGTGGCGTACCGAGCCCGGAAATGGACCTTCAAGGCCGTGCTGTAGAGGCTTCCTTTGGGCGGCCATTCGGACGCGAGGTCCTCGAATTCGACCGGACCGGTGTGGTCCATGTCCAAGCCCCATTGAGCGATGTCGAGGCTGTGCGCGCCGAAGTTGGTGGTCTGACCGCCCGAGTAGTCCAGGTTGAAACGAAAACGGTACAGGCAGCGGCCTTCGTGATAGGGGGCCTGCGGGGCAGGGCCGAGCCAGAAATCGTAATCGAAGCCGTCGGGAACCGGCATCGGCTTCCAGCCGGGACCGGGATCCACGGCGTTCTGCGGCGCGATGAACGCCAGCACGCGCTGCACCTGGCCGATGCGGCCGTTGCGCACCAGTTCGCAAGCCAGACGATTGTGTGGGCTGGAGCGGAACTGGCTGCCGGTCTGGAGGATTCGCCCATGCTTGCGGACGGCCGCGATCATCTTCTGGCCCTGGCCGATCGTCAGCGACAACGGCTTTTCGCAGTAGATGTCCTTGCCTGCCTCGGCGGCCATGACCGTGATCAGGCCGTGCCAGTGATCGGGCACCACCACCACGACGGCGTCGACGTCGTGGCGGCCCAGAAGCTCGCGGAAGTCCTGGTACGCCGCGCAGCCTTGGTAGGTCCCGGACGTGGTCTTCCGGGCGTAATGCTCGTTCACGACTTTCTGGACCGGTTCGCGTCCCAGAAACTGTTCCGGGGTGAGATAGCCGTGGCTGGCCCGGTTCACGTCGCACACGGCCACCACCTGAACGTCGTCCTGGGCCAGCAGGGCGGGCAGGTCGACGGTGCTCTGATTGCCGCAGCCGATCAGGCCCACGTTGATCCGATTGCTGGGGGCATGGGCCCCGAAGACGGAACTGGGCACCACTCGCGGAACCCCGATGAAAGCCGCCAGCGCTGCGGCCTGTCGGAGGAATCGGCGCCGGCCGGTCCAGCGCTGTGATTGTCCGTCGGAAGAAGGTTTCATGTTCGTAGTCCCCCATCTGAACGCGGCCGAGCCGCAAGCGATCTGAAATCTCAAATCCGAAATGTCAAATCCGAAATGTCAAATCCGAAATCCGAAATCTCAAATCTGAAATCTCAAATTTGAAATCCCAAATCCGAAATCTCGCATCCGAAATCTCAAATCTCAAATCTGAAATGCAGCCCTCACCCCCGGCCCCTCTCCCAAAGGGCGAGGGGAGTTTTGCTCGGGCCTCTACCCCGCGCAGATCGCCACCTCGGCCATGCGGCCTTCGAAGTTGGCGAAATTGTCGCAGCGGCCGCCGACGAAAACGTCCCGGTTGCCGGCCGACCGCGTCACCGAGACCGTGCCTGTGAGGATCGGCTGACCCTCGCCGTTCAAGAACACGCTGACCTGTTCGCCGCGGCGGATCAGACGGACGTAGTTCCATGTCTTGGGTTCGATGACCGGGCCACCGCTGAGCGATTCGTCCCGCTCATTACCGTTGAAAAAGAACAGCCGTCCAGCACCGTCTTTTCCCGCGTCTGTGCCGCCGATGCCCAGGTGGTCGCCGGGGCATTTGTCGGCGCCGTCGGGCCCCAGCGAGAACAGGTAGCCGGTCACGCTGCGGTTGTCGTTGGGCAAGCCGTTCCAGAACCAGAACTCGACCCAGTAATCTTGCCCCAGATCGAGCTGGGCTTTCATTCTTCCGCCCGCGAACTGGACGGCCCGCGGCGGTTCGTCGCCGACCCGCAGATCGTCGCGGTCGGGGCCGTCCAGGTACAAGGCGTAGCCCGTTTCGTACGTGCCGTGGCGGCCGTGGCCGGAATCGTCCCACGCACGATGGCCTTCGATTTCCCCCAGCCGCCAATAGGCCAGCGGCTTTTGGGCCAGGATTCGCGCGGCGGCCGGGCCTTGCGACAGCACGATCTTGCGGCGCGGCCGGCCCGTCACCTCTTCGAACATCTCCAGCAACTGATTAACCATGATCGTTTCAATGTCGTCCTGGGTCGCCGTGTGCCGGGCGGGCCAGGTGTTGTAGCCGCCCAGCGGACGCACTTCGGGCGGCGGAATGTAACCGATCGAACCGTTGGCCAGTTCGATGTTGAACATCTGTCCCAGCGGGCATTGCCGCTTGAGCTTGAGGCCGGTGATGGCGTAGACCTCGGCCGGCAAGGCGGCGATGCCCAGGTCCCCGATCCGAATGACCTGCAGCTTCCGCTCCGCCTCGTGCATGTCCCTCAGTTGCACGATCTCCCGCGCATAGACCTCGGGCCGGGTCTGCGGATCGCGGCCGTTCATTTCGGCCATCATCTTGTCCGCCCAGGCCTGGGCCTCGGCGTCCGGCTGGACCAGCTTGATGTTCAGCCGACGCTCGGCCATCGCCAGCGGCACCGACTCGTGAAACTTGATCCGCTGGTAGGCCCGCAAAGCGGCCTCGGCCACCGCCGTCGCGTACTGCTGGCGCGAGATCGACTTGGCCGGATTCGCGTAGTCCTGCCATTGCTGGTCGCCGCTGGTGCCGTGCGACATCATGGCGATGAACGAATCGTCTCCCGCCGCCAGCCGTTCGGAAACGATCCGCACAAAGTCGCCGTAGTAGTCGGCCGAAATCGGCTCGGCGCCAAAGTAGTGCATCGAGTAGTTCGCCAGCAGGGCGATCGGCTTGCCGTCGGGAGTCTGCACCGCCAGGACGGAAACCTGGGGGTCGGAGGGGCCGCACGGACCGATGAACTGCGGGTTCTGGTAGCCCGGATGCATCATCGCCCGGACGTTCCGCCGGCCCAGGGGATCGACGTCCAGGCAATCGGGGCGACGGATAAACACCCGGCAATGCGTTCCTTCCGGATAGTCCTCGGCGGACCAGCCGACCCGGGCCGGCCGCAAGTTGCCGGCCGCCCGCTCGATGCACTCGACCAGCTTGCCGGGCACGAATTCCCAGTACGCGGGATCGGCCTTGGTGCCCAACGCACTCAGCAGCGACCCGCCCGAATGCGTGTGCGTGGCCGAGATCAGCATGCGATCGGTGGGGATGCCGGTCGTCTTGGCCGCGGCGGCTTTCACCCTTTCCTGCATTTCCCAAGGGATCTCAATCGTATCAGCGACCAGGATCAACAGTCGCTGCGCGCCGTCATCGAGCACCAGGCAACGCGCGTGCAACGGGTCGTGGACCTTGCCGGCCGACCGGCTCAAGAAGCCGCCGCAGACCAGCACGGGGAACTTCTGCGGCGTGATGTCCACCTGAGCCGTGCCCGCGCGAAGCCGGTTGCCGCCAGTCGTCTCGGCGGCCCTGACGACCGCTGCGGGTGCGATGGCACCCAGGCATGCCAAGGACGCTACGGACGTTTGACGAAGGAACTCCCGGCGGTCAGACAGCTGATTCATGATCGCACTCCTGGTGTAAGTTCGGCCCGTGGGGATTTGTACTCGTGCGTCAAGTCCTTCCCGTTTGCCCCCCGCGAGTGAAGCCAGATCCCCGATCGTGGGCCATTGACGACTCGTAGAAACTCCCTGAAAATCTACCCGCTCTGGTTGAAGATTTCCAGACTCGCTTGTTGCTCTCGACTCGTTGCGGTACACTGGAGTCTTGAGTCAGGGCAAGTCAGCCCGCGGCGCAAACGGTCGCTACGAAAGCTGATTTTGTTCTACAGCCACGTTCTTGTCGAGAGTTGCATGACAGCTGAGAATTTTGAACGAGTACTTGACGCATTGGCACAGAGGACGCCGTTTCGGGTGTTTACCGTCGAACTAGTCGGGGGCCGGCGATTCGAGGTCGACCACCCAAGGGCCTTGGTGGTGCGCGACGGTGTCGCCGTGTTCATCGCTCCTGGGGGCGTGCCAATTTGGTTCGATCACGAGAGCGTGACTCAGTTCGTCGGTGCGTCTGCCAGCACGCCAGTCTAGGCGGAGGCGGTGTACCACCGCCAACCGCGTACGAACCCCCTCGATTCCTTGCAGAACTTGCCCTGCCCGACCGTCAACACGGCTGTTTGCCGGCGATTGTCCAGACCGTCGAGGCACTCGCCATCCATCCAATCTATCCACACAAAGGGAACCCATGTCAGATCAGATCCCCAGTTCGAAGTTGGACGCCATTTTCAAACCCTCTTCGGTCGCCGTGGTGGGAGCCTCGACGCGAGCCGGCACGGTGGGCAATGACATTTTCCGCAATCTGCTGTTCAACGAGTTTCACGGCTCCGTCTATCCGATCAACCCGAAGGCCAGCAACGTGCTGGGGGTCCACTGCTATCCGGACCTGCTGAGCGTTCCGGGGCCGGTGGACTTGGCCGTCTTGATCGTGCCCGCGGCTGCAATTCTGGACGTCGTGGATCAGGCCAGGGAAAAGAAGGTCCAAGCGATGGTCGTGATCTCGGCCGGATTCAAGGAAGTTGGAGCCAAGGGTGCCGAGCTGGAAAAACAGCTGCAGCAAAAGGTGCGGGCGGCTGGCATCCCGTTGATCGGCCCCAACTGCCTGGGGGTGATCAACACCGACCCCGCCGTCTGCATGAATGCCGCTTTCGGCCGCAAGATGCCGGGACCTGGCAACCTGGCGTTCCTGTCGCAGAGCGGCGCTTTGTGTACCTCGGTGCTGGACTACGCCGAAGAACGGCACATGGGCTTCAGCAAATTCATCAGCTTTGGCAACAAGGCCGACGTCAATGAAATCGACTTGCTCGAGTACCTGGCCAACGACCCCACGACCGATGTCATCGCCATGTACCTGGAAGACATTTCCGACGGCCGCCGCTTCATCGAGACCGTGCGCAAGATCTTCTGGGAGACGCACAAGCCGATGCTGTGCCTCAAGTCGGGGCGGACGCCCGAGGGCGCCAAGGCCGTCAGCAGTCACACCGGGTCCTTGGCCGGTTCCGACTCGGTGTACGATGCCCTGCTGGTGCAGAGCGGCGTGCAGCGGGTGGACACGATTGCCGAGTTGTTCGACTCGGCGGCGCTGTACTGCACGCAACCCCTGCCGCGCGGTGGGCGTGTGGCGATCATCACCAACGCCGGCGGTCCCGGCATCATGGCGACCGACTCGGCCGTCCGGTTTGGACTGAAATTGGCGGAACTCAGCCCAGCGACCCAGGAGAAGCTCAAGGCCTCGCTGCCCTCGACGGCCTCCCTGCGGAACCCGATCGACGTGATCGGAGACGCCCGCGCGGATCGCTACCGGTCGGCGGTGCGGACCGTGTTGGAAGACGAAAACGTGGATATGGGCATGGTCATTCTGACGCCGCAGTCGATGACCGACATCGAGGACACGGCGGCGGTCGTGCCGGATGCCGTGCGGGGCATCAAGAAGCCGGTGGTCTGCTCGTTCATGGGCGCCAAGGACGTGGCTCCGGGCGTCGCCATTCTGCGCAGGGCGGGCGTTCCCAATTACCCCTTTCCCGAAGACGCCATCCGCAGTCTGGCCGCGGCCGAGCGCCTGGTGGCTCTGCACGAAATTCCCCGCCGCGAGATGCACGTCTTTAACGATCTGGACGTCGAGAAGGCCAAAGGGCTGATCGCCGCGGCGCTGGACGGCCAGGACAAACGCTACCTGACCCAGTCCGAGTGCCGGCCGCTGCTGGAATGTTACCGGCTGCCGCTGTTGCGCAGTGCGATTGCCGGGACGGCAGAGGAAGCCGCGCAGATCGCCGGCTCGTTCGGCACGCCCGTCGTGATGAAGGTGATGTCGGCCGACGTGGTCCACAAGTTCGACGCGGGCGGCGTGCTGTTGAACATCCACGGAGCTGAAGAGGCCCAGGCTGCCTACAACAAGATCGTCCAAAACGTCACTCGCGCGGTGCCGGGGGCCAAGATCCAAGGCATTCTGATCGAAGAGATGGCCCGCAAGGGCGTGGAGGTCATTCTGGGCGCCAGCCGCGACGCCCGCTTCGGACCGCTGATGATGTTCGGGCTGGGCGGCACGCTGGTCGAGGTCCTCAAGGATGTCTCCTTCCGCCTGGCGCCGATGTGGAAGATCTCGGCCGAGCGCATGGTCCGCCAGATCCGGTCGTTCCAGGTGCTGGACGGCTTCCGCGGCAGCCCGCCGTCGGATATCGAGGCGATTGTGGACACCTTGCTGCGGCTGTCCGAGATGGTCTGCAACCATCCGGAGATTTCGGAGTTGGACATCAACCCGTTGATCGTCCATGCCCAAGGCCAGGGTTGCTCGGTGGCCGACAGCCGAGTGATGCTCCGCCGGCCGTGAGCGGAATCCGCGTTGCCGTTGCAGAAACCCGGCTGTTTCGGAAAAGCCGGGCTTCCGACGCCTCACCCAGACCACCCTTTTCAGTCCGTCTCCATTCCGGGCAGCATCTTCTGGCCCGGTGAGGACGGGATGTGTCTGACGGGAAGCAAGGGCAACCGTCGGAACGCGGTTGACTGGGCCAACCAATGACGCGACTTTTGGCGATCGGGGATGCCGCTCTGCAAGAAAGAGGTGCGTGGTGCGTCGGTCACCGGCTGCTCGCGAAAGAACCTCTCCAGCCCCCGCTTGTCGTCGAGCGCGTCCGCCTTCGTCGCGTAGGGCCCACAGCGGGTACCGCCTGAACCGTCCGCCTGGTAGCACGGAACGTCGGTAATCCACCAGCCGTCTTGTTGTCGCTGAATCCGCATGGCCTGGGACTGGTCACTCCTGGGATGAGAAAGGGCAGAGACACCGGCTCTCAACCAGCACCCCAGAATAGCATTTGCCGGCGCGAACGTCCACTTGACAAGCAGACAGCCGCCGATTCACATGTTCCTGGGAGCCGGTGCGTGAAAGTCCGATCGGGTGCGCCTCGCTATCGCCGCAGAGAAGAAATGGCCAACACTTTGAGCCACGGCATCGGCCTCGTCTTG
>ERZ795059.3987-NODE-3987-length-14058-cov-5.246519_pt1 | contig 14058 bp, 9 predicted proteins | sample MGYA00375143_ERZ795059 | MGnify/ENA primary metagenome ERZ795059 (study PRJEB30188, sample SAMN05720168) | activated sludge metagenome | isolation source: Anaerobic digester | place: USA | collected 2015-01-07 ... | reverse complement strand
GAAACGCTACTCTCGCGAGAACCGGGGTGCCATCGGCGATGTGCACGAATACGTGCTCGTTTACGCTATGAATCCAGACTTATTTCAAGCAACCCGAAATCGCATACCCATCGATGAAAAACAAGCGGCGGTTTACAAAAATTCCAACAACGACCCTAAAGGCCGTTGGCGTGGCATCCCAATGACTGCCATGATCGCTCACCTCGCTGTTTGCGCTAGGTGTCTGAGAACTCGTACGTGAACTCGCCGGCGTCGTCGACGCCCATCCGGATGACCGGGGCGAGCTTCTCGGCGGCCATCTGCTCGAGCAGGCGACGCGAGAGGATCGGCAGCACGGCCTGATCGATGACATGGTCGATCTGGCGGGCGCCGAGGTCCACCTGCTGGCAACGCGCCGCGACGGCCGCATACACGGCATCATCCACCTTGAATGTGATCTTGTGGGCCGCGGCCAGGCGCTTACCCACCTTGGCGAGCTTCAGCCGCGCGATGTTCCGCAGCACGTCGTCCTTGAGCGTGAAGAACGGAATCACGGTCATGCGGGCGACCAGGGCCGGCTTGAAGTGCTCGCGCAGGTGCGGGTAAATCGCCTCGCGCAGCTCCTTCGGGTCCACCTCCTCGCCGGACTCGCACATCTGCTGGATCACGTCCGTGCCCAGGTTGCTGGTCAGGAACATCACCGTGTTCTTGAAGTCGATCACGCGGCCCTCGCCGTCCGCGAGATTGCCCTTGTCGAAGACCTGGTAAAACAGGTTCATCACGTCGGGGTGGGCCTTTTCGACTTCGTCGAGCAGTACGACCGAGTACGGATTCTGGCGGACGGCCTCGGTCAGCACGCCGCCCTCGCCGTAGCCGACGTACCCGGGCGGCGAGCCCTTGAGTTGCGAGACGGTGTGCTTCTCCATGAACTCCGACATGTTGATCGAGGTCAGGAAGCGGTCGCCGCCGAACAGCAGATCGGCGACCGACAGGGCCAGCTCCGTCTTGCCAGTGCCGCTCGGGCCGACGCAGAGGAACACGCCCATCGGCTGCGTCGGGTTGCCGATGCCTGCCTTCGAGGCCCGCAGCTTCTCGGCCACGATCGCCAGCGCGTGGTCCTGTCCCACGACGCGGCTCTTCAGCCGCTCTTCCATCTGTAACGTCGCAGCGATCTGGTCGCGCACCACGCGCCCGACCGGGATGCCGGTCCAATCTGACAGCACGGCCGCGACGGCGTTCGCGTCCACCTGCGGGAACAGCAGCGGGTTGTCGCCCTGGATCGCCTGCAATTCCGCCATACTCTCGGCGATCTGCCGGCGCAGTTCGGCCTGGTCGACGGCGGGCGCTTCCGGCGCCGGGCCGGCGGCCGCGGCCGGCTGCCCATCCCCGGCGGGCTTCTGTGTAGCGGCCTCTTCGCGGCGCGCAATGGCGTCGGGGCTGTCGGCGCCTTGCAGCTTGGCCCGCAGGTCGCGCACGCGGTTCACCGCCGCGAGTTCCTTCTGCCAGCGCTCCTCGGTCTTCACTCGCTCATCCAGTAGCTTGGCGCGCGAAGCCTCCATCTCGGTCAGCATCTTCTCGTCGATGCTCAGCCCGGCGGCCTGGTCGCGATGCAGCGCCGCGACCGCCGTGTCCAGGTTTGTGAGCTGTCGGTCAAGGTCCTCCAGCCCGGCGGGCCGCGTCGTCAGCGCCACGGCCACGCGGGCCGCCGCCGTGTCGAGCAGATCCACCGCCGAGTCGGGCAGGAAGCGTCCACTGACGTAGCGTTTGGCGAGTTCCGCGGCGGCGACCACCGCCTCGTCGAGCAGCACGACCTTGTGGTGTTTCTCGTACTTCTCCTTCAGCCCGCGCAGCATGACGACCGTGTCCTGGATCGCCGGCTCGTTGCAGCGCACGAGCTGGAAGCGGCGCTCCAGCGCCGCGTCCTTCTCGAAGTATTTCTTGTATTCGGCCCAGGTCGTGGCGGCGATGGTGCGCAGCTCACCGCGCGCCAACGCCGGCTTGAGCAGGTTCGACGCGTCGCCGCCGCCCGCCCCCGCGCCGGCCCCGACCATCATGTGCGCCTCGTCGATGAACGTGATCATCGGCGTCGGGCTTTCCTTGATCTCGCGGATGACGTTCTTCAGGCGGTTCTCGAACTCGCCCTTCACGCCGGCCCCGGCCTGCAGCAAACCCAGGTCCAGGCAGACGAGCTTCACGCCGCGCAGGAACGGCGGCACGTCGCCCTGCGTGATGCGCAGCGCCAGGCCCTCGACGATCGCCGTCTTCCCGGTGCCTGGCTCGCCGACGATGATTGGGTTGTTTTTGCGCCGCCGGCCGAGAATGTCGATCATCTGGCGGATTTCGGAGTCGCGGCCGAAGACCGGGTCGATGTTGCCCGCCTGAGCTTTCGCGGTCAGGTCGATCGTGAATTGTGCCAGCGCCGTTCCAGCGCCGCCGGGCCCCGGTGCCGGACGGCCCTCCGCGGGGCCGGCGGCCGCCGGTCCGAGCACGATCTCGTGGAAATGGTCGCGGAGCTGATCGACGTTGATGCGCTCGAGCTCGGAAGCGAACTCGCCGAGGCGCACATGGTCCGGGTTGAGCACCAGGGCCAGCATCAGCAGTCCGGGGCGAATCTGCTCGAAGCCGAACTCGTCGGCCAGCACGCCCGCGGCCTGGAAGAGCTCGATCAACTTGGGCGACAGCGCGGGCTTGGCACGGTGCTGGCCGGGCATTTCGTCCAGGGCGCGCTGCACGCCGCGGCGCAGCCGCGCCCGGTCTGCCTTGAACGTGCTCAGGATTTGCGTCACATCGCCGACGGTTTCGTCGAGCAGCCGCAGCAGCAGGTGTTCGGGCGTGACCTCGTACTGCGCACGGGACACGCAGACGCTGGTTGCGCCCTGGAAGACCTGCATGGCCTGGGCGTCGCAGCGGCGCAGAAGGTTCCGCAGTTGTTCGGCGGTCGCGGGGGCGGACGCAGCTTCGCTCATGTCTTACTTGCTCCTTGTGGCGGCGGCCGCGACCTGCGGCCCCGCGGTTCCTGGCTGGCGGCCGGGTGGCCGGCCACCGAGCGTCACGGCGGTCTCTTCGCTGCCGGCGAAGGTCACGGTGGTCTGGCCCATGTCGGCGGTCCGGACCCAACTGGTCAGGCCGAGCGCGCCAGCGCGGTCGTCGGACGTCAGCCGCAACTCCGGGATCTCCCCCGCCTGCAGCGTCACGCCGATCGTGAACGCCAGCGGGTCGCCGCAGTACAGCTTCGTAAGGGCCCGCGTCTGTTTGTACCGGGACCCGCCGGGCAGGAAGGTCAGGTACGTCGCCCAGTCCACGGGCCCGACTTCAATGCCAAAAGTGCCGCTCAGGTCGTAGACCTGCTCCCCAATCGTGAGGTCTTCGCCCAAGCGGCAGTTCATGAGTCCGAAACGGTTCTGGTCAGCCTCCTGCAGCGGCACCCACTGGCCGACGAACTGTTGGATCCGCACGGGGATGTCGCCCCAATAGTCGAACAGCAAGCCCGCCAGCGTCGTCGCCGAGCGCGGGCGCTGCGTCAGCGTCCCCGCATAGCGCAACAGCCGGATCGGCGAGACGCCGAGCGTTTCCTGGTCGTACGTCGGCGGGCAGCCGTTGAGCAGGCAGAGATATTCGGTGAGCACGTCGCGCTGCGGGGCGGCGAACATGCGCTCGTAGCGGTATTTCAGCCAACTGCGGAAGAAGAGCGAGATCACCCGGTGATGGAAGATGTCCAGAAAGTCGCGGACGGGGCTGGAGGCTCCGGTCGGCTCGGCGGCGGCCGGCCGATCCCCCGTTCCCGGCGCGCTCGGCTGCGGTCCGGGCTCGACGCCGCGCAGGACGTCGACCGCGTAGTGCAGCGGCAACGGCGTCGCCACGCCGTACAGCCCCAGGAACGCGATTTCCAGCAGGTACTGCGGGGCGCTGCCGTCGGAGGCGCTGCGCGTGAAGATCCGCCGCAGGTCTGTGGCCGGGAACCCGAGGCTCGTGTCCGGGCGAAAGCGCAGGCGCTCCGCCGCCACCGGCCCGCGCTCCCCGGCCAAGACCGCGCCGCCGTGGTAGCGTTCCAGCAGCCAGACGGCCTGGAAGAACTCGAACGCGCAGGGGTTCCGTTGGAGCCGCTCCAGCAGGCTGGGCGCGGCCGATTCCGGCGCGGGCGGACCGCTCGAGTTGGTCTCAACGGCCGTCATCGCGTGCTTCCGCTGGCGTGGACTGCTCTCCCGCGCGTGGCGGGAAGGTGTAGATCTGACCGGTGCGGACGAAGCGGGTGCGCAACTGGCTGAAGGCGTTGATGGTCACGTACGCCGCCAGGAAGCGGTCCACGATCGCCGCAAACAGGTAGGCGTCGCCCTCCCCGACAAAGTGATCCTCGTTCAGGTCCAATTCGGCCTGCACGCCGCGCAATGGCGCGCCGCGCAGCATGCGCTCGCGGTACGTGGAGCGGATCGCCACGATGCCATCGAGCAGCCGCTGGTGGGCCAGCGCCCGCTGCGCGTCGTAAGCCGACTGAAAATCGTAAACCCGCAACAGTTCGCGGAAGTGCTCCACGCGCGTCAGCGACACGTAGTTCAGTGACAGGTGCGAGATCAGCCGCCAGTGCAGCCCGCCCCCCAGCGGTGGGCTGATCGTCGGCGTCGGCTTGACCAGGTTGCGGAAGCGCACCCCCGCGGGCGAACGGTCGGTCGGATCGCAGATGTCGCCGGCCCGCAGCTCGCGCGGCAGGTCGCGATTCGTGCAGGTCAGCTCGATCGAGATGGTCTCTTCGGCCGGCACGCTCTCGGCCTCCCCGCCGACCACGAACGAGACAAAGGTGTCGGTCCCCCAACGCGCCCCGTCGCCGATCATGCTGGGCGTCAGGTGCACCTGGTAGTACGTCGCCGCGCGCGGGTCGTGCGTGCCCAGGTGGGCGAACGAATAAAACGGCTGGAACTCGTGCGCTTCCAGCGACTGCGCCCGCACCAGCCCCAGCACGCGGTCGACCGAGAACACCTCCGCGTGTCGCCGGTCCGCGAGCCCGGCGCGCGCCGGCTGCACCAGGTAGCGCACCCGATCGTGACTCAGGCGGATGGGCTCCGCGTGGTGCGCGAACAGGTTGACGGCCGGCAGGCAATGCAGCCGCACATTCTCCGGCGCGACCAGCGGATACGTCTCCAGCCGCCGGTTGAACGTGAAGGTCACTTCCAGCGTGTCCCCGCCCGGCAGGGCGCGCACCGCGCGGTCCAGGCCGCGCACATCGACGAACAGGAAGCGCTCCTTGAAGGCGAAGTAGTCCTGGATCAGCCCATAGCCGGGGAAGATGTACGTCGGATACGGGATGACGGCTTCGGCGCGGTCGAGCCCCGCTGCGTGGACGTGGCCCGGCGGCAGCGTGAACTCGCGCCGCGCGCCGCCGCGCGCGCCGTTGCTGACGGTGACGCCGGCGACATGCGCCGCCAGCAGCAGGTACAACGTGAACGCGGTGCGCGGGTCGCCGGCCAGGTGCAGCCGCACGGAGTCGAGCTCGAGGTCTTCGAGCTTGGCCTTGGCGGCGACCTGCAGCGTGAGCACGAGCCGTGCCGGCTGGCCGGGCTGGGCCTCCAGGCGCGCGTCGCGCATGACCCACGGGCGCAACGTGACCGGCCACGTCGACCGGTAGCGGCAGCGCGTGCCGTCGATGGGCCGGCTGGCGAACTCGGCGCCGGGCTCCACCCGCACGGGTGCCTGCATGCCCTCGACCTCGGGCAGCAGCTCCATGATCGTCAGCGACGGAATCGGTCGCAGATAGTGCGGCCAGAGCAGCGACATGAGGCTGGCGGTCAGCTCCGGCAGCTCATCGTCGAGCTTCTGACGAATGCGGCCGCACAAGAACGCGACGCCTTCGAGCAGGCGCTCGACGTCCGGATCCGAGCCGGGATCAGCCAGGTAGCGCGCCAGCTCGGGGTTGGCGCGGGCAAACTCCGGCCCGACCTCGCGCAGGTAGCGCAGCTCGTCCTGGTAATACGTGTTGCTCACGGTGACACACTAGCCCGAAACGCGCAGCTCGCCCGACGGAGCCAGCGCTGTCTCATACCAGACGCGGTGCTCGCCGCTGCGCCCGACCATCACGGCGTCGATGCGGAAGACCAGCGTGTGCCTCGGCGCCTCGTCCGTCTGCTGAGAGACGCGCACACGCCGCAGCCGCGGCTCGTATTTCTCGATCGTAGCGCGGATGGCGTCCTGCACCAGCCGCACATACTGGTCGCTGCCGGCCATCAGGTCCGCGAGGGCCGGCAGGCCGTAATCCGGCGCGGCCTCGCTCATGCCGTGCCGCGAGTTCAGCAGGCGCGTGATGTGGCGCCGCACGGACTCCATGCGCCCTTCGAGGTCTTCGGCGGTCGTCGCGTCATAACGGCCCGCAACGCGCTCGGCGCCGGATGCCGCCACGCGGTCCAGCAGGGTCTTCTCGCGCCCCATCTCCACCACCTTGGCCGGCGTCCCGATGCGCAGCGGCGCATGCCGCCCGCCCGGTCGCGCCGCGGCGGGCACCTCACCGGGCGCCCGCGGCTCTCAGTCGGCCGGGCGCCGAGCACTACCGCTCCCGGCCGACTGAGGGCTGCCGGTCCGCCGGACGCTGGGTCGCGCCGTTACGGCTTGCGCCACTCGTCCATCTCGACCACGCTGTCGGGCAGCCAGTTCCACTCGATCGTCTCGTACACGAAGCTGACCTGCTCCATGTGCCGGTACGATTCGTTGGCGGGCACGAAGCTCATCGGCATGTACGGCCGCATGTCCACGATGCGGGCGTTCTTGAGCGTGATCTTGTAGTACTCTTTCTCCTGGCGCGTCTTCGGGTCGATCCGGTAGAATGACAGGACGACCTCCTGCAGGTTCTGACCGGTGCACAGGGCCTTGTGGAACCCGGGCGTCGCCTTGTCGATCACCTTCACGACCCGCAACGGGCTGTGCACGCGCACGCCGGTGGCCATCCCGGTCGTCGGATCGACCGGCTGATGGATGTGGTGCTCGATCTCAAACACGTCGGAAGTATCCGCGCGGTTTTCCTTCTCCGACGAGCCGGGATACTCACTCACCTTCAGATTGCACGGGGTTGGCATGACGAACTCTCCTTGGCCTGAACGTTAAACCGACCTATCCCTACGGCATCACACGATGCGAGTTCTAACGAATAGTCCGCCGGGCGGACGGGTCTGACAGCAATCCCGACCCGGCCCGACGTTTCCACGGTCTGGCACTCCGCAGTGGCCCGTGGCTGCGCTCCCGATCCTGCGACTACTGCGGCGGCGGGTCGAACTGGCCCACCATCGACAACTGCACCTCGACGCCCTTCAGGCGGAAGTGCGGGATCATCTGGATCTCGCTCTTGAACATGCCCGGCTTGCCCGGCACGGGCGTCGCCGAGACTTGGATTTCCTTCAGCGGGTACTTGGACGCCAGCTCTTCGTCGAGCGTGCCCTGGCGGCAGTACTGCTTCAGCCAGTTGTTGATTTCGTTCACCATCTTTTCGGCGTCCATCACCCGGCCCATGTTCTCGCGCCAGATGACCTTCATGTAGTGCGCGATACGGCACTGGATCATCAGGTAGGGGAGCGACATGCCCAGCCGGGCGCGGGTCTCGTCCTCCTTGCCTTCCGCGGTGTCGGGGAACTTGCCGACACGCTTCGCGGACGGGGCGTCGAAGAACGCCGCGTTGTCGCTGCCCTTGCGCATGACGAGCGGGATGAAGCCGAAGTTGCACAGGTCGACGTCCATGTCCTCGGATATCAGCGTCTCGGTCGGAATCTTCGTGTGATACTGACCGGTGGCCTCGTACTGGTGCAGCGGGAGGTTGGGGACGGTCCCGCCGCTCGTCGGTCCGACGATCGCGTTGTACCAGCCGAACTTGGCGAAGCTCTCGGTCATGCGCCCGGCCAGCGCGAAGGCGGCGTTGCCCCACAGGTAGCGGTCGTGGTTCTCGGTCCGCACGTCCTCTTCAAACACGAAGTCCTTCACATCCTGGTTTGCGACCGTGTACGGCGCGCGCAGCAGGAAGCGCGGCATCGCCAGCCCCACGTAGCGGGCGTCGTCCGAGTCGCGGAACGAGTTCCACTTTGTGTACATGGGCTGTTCGAAAATCTCGTACATCTCGGCCAGCTTCGGCAGGTGGCCGAAATCGTCCATCTTCTTGTCGAACATCTTCGGGCTGGCACCGGCGATGAACGGGCACTTCGCGACCGCGGAGACGCGCGCGATCTCGCTCATCAGCTCGACGTCCGGGTTGCGGTAGTCCAGCTCGTAGTTCGCGACCATCAACCCGTACGGATTGCCGCCGAACGTGTTGTACTGGTCACGGTAGACCGTCTTGAACAGGCCCGATTTCTGCCAGTCCTTGCAGTCCTGGAAGTCCTCGAGCAGGTCCTCCTTCTTCGCGTTGAGGACCTCGATCCGGATGTTCTGGCGGAACTCGGTGTTGCTGATCAGGTACCAGAGGCTGCGCCAGGCGGACTCGAGCTTCTGGAATTGGTCGTTGTGCAGAACCTCATTTACCTGCGCGCTGATTTGCTGGTCGATCTCGCTGATGAAGTCGTCGACCACCTGCTTGTTCAGCGTGACCTTGTTCAGGTCCAGGCCGGCGGCCTTCTGCACGAGGCCCGCGATCCCCTTGCGGTACAGATCTATGTAGGCGTGATCGAGGTCCAACTGATCGATGAGTGCGTCCACCGTCGAGGTGTCCGCCGGTGCCGCGCCGGCGGCCCCTGCTGCTTGCGGTTGCTCTGCCATGTCGTTGTTCTCCCTTCATCGTCGGGAACCACGCCGGCTGGCGTGGGATCGTTTCTCGTCGTCCGCTCGCCGGGCCTACGAGCCCTGCGGGCCGCCTTCCGCCGCGCCCGCCTGGCCTTCCGGGGTCGCGATCATCGCCAGGATCTTGGCCCGCACTTCCGGGTCCTTGATGGCGTCCAGCAGTTTCTTCTGCGCGGCCTTGTCGCCCATCGCCGGCCGCAGGGCCTTGAGCGCCTCGCGCAGCTCGAGCAGGTTCTTAAGCTGCGGGACCTGCCGGGCAATCGCCTCCGGCCGGAAATCCTTCAACGTGCCGAACTTCAGCGAGACCGGCATCTCCCCCGTGCCGCTGATCCGGTCCGCGACGCTCGTGTCCAGCGAGAGATTGAAGCTCTGCATCACCGAGTCAAAGTTCGACTTGTTGATGTCGATCGGCTGCCGGTCTTCAATCGCCCGCTTGTCGTCCTTGAGCGTGTAGTCGCCCATCACCAGCATGCGGAAAGGCAGCTCCGGCTCGGCGCCGCCCTTCAGCTTATCCGAGATCACAATGTTGACTCGCGACTCCCGCGCCTTCGACGGTCCTTTGGCCATGACTTGCCTCCACTTGCTTGGACTTCGCCGCCACCTACTTGCCAGCGGGCTCGGCGGCGAGCGCCGCCAGGGGATCCAACTGACATAGCCATGCGAACGATTCGCGTACCCGCTCGTGCGCCGCCGCGGTCGGCTCCTTCTCCGCCGCCGTCAGCGCCTTGCGACACCGATACAATGCGCGGGCCACCTCCACCGCCAGCGACGACTCCCACTCGTCGATGTGATAGCGCCGCACTTCCTCAGAACACTCCTCCAGCAGCGGTGCCGCCAGCTGCAGCCGCTGCATGTCCACGCACAACTCGGCCATCCGCAACCGCCAGAGCAGCCGGTCGCGCCGCTGCGCGCAGCTCAACAAACCATCCTGGAAGGCCTTGACCGCCTCGGCAAATTTACCGCTGCCCGCCAGCTTCCGGGCCGCACCGGCCGCCTCGGTCAACCTGCCGTCGCTGGCCCCGGCCCCCCCGCCGCCCATGCCGCTTCCCGCCGGAGGCACCACCTCACTCTCGATCCACACGCGCGTCTCGCCGCTGCACAGCGGCAAGCCGCCCCGAAAGGTCAAGTCGTACAGCCCGCCGCCCAGCCGACGCACCAGCCCGCCCGTCGCCTGCACCACCGCCGCCCGGGCCGGGTCATACTTCGCCCCCAGACCGTGCATCGCGGCACACACGTAGCGCTGCAGATCCAGCCAGAGCGGGTCGTTGGAGCGAAACGCCGCCTCGGCGTTGACGTGCAGGTGCTCCCAGACCTTGTTGTCGAACTGGAACTTCAGCGTCTCGACCAATTCCTTGTCGGGCGGCTCTAGATCGTGCCGGCCCGCGTCCGTCGGCGGCAACTCGATTCCCGCCCACTTGACGCAGCGCACCAGCGCGTACGGGAGCGGGTCGGCGGCGTCGGCCTTCCGCAGAAACGTCGCGGCATTCAGCACGGCATTCACCGCGCCCGAGACGTCGCGCACCTCGCCCCCCACGAACCCTCCGCCCGCCGGCACGCCACCTTCCGGCGCCGCCGGCGCGGCCGCACTCGCAGGCGCCCCGGCCTTGGGCCGTCCGCCCGCCAGTTCCTTCATCTTGCGCACGAACTTACCGAAGTCCGGCGGATCGTCCGGCATCTTCTCGGTGAGGGCGGCCTGCAACTCGCCGATGCGCGTGGCACAGAGGTCGACGGCGTCGAAATCATCCGGCTTGGGCGGCGCGTCGCGGAACCAACCACCCTCGACCAGCCGCTCGGTCAGCGCCTCCATCTGCGCCTTGCGGCGGCGGGGGCGCTGCGGGAAGAGCCCGTCCCAAGACCCCCGGGTCAGCTCGGTCAGCGTGGCGAGGATCGCCGCGAGGCCCGCGTAGCGCTGTTTCTTGAAGAGCGCGTGTCCCAGCGCACACGCGACGGACACGTCCTTGGATTTCTCGCGAAGGATGCGCAGGGCGGCGTCCTCGACGCGATACCAGTCCGGGTCGCCGAGGTCGATGCGATCGAGCTTGGCCATCTCCGCTTCGATGAGCAGATAGTCTTCGTCGTCGGCGACATCGATCCCGCACGGCGCGTCCGGCGCGATCGGCGTCTTGCCGAGGTCGATTAACGGTGCTTCATCAAACGCGGCCATGGTGTTCTCAGCCGGCGAGCCGGAATTGGCGCTGGGCGCCGATACCGCTCACGGTTAGATCGCACCGAAGAACGGCCGCGCGCACGATTGCCCATGCGCGTACACCACGACCCGGTCCGTTCCCGGAGCGACTGACTAGCCTTCGCAGCCCAAGCACGAGCCGCATGGCAGGATCTTCGTGGTTCAAACTCAAGCCCGACTCCATATGCTATTCGTCGAGGTACTATTTGACAAGTCATTTAGAAACGGCTGATTCGACGAAATCCGCCCATTGCGCGGGAGCGCGCACGAAACCGCCGTCCGACGGTTCCGCCGGCGCGCGTGGCGCCTCCGCGGTTGCGGAGAGCGTACTGCCGCCGAGCACGCAGAGATCATCGATGTAGGGCAGTGTGCAGGCGTGGGCGGAGATCAGCAGGAAATCGTCGGTCATCAGCTCGCGCGCCACGATGGTCAGCCGGCCCGTGTCGCCGGCTTCGTCCTTGCACACAAACAGTGAGACGAACCGCTCCTCCAGATTCATGCGGCGCTCGAGCCAGCGCAACCAGCCGGTGACCTGCACATCGAACGGGATGGCCATGACGAGGGGAAAACGCAGCGTCGGCTCAAACTCGTCTGATTCGAGCCGGGCGATGTTGTCGCCCCACGCGGTAGCCAGGCGCAGCCAGGCCTGCACGTCGTCGACCTTCAGGCAGGCCTTCGCGCTGTCGAACCACTGCGCCAGGCTCAGGGCCCGCGCCGCCGGTTCCCACGACGTGTCGCTGGTCTGCTCGTCCACCCCGCTGAGATCAATCTCGCGCCCGCTGAACACCGCCTCGAAGCGCCCCGGCGCGTTGAAAAAGTGAAAGACCGCCTCGCGCAGGTCGGTCAGGTCACGCAGCACGCGCAGCCCGGCCGGGACGCGGGCGCTCGTCGGCCCCGGCCATTGCACGCTGGGCACACCCGTATAGAAACACAGCGGAAACGGTCGCCCGCGCATGTCCCCGCCGTAGTCCTGGATTGAGGCGAACACGGTCATGCCCGACTTGGGCAGCCGCAGGATGGCGGCGGCCGAGGGCAGGCGGCTCTCACGCGGCTGCTCGCGCTGTCGCATGAGGTAGGTCTCGTAGCCCTTGAGGACCCACTCATGGAATTCCACGGCCCAGTCCTGATCGGTCGCCGAACTGAAATAGTCCGCGTAGGTCGGCAACTTGCCGAACCAGCGCAGACGCGGGTCCGGCTCCGCCTTCGGCGCCTTGGATTTGAACAGGTCCTTCCAGCCCATGCCTCAGCCCTCACACCCGCTCCGGATCAATCCGGCCCACGATGGCTGGTCTCAACGCGCCGCGCCTGCCGCCGTCAGCTTCGCGATCGGCGCGGGCAACTCGCGCCCCGATGGAAGCCGAAAGATGTACTTCTCGCCAATGATGCGCGCGCCGCTCGGAAGCTGCGCCACCAGTTGTGCCTGGTTCGCCTCTTTGAACTTCTCCGCCAGGTCCACGCCGAACGTCACGACCCAGTTGCCATCCACGAACCGCCCGTAGCGGTGCAGGAAAGCGCAGAACGCCAGCGCGCCCGGCTTGCCGAGCACACGCGGCCGGATGTCGGGATAGCGGAAGTCCTGGCGCTCGGGCTGGATGCCCTCCACCAGCTCGTACGTCAACTCGGCCTGCTCGGCCACGCGCGTCCAGTCCCAGACCGCCCGCACGCGCCGCCCCCGCGCGTCCGCCGTCGTCTGAAACTCCAGCGGCCGAAACGCAGCCAGGTCCCCGGCCTCCTGCAGGCGCAGACCCAGCCGCAGCAGCGACTTGCGGTAGTAGTGCTGACCAGCGTCATCGACGCGCTCCAGCCCGTCGGGCTCGCCGACCGGATCCGCCGTCGAGACCGTCACCTCGAGCGGCGTCGTGCCGCCCTTGGCATCCAGTTGCAGAAAGTCCCGCCACTGCTCGCAGGCGTGGACGAACTCGAGCCGCGTGCGACGGAGCGGATCGTCCGGCAGGCCCTGCTCCAGCGCCTGGAACGTCTCCGTGGCCCGCTGCACCAGCCCGAGGAACTTCGTGAACTGCGCGAAGTCGACCGTCTCCAGCGCGGTCAGGCCCGTCCCGCCCTGGTTCACATAGGGCCACCCGTCGTACGGCACACCTTCGCCGAAGCACTCCGCCTGCAGGCCGGCGAACCGGTTTGTCAACTCCGCGTTGAGCAGCCCCTGGGCCAGCTTCTGGAATTCCACCAGTTGCCGCGTGAACCGCTCGTCCGACAGGTTCGCCTCGCTCTGCAGCTTCGTGAGGCCGTCCCATGGAATCGCGCCAGGCCGGGTGACGCTCACGGTGTCGAAACGCCGGGGGAGCACGGCGGCGGCGCCCACTGCGGCACACCACTCCGTCCAGCGCGCGGCCACCTCGCCCGCCAGCGCCTCCCAGGGGCGCACGTTGGTCGCCGCGCTCGCCCGCGCAACCGCGGCGCTCGCGGCGAACTGGCCTTGTCGCCACTCCGTGCCCAGCGCGCCGGCATACGCGGCGGCGATGCGCTGCTTCTGTGGGCCGTATTCCGGGTCCGGCTGCTCCAGCCAGGCGCCGCGCTCGGCCGCGTACGCCGGCCAGCGCAGCGCGTGCAGCACCTCGCTCAGCGCCGGCTGAAACTCATTCTGGATCACCACGCGGGCATCACCGGCCGCTCCGCCCGGTCCCGGCTGGAACTGCTGGGCGAACGCCTCCCACCCTAGGCTCTGACGGCCCAGGCGTTCGAGCTGCGCCAGCGGCGCACTGCCATAAGCGGAATCCCAGGCCCGCACGTAACTGGCGCAGTAGCGCCGCCACGCGGTCTCTACCAGCGCGGCGCAACGCTCGTTCAGCGGCGTGCGATCGGCCGCGACGGCAAAGTACGTCGCCGGGCCGAAGTCACCGAGGTAGCGCAGCAGCTGGACACACCCCAGGGCCTGTTCGTTGAAGAATTCGGGGCTGGCGCAGTTCGGAATCAGGCCCCCGCCGGCGGGGCGCTCGCCCGGCGCGGCCACGGGCTCGGCCGGAGACGCGGGGGTCGCTGGCGCCGGGGGCTGGGGCGCGCCCATCAGCGGCGGCGGACCGCCAGTACTCGGGGGCGGCGCGGGCGTAGGCTCGGGTTCCGCGGGCTTGACCGGCGCTTCAGCGCCGGCCGGCACGGGGATGAAGAAGGCCGACCGCTGCGTGGTGCGCCACTCGGGG
>ERZ795059.3974-NODE-3974-length-14099-cov-8.863287_pt1 | contig 14099 bp, 10 predicted proteins | sample MGYA00375143_ERZ795059 | MGnify/ENA primary metagenome ERZ795059 (study PRJEB30188, sample SAMN05720168) | activated sludge metagenome | isolation source: Anaerobic digester | place: USA | collected 2015-01-07 ... | reverse complement strand
AACTTTACAAATATACGAAAATATTATTAGTTTTTTAATGAATTATTACACTAGTGAGTTTGCTCACTTGTTACATTTAGGCAAGCCCAAATGTTTCATTGAAATAGCTAAAATTGAATAGCGTTGAACAATAATAAGATAGATTCTGACATTCGTCAGAATGACACGTTAAGTTAAGTGATGTCATCTCCATTTAAATAAAGCATTTGCTTAACATGGAGGTTCTGAATTATATAACACCCCTTTAAAAAGCTGTAACTATTCCCAGAATTACTTTACTGTAATCCTTTTCCTTGGCGCTTGTAAAGGTATATTCTCCAATAAGACGTATATTCCGTCGCAGCAAATACCCAAGATGTAAAGTTCCAGATTTTTGATTTAGCTCTTTTAAATCAGAATCAATATAATTAAAAAGCAAACTACCATAAACTTTACTGTTGTCGCCATCCGGTGTTATTATAAGCTCTGCAAAACCGCCATTAGTTTCAATTTTTCCTGTTGGATTAAAATCATTTTCAGTTAAAAAAGTTTTATCATCACTTCTATAGACATATTGACAGTTCAGCTCAACTAAATCGTTGAAAGCGAGCGTAATATCAGGACCTGCAAATAAATATTCTGCTGTAGTTGAAGTTGTATTAGAAGCTAAATCTTCTTTTCCAAAGTAACCAAAAGCCCCGATTCTTAAGAAATCTGTTATTTCCTGAGAAACTCTTCCAAAATAACTTTTATGCTTATCTTTGTCAAAAACCTTAAATTCATCTGGTTTGCCAATACCATTTCCATTCAAAACTTCTAATATAATGTCCGTCCCGATATCTAAACCAAGTGTAAGCATTAGTCCTCTATCGTAAGTGAGATTAGAATTAGACAAACCAACTTTAAGTTTGTAAATATTGTAATCGTCAAGAGTAAGCCGAAGCTCTCGTTTGAACAATGGGTCAGCAATTTGGAACTGACCAACATACAAATCCATGTCAATTCCCAAAATATTGTTAAACATAAAAAAAGCGTCTTCTATACCAGCTACTTCACCTCTTTCGCTAAAAAAGAAATAGAAATAATAAGCTATATCTTTTGCGAGCGAGCCACCTGAAAGGAATTTAAGCAAATATGGTGTTCCGAAATCTGCTTTTTCCTTATTTGAATAATTATAGCTGCCATATAAATCCATACGGACTGCTACAGGAATATCTCTGATTAGTGAAAGTTCTTCGTCTCCTGTTTCAGCGAAATATCTTGGACTTTCCTTGTCTGTTAAAGCAAAACCATTACCGGCGAAATCATCTCCATAAGCTTTTAGACGTGGCATTGGAGAGTGGCAGGTTTGGCAGGATAAGTTGTATTTCCTTGCAAATGCCGGAATAGCGCTGCTTTCTTCTGTTGTTAGAATTATTAGCACTGTTAATGCTAAAATGGTAAGTAATTGTTTCATTTTTCCTCCTTAATAAAATATAATTATTTTAAAAATTGATTTCTACTCAAACCTTATAATAAAGCAAATGCTTCTTTAAATTAAAATGACATAATTTTACCGTTTCATTTCGAGGCGAATATGAACGAAGACGTTTACTTTTATGATAGAACGAATTAAGAAGAAAGTCATACTATCAACAAGTTGATAGTATGACTAGAATTTTTTCATAGTCGAAAATCCTACTTCCCAAGTTAAACTTTGGAAGAAGGAAAGCATTTCAACTTTTACTGCAAAATTTCAATTTCTGTAGAATTTCGGTTGACTTCCAAAACCTCAAACTCTTCTGAAGGGACTTTTAAAAATTCACCAACAGATTTAACAAGTAACTGATAATTTAGTTTAGCAGTAACTTTTAATTTTCCTTCGCTAGCATTATTAGGAACTTTAAAAGTAAAAGTTTCGATTTTGGTTTCGCGTGGTCCAAGACGATAATCAACACCGAGAGAAGCAGTATTCCATTGCTGCATTGTCATTCTACCATCTTTATCGAAGTATGGCATACGAAAAATCCGATTACCTTTTTGAATATCATCACGCTGAACACCTTTAAAATTTGCATCTTTTAGCGGAATTCCCATATCCTGATAAGCAAAAATATCATCAGAAATAGTATATTCTTCTCCTTTAAAACCTTTTTTATCTACGGGTAAATGATACTGGTTTCCTTTTGAATCAACAGCATCAAGTTGTAGCCAGACCAACCTGTCTTCCACGGAGCCGGAAGGGAATTTATGCCCGGTTTTTTGATTGAATAAAGTAACAGTGAATTTAACGACATCGCCAGGTTCTGCCTCCTTAATATCGGAATAAACCCTTAATTCAATAGTTCCTTTTACTTTACCTTTGTCATGGGCGCCATTGAACAGATGCTGCCTTGTGTCATTATATACTTTTCCAAGAGATGCTTTTTGCGAAGCAGCCCTCGGCATATGGCAATCCTGACATTGCACTCCTTCCTTTGAATAAGGTCCTTCTTTCCACTCTAAATGAGTGGACTTTACCCAAATCCCATAAGGACTCATCTCATTATGGCAAATACCGCAAAAATCACCGGACTTCATTATTGGATTAATCTCTATTTTGTGATTCGGTGAAGACATTTCGCCTATTCGTGAGTTGTATTTTGTTATGCCGGGCTTTATCACATAATTAAAATTATAAGGAATATCTCCTTTAAAGCCGGTAATTGTATGGCAGACATCGCAAGATACTGCTTCATTAGCACGGGTATTCTCTGTTGGCCTTTTAGGTGGAATGTCGCCAGTTAGAAATGCCATTGGAGTATGGCAGCCATTACAACCTGCTTCTACTTCTGCAACTTTTTCGTCAAGACGCGCATGTGGTAGTGCTAAATTGAAATATTCTATTTCATCCCAATGATGAACAAATGCCTGAGCCATCATAGACTGTTCCCATTGGCGATACATATCAGAATGGCAAGCCGTCCCACAGTATTTAGGAGTTTGGAAATCGCTATACTTAAGTTGCGGTTCATTCGTTTTATATATGAATGAATAAGAATATAAACAAATTGCAAATAAGATAAAAATAAGTAATTTACTTTTCATATAATCTCCATAATATTTGTTTTACACGTATTTAATTTATATAAAAGAATTGGAATAAAAAACACTTTTTTTTGTATTGCAATATTTATTTATAGATACCTCAAACCTGTAACAATAAGCACAAAATATAAGTGTCATTTTAAAAGGAAAAGAATTATTCACAATTTATTGTTATCACAGAACTTGAGATTTATAAACAGTGTACTTTTAGTAATACTATAAACAAGTTGGTAGCATGACAGACAAATGTAAAAATGTTATTCCAATACAAAGTGAGAAATCTCAATGTCTGTGGTAGTAAAGAGTTGTAAGATTCTACGCTGCGATTACCAATGACATCTTTACTTGTCATTCTTGTGTATGCCAGAATCCATCTTGGTTTTCCCTAAATTCAGAGGAATATTTTAGTCATTGGTTGATATTTGTTAGTAAAAATACTAATGATTAATAACAAATGACCTATAAAAACTATTTTTAAGATGGATTCTGACATTCGTCAGAATGACACTTTTAGTGATGTAATCTCCATTTAAACATGGTTCTTACTTCATTATTGGGTTGCCAATGACATCTTTACTTTTGTCGGTCATTCTGAACGAAGTGAAGAATCCAGAGAGTAGTGGTTAAAAAAATTTTCTGGATTCTTCGCTGCGCTTCAGAATGACAGGGGTAAAATTTTGTCATTTCCATTTAAAATAAAAGTCTTGCTTTATCAGGGGGGTCGAAATGACAAGCATGCGAAATAAAACTACGAGGTACAGGAGTTCTGTATTTGTTATTTTTCTTTTAGGTTCTCAATATCTGCTTTGGGATGGGCTTTTTTATATGTTTCCTTAAGTTTTTCTATTGATAAATGGGTATAGACCTGAGTAGATGAAAGAGAAGAGTGTCCGAGCATTTCACTTACGGATTGGATATCAGCACCATTATCAAGCAAATGAGTAGCAAAGCTATGTCTGAAAATATGTGGGCTTTTCTGCTTAGATTCAGTAACTGTTTGCATATTCTTGTGGATAATCCGGTAGCCATCTGTAGCAGTTAATTTCATTCCATTCTTTGTTATGAAAATGAAATCGGTTTTATTGCAATCTTTTATTTTACTTCTTAATAAAAGATATTTTTTAAGGGCTACTATTGCCTTTTGTCCGAGTGGAACAATACGTTCTTTTCTACCTTTTCCGATTACTCTTATAGTTTTATTTTGGAAATCAATTTCATTTTTTGTAATTGATAGTGCTTCAGAAATACGAAGACCAGAACTATAAAGCAATTCTGAAAGAGCTAAATTTCTGGCTTCAATTGGATTTTCTAAGTTTTCTAAATTTTCATAATTTTTGAAATAAATTTCTGTTTCTTTTTTTACAAGGTAAGATGGTAACTTCTTGTCTTTCTTGGGATAGCTTAGCAATGAAGTGGGATTTTTATCAATAATGCCTTTTTTTAATAAAAACTTAAAAAATGATTTTATAGCGGAAATTTTGAGCCGAAGGGATATTTTAGATTTCTTTTGTTGATAAAGAAAAGGGATAAAAGGTCTGAGAGTTTTGTAATCAATTTCTTCTATTGCTGGTATTACATCAAATTCTTTGAGCAAGTATTCGACAAACTGTTTTAATGCAATGCTATATGTAATAATAGTGTTTTCAGAATAATTACGCTCTATATCGCAATAATTAAGGAATTTTTCAATTGCAGTTTCTATACTAATATTATCCACTTTTTTTCAGTACTTTAATGTGATTCAAGAAAATTTAAAAATGAAATTAGAAGAAAATTATACGCTCAGTTTGCTGTTTGTATGAAATTTGATTCTAGTGTAATATCCCTTTGAAAATCTGACTATAACATCTTGTCATTTCGAAGCGCAGCGAGAAATCTCAAATCTTGTGGTATCATTGACTTGTGAGATTCCTCACTTCGTTGCCAATGACATCTTTACATTTGACTGTCATGCTATCAACTTGTTGATAGTATGACTGAAAAGCACTGTTTCTAAATCTCAAATTCTTTGGTAGCAATGACTTGTGAGATTCCTCACTTCGTTTCGGAATGACAGGGTAAACTGATGTCATCTCCATTAAAATAAAGTTATTACTTCATTCTGGGGTTCGAAATGACACCTTTTCTAAGTAATTTGCGAAATTGTTCTTTGCGAGTCAAATCTCCTAACTCCTTTATTTTCGTTATTGGGTAAGGGGTTCTAATGCTATCAACTTGCAGTTCGTATGACTTAGATTTTATTTTCGTAAAGTTTCTAGGGCATTACAAAAGCAAAAAATCCAGATGTCCTACATCTTCGAGATGTAGGACATCTTTATCTTATTATATTCCAACCAGTTAAAATTAACAATTAATAATTAATAATTAATAATTAATAATTAACAATTAGCTTGGTGGATTCCAGCTTCCGCGTTTCCATTTCACTAATTCGATAACGACACTACCAACATAAACATTCATTTTTGCTTTGATTGGGACGTGGGCGTCATCGTCTGAGAACCAACCTTCAAATTTTCCGCTTAAACCATAAATTCCCTCCCAATCGGCAAGTCCAGTAAAGTAAAGCGTTTTTACCGGCTTTTTAAAAGCGGAAATATTTACTGTTTCTTGCTTTCCTGTGAAATTTATTGTAGTAGAGCAAGTGTCTTTATAGATAATAGTTGGAATTTTAATCGTTCTTTTTAAATTAATAAATTTTCTGGCGAGATATAAAATAGACAGTCCTTCACTCCACTTTTTGTTGGTTTTAAAAGTAGTATTAAAATCTACTTCATTATTTTTAAATTGTTTATTTTTAATGATTCCTTTTTCGTAATCAAACTCTATTTCCTGCTTATTTCGGTTGTTATTAGATTTTACATTTCCAATAAATTTATATGAATAAGTTGCAGATGGGTCGAGCCAGCTTTCAAAGACGCTCTCTAAATCTACAAAAGGTATTCCTTTGTATGAATTCAGGTATCCTTTGACTTTAACAGCTTTTTTTCCATTTATTTCAGTTTCATTTTCAGTAACAAGTTTGATACTTCCAAGTTTTACGCCGAGAAAGGAGACTTCGTAAAGTAATTCTTCGCCAACAAAAAGCAAATCTTGTTTGGCAATAGAAATATTCAATGATATTAGTAAAGCAAATGCGACAATTAAGATTCTTTTCACAATTTTTCCTTAGTTTTTTTATTTTCTTTTAGCAAAAAAATGCTTTGAAATAGACGAAAATTAGAAAAATTTGTTTTTAAAACTTAATCGACATCTTTAAAATAATTTTATCTAATAATGGATTAAGTTTATTTTTCAATAATTCCTGGTATTCGAGTAATTTCTTTTCAACTAAATTTTTATCTTCATCTTTATGGGAAACTATTCTAATATAAGTCTTTCTGCTTCTGTCCACGAAATAGTCATCAATACCAACTAACTGTAAAATACTTTCAACAAAACGGGCTTCTTCTTCGCTTTCCACAGCAGCAAATTCAATCCAGAAGTAGCAAGGCGGACCGGGACAGCCCATTTCATCGTCTTCTTCGCTTTCTTTATATTTAATATCCAAATCAACAACTTCTACTGGTAAGGCAGGTAGAGGAATTTCTAATTCCTGAATTATTCTAGATTTATTATATCTATCCCCGCAAGGAGAGACAGTAAAACCCTTTTTAATATCATTTTTATCAACAATATCTGCGTAAATCATAACTCTACGGCTAAACGGCTCGTTATCACAACCTTCCGGAATGATTGGCACATTCTTAAATCTTTCATCAGTTACGAAATTATACCACACTGCCGGACATTCTTTATTAATATTATCAATTCCAATTGCTTTCAATTCAAATATATCATATATGTTTTTTTTATTTCTCAAACTTCTATATTTTTCTGAATATTCTTTTAAACCCTTATCTATAGTCTCCATAGTGTAATATGAACGTAACATCGATAGCAAATAATTTCCCTGTTGAGTGCCATAAGGTAAATTATAATCTCTGCCAGTTTCATCAATCAAATTTGGTTGCTTCATCATAGTGCCTTGCTGAATAGTTGTTTTTCTGTTAGTACTAAATTCATAATATTCAATATCCGAATCGCAGGTATAAAGCGTTTGCTCTTCATTTGGAGTATTCCTCAGACGGCAGGGGTCGGTTAATCCGTAAACAACTATTCGCAATGTTTGATTATTATTGCATTTGTCAAGAAGATTAAGAACGCTGTCAATTTTTGGATAAAATTCATTTTCTAAAAAATTTGAATTTAACTCTGCTGCTGAAACGTAATCATAATCATATACATCAATAAATTGCGAATTTTTTAGACAGCCACTGTTTATTCTTTCCTGCAATAAAGCAAGATTCTCTTCTGTTGTAGGCCACCAATAACCGGTAACAAAAAATGCAAGCCCTGTTGCATATTCAAATTTGATTTGCTCTGGAACAATCGGTTTTGAAATGCAATTTAGTGTTACATTTAAGGTTTCATCTTTAAAAATTTTTTCTGGAGTTATTAAAATAACCTCGCTGCAATTCATTTCTTTACATTCTTCACTTTGCTTTTCTATACTAAAAAGATAAGCAGTGTTTTCATCTATGGTATAGTATTCATCAGATTTAGCATATAAAATATTAGAAGTAGGAATTTTTTTCAAAATATCTGTTTTTTGTAGATTCATACTATTTAATTCGGTTAAATACTCTTTGATTGCCTGCTTATTCTTTTTTGATTTTATTTCTAAAATCCTTATACTATCTTCAATTACAAGTTTTCTGTTTGTTAACATCTGGAACTGGCTAGCAATATTTTTTGAAATTTTAGAAATCAAAATATCTTGCTGCTGTAAATTTTCAATATAAATCGTATCATTTTCTGAATTCAAATTGATTAGATTAACTTTAGCAATAACACTTAAAACCGGCTTAGGGGGTGGAATACATCTTATTGCTTGCGGAACTTCAAAAACGTAAAAATCGTATCCGCCTTCATTTTGAATAAGCGAATCGGAAGTTGAAGTTTCACAAGGGCACTCTCGTTCATCTTTAATATTAACAAAATCGCGTTTTTTCCTACTCCAAGGCACACTGAACCTATCGGAAGAAAAATAAATGTATTCTCCTCTGCTGCCAATTCCAATTGGATTGGGAATAAATGGAAAAACTTCATCGAAATCAGATGTATTAATTGTAGTAACGTCATCAAGTTCTTTTTCAAATTCAGAAATCTGTTTTGGAGAGTTTAGAACTTCAACTTTAAGTTCACGAAAATTCACTTTGATTTCTGAGTAGTATAAATCGAAATTGTCTTTTTTTTCGAAATTCTTTTCTCCTTTGCGATTAGAAGCAAAAAGTAGTTTGGGCTTAGAGCAGAGGCAGTAAACAAATGGAGAAATTTCATCTGCTTCTGAATTAATTAAAGTTAATGAGTCAAATTTTAAAACTCTGTCGTTATCAAGAAAAGCATAATATAAATTTATGTCTGTAGTTGAACCTGTACTAATCTCGCCAATTTGGTTTCTAACAAACGGAGATTTCCTGTCCGAAGCCCAAACTAAAAGCGAAACAATGCGGCTATTTCTAATTGTATCACGTACAAAGCAAGGATGAGAATCCCAAAAAATTGAATTAATCGGCTGCGGAAGCGCTTCAAACTGATATTTTCCTTTCACTTTATTAAACTCAAAAATGTCTGTTCCGCCAACGTTCCCACTTATATTTAATTCCTTATACTTTGCAAACATTTCAGTAATTGGATGAGAAAAAGATACATATCCGGAAGTATCGGTAATTAAAGCAACTTGCTCTAAATTCTTAGTCAATGCATCGATAACTTCTTTATTTGATTCATTTGGTTTGATAATGCTTTCAATAAAATCGCGGGAGTTTATTAATTTTCTGCTTCTGCTGTTAGAATTTTCTACTTCCCTTTCATAAGAAATTGCAGAATTTCCTAAAACGTCTGGTATTGCAACCAAGGAAATCTGATTGAGAGAATCATTTTGTTTGCTTTCCGGATAAATTGTATTATAATTCCCATAAGGTAACGATTTATGAATGTTATTTTCGGAAGAACAGGAAGCAAATATAAGCAGCGAAGCTAACAGCAATATGTATTTATATGTTTTCATTATTTTTCTGGTTTAATTAAACATAATTATTTATTACCTAAGGAGATACCAATTCTAAAATTCCATACGTCCAATCTCCTAATAAATAGCTGGTCATCAAGAGGAGTAGCAACCAGACGCTGTCCTACGGCAAGAGAGCGGTAGCCAATGTCGAAAGTTATATTAAACAGACAGGAAGGAATAGGAACATCAATACCAAGCCCAAAGCCATAAGAAAGTGGAAATCCAAAATTTGAAATACATGTGCTGGTGTTGTCCGGTTGGTAACTCTTATTTCCTATGTAATCAAAGGTAGTCTTATCCACTGCTGTTCCGAGCAAGCCGTAAATATAAGGATTTACGCAAAGGAATGGGTCGAATTTATATTTTCCGTAAAGAGCAAGCAGTGGCTTGTTTTCCTTAGTATCATCAAAATAATTATTCACCTCAAACCAAGGGCTATAGAGCAATCCAATCAGTGTTTTATCAAAACGAAAGCCAGCAGAAGCTTCAAAATGTTTAACATTTCTGTACTTGAAATCAGCTTCAAGAAAATTAAAATCTGAAAAAATGCTGTTAATGTAGTTTAATTCAAGAAACCACCAATCTGGCTGGCATTTTGGACAGCTAATATCTAAATCCAAATTATAATCCACGCTTAAATTTCCACAGGGACAGGGCATTTCTTCCGGACAAGGAACGTATATTGAATCAACCTGTACCGTTCTTATTGAATTTGGTAGAAAAGGGTCGTTTGATTTTTCAAATATGTTGATATTTTGATATTCATTTATTGAAATGTTATCAATTTTTTGTCCAATGAAAATAATATCTTTTATATCAATTCGCTCAATTTGATTATCGTTAGCTTTTTTATCTAAAAAAACAACAAAAGTATCAATAACAAAAGTGCCGGTATCGCTTGGAGGGCAATTTAACCAGCGTGAGCGTTTTTCAACTTTTAGTACCGTTCCTTCCAAATAATATGAATTACGTTTTTCAGCAGAATTAGGGAAAGAACTATATTTATCAGTTTGGGCAACCGCAGAATCAATACGGATTATATCATTGCTCCTTATAATCTGCTTTTGAGGCGTAGTGCAAGATGCAAAAACAATGATACTCAGCAAAATTAAAATTAATACTTTTTTCATAGACATATCCCTAACGATAATCCGATAGTTATGTACTGAAATGTTTCGCGGTTGCTGTCCTTTAATATAAAATTAGGAAGATTGTATTTTATATCGAAATCAATTGAAGCGCACCTGCCAAACATTTTGAAGCCATAACAAGCACCAATGTTTGCATATCCACCAATACCTAAAGGGCTTAAATCGTCTTTTCCTTCAATATTGCTGAAAGTAAGCCCCGGACTCAAATATAGTGCTAAATTGCCTTTGTAATCATTAACTTCAGTATTTTTATAAATAACGAACTTAACGTTTGGAGAGAAAGTAAAAATGTTTTTTACATTTTCAATTACATTGTCTTTATTCTTGATAAAAATGTATTCGGCATTAGCACCGAACCAGAAATTACAAAAGCGGCGACTTTCCACCTTGATTTGAATTCCCATAGCATTGGAAACAACATCTTTGAAATCAGAAGTAGGAAGAGCATAATCGTAACCTACTAAAAAATATGTGTTTGCTTTAGTGCTTACAAATGTAAATGCAAAAAATACTGCAATAAATATGATTAGATTCTTAGTTTTAAACATTTTTCTCCTTTTATATTTTATTTTACATTTTTCGATTTTAGACAATTAATTCAATAATAAAGTAAAAATAAAAAATAAATATTTATTTACAAAATATTTTTATTTTTAACTGCTTGTTGTCGGTTTGGAGTAAAAAGTTCTGGAACTCCTCTAAAATATTCTCTTTGCAGTTTAAAATTAATTTTTCTTATTTTCGTAATTATAAGAATATTATTTTTAAACTTAATAATTAAAAATATGTCAGAATTTGTATGGCTCTTGATAGAAGTAGGAATAAAAGCACTATTCATAATTTCGATGATACTTACTGCGGCAGCGGTTTTAGTATATTTGGAACGTAAGGTTTCTGCATTCATTCAAAATCGCATTGGACCTAACAGGGTTGGACCTTTTGGAACGCTTCAGCCATTTGCCGATGTGCTGAAGCTATTTATGAAAGAGGATTTAGTGCCACAAGCTGCTGACAAGCGTTTTCATAGTTTAGCTCCAATCATCTCGCTTGGAGTAGCTATCGCAGTGTATTCCGTTATTCCCTTTGCAAATTATATTCAAATCGGGGAAAAAGTTATATATATGGGAGTAGCTCCAAACCTAAATATTGGATATTTATTTGTGCTTGCAATGACTTCTGTCGGCGTTTATGGCATTACTCTTGCTGGCTGGTCTTCGAATAATAAATATTCTTTGCTTGGTGGATTGCGTTCTTCAGCACAGATGATTTCTTACGAGCTATCAATGGGGCTTGCAATAATCGGAGTGTTTATGCTTGCCGGCTCATTTTCCTTGAATGACATTGTATTGCAGCAAGAGGGATTCTGTTGGAACATATTTTTGCAACCACTTGGATTTATTATTTTCCTTGTAGCTGCATTTGCAGAAACTAACCGCGCACCGTTCGATTTGCCTGAAGCTGAGCCAGAGCTTGTCGGCGGCTATAACACAGAATACAGCGGTATGAAATTCGGTATGTTTTTCCTTGCAGAATACGCTAATATGGCAACTGCTTCTGCAATAATTTTACTGCTTTATCTCGGTGGCTGGCAGTTACCTTTTAATTATGAATTACTTGGTTTGGAAGCTGGCTCAGTTGCTTTAGCAATAACGCAATTTGTTTGCTTTCTAATTAAAATTATTCTGATGTGCTTATTCTTTATTTGGGTAAGGTGGTCAATCCCGCGTTTCCGCTACGACCAACTGATGAGGTTGGGCTGGCGTGTTCTTTTACCATTAGCTTTGGTAAATATTGTGCTTACAGCGGTTGGAATGTTGATTTGGGGGTAGGAATGTTAATTACAGAAGAAGAAATTAATGATGTAGTTGAAAAAATTATTAAAGGATATAATCCCGAAAAAATTATCCTTTTTGGTTCTTATTCCGCTGGCAATCCAAATGAAAACAGCGATATTGACTTATTTGTTGTTAAGGACACAGATAAACCAAGACCAGAAAGAGCGATTGAGTTAAGAAAATTTCTTTATGGTTCTAAACTGCCAATTGATTTAATTGTATATAATCAAAAAGAAATAGACGAGACAAGAAAAAACAAATATAGTTTTGTAAATGAGGTATTAGAAACTGGAAAGGTAATGTATGAACGACATAGTTGAGGAAATGAAAAACTAAATATAATGAGTATTTATTTAGAAAACAAAGAAATTTTTGATAAATAATATTAAACAAATAGAATGCAAACATCCGAATTAATTACAATTAAACAAGCAAGCCAGTGGGCGAGCGAGTATCTTGGAAAAAGTGTTACTACTTCTAATATATATTAAAAATGAAGCAAAAAACAATAAATAAAAAGTTTTACAATCAAATTGTTGAAGTTTTAACTGAAGCAAAAAATTTCGCATACAAAACCATTAATTTTGCTGCAGTTTTAGCAAATTGGCAAATTGGCCGTCTTATTGTTGAAGAAGAACAAAACGGAAAAGAACGTGCTGAATATGGAGCTTTTTTATTAAAACAACTATCCGAGCGACTTACTTCTGATTTTGGAAGTGGATATGACCTTACAAACCTAAAACTTTTCAGAAAATTCTATTTGGAATTTCAATACTGGCTACCTGTAAATCAAAAAGGTGACAGTTCATGTAACCTATTGCAAGAGTTTTCAATTTTTCAAAAAGGTGACATTCCATGTAACCTTTTACAAGACAGTAACAATTTTAGGGTTTATAAGCTACGAACAGATTTAAGTTGGAGTCATTATCGTATTTTAATGCGTATAGAAAATCCAGATGCTCGTCAATTTTATATCAATGAAGCTGCAGACCAATGCTGGAACGTTGAACAACTTAAACGTCAAATAAATTCTTTTTATTTCGAAAGGTTAACAGCTACTACCGATAAGCAATCTATAATGAGCGAAGCTAATGAAAACTTGCAGCTACTTGCTACAAAGAAAGATTTTTTAAAAGACCCGAATATACTTGAGTTCCTTGGATTTAAACCAGATATAAAATTTTTAGAACAGGAATTAGAACAAGCAATAATTGACAACTTACAGAATTTTTTGCTCGAACTAGGAAAGGGTTTTGCGTTTGTTGCTCGTCAACAACTTATTCGTACCGAAACTAAAGATTTTTATATCGACTTAGTATTTTATAATTATATTTTAAAATGTTTTGTTTTAATCGAATTAAAAACCAGAGAACTTTCTCATCAAGACATTGGGCAACTTGATATGTATGTGCGTATGTATGACGACCTTAAACGTTCTGAAACCGACAACCCAACTATAGGGATTTTGCTTTGTGCTGACAAAGATGAAACCATTGTTAAATACTCAATTTTAAACGATAACAAGCAACTAATAGCAAAAAAATATATGCTTTATTTGCCCTCTGAAGAAGAGTTAATTAAACAAATTAATTATATTAAAAAGTAATGAAAACAATTATTATAAAAAATTAGCTTTTAACACTTATTCTGATATGCAATAATTTTTAAAAACATAATATTAATACAGTTTAAAAAATGAACACACAAAACACAAACAACCTCCTTACAATAAAGCAAGCAAGCCATTGGGCGAGCGAGGAATTCGTTAAAAGACTTACTATCTTGTGTCATTCCGAACCCCCTAATGAAGCAAGTGCTTCATTTTAATGGAGATGACATAATTTTACCTTGTCATTCCGAAACGAAGTGAGGAATCTCACAAGTCATTGCTAACACAGAGATTGAGATTCTTCACTTCGTTCAGAATGACCGACAAAGGAGCGATGTCATTGGTAA
>ERZ795059.3973-NODE-3973-length-14099-cov-14.879664_pt1 | contig 14099 bp, 10 predicted proteins | sample MGYA00375143_ERZ795059 | MGnify/ENA primary metagenome ERZ795059 (study PRJEB30188, sample SAMN05720168) | activated sludge metagenome | isolation source: Anaerobic digester | place: USA | collected 2015-01-07 ... | reverse complement strand
CCTGCCGTTCGATTTCTTCAAGCGTCATTGCGCCTCTCCATGTTCGCGCGCCGGGTTTTGCCCAGCAAAATTATTTGCTCATGTTACCATATCGATATCGGGCAGTCAAACCGGAAGCGCCCTCATAGTCAGTATTCGTTCATTGCGGACAAGTAGGATTCGCTCAAATGCAAACCTGATATAACAAAGAAAAACCGCGGCGTCCATGTCGGTCCGCCGCGGTTTGATATTCCAATCTTGCTTAATTTCGCGTTCCCGCTTCCTTCGTCACGGAGTTCTGTTGTCGAACTCGGGGTCGCACAACATCGTGCTTGACGATACCGGGACCGGTTTTCCGAAGTTCTTTTTCAGAACCGCGAGGTCATGGATAGATATCTTGCCGTCCATATTGAAGTCTACCGCCGGGTGATACTTAGCGTCGCCCGCGAGCGCTCCGAACCTGTATTTGAGCGGTTGCAGATTGGCGACATGCACCGTCGGGCGGCAAGTCGGATTGCCCACATCGCCTCCGCCGGCGGTGGAAACGTCGGGGGCGGCCACCGACTTGACGGATGTGGCGGCTGTCTCGCTTAAAGCCCCTGCCGCCTGCAGCGTCACCACGCATTCGCCTGCGGGAGAATCAGCCGCGCATCCCATAAGGCCGGACGCGTTCTGATCCCATGTCCCCTCGGTGAATCTGGCCTGAACGATATACTGCTTCGTCGGGTCCGCGCAGTCCGAACACGATCCCGTTCTCAACCTGAATGTCGGTATTTCGCCTTCGGAATCGGTTGTCGCCATTTTGACAACCGCCTTGGACACAGATTCAACCACTTCAATCTGAACTCCGGGCACTCCTTGCGCCACTTTCTTGAACCCAGTTGATTGTCCTGTCGCTACCAAGCATCCTGAGTCTCCGCTGTTGCAGGTAGCTATCGTATATCCCATAAAAGCTTCGGCAAGCGCAATTTCCACCGGGCATTCGTCGGGATCTATCATGCACGCGTCCTGAGTTTCCAAGTTAACAGGCGCCGCCGCCACCGCAATCTGGGATTCTCCGCATGCGACTCCTGTGTAGCTGACGCCGATGTAATAATTGCCTGATGATGTGACAGGGATGTTCGCGAACGTTTTCGGATCCTGTCCGAGCTGTCTGTCATGCGCTCCGGGAATCGGCCCGGATGATGTCAGCCTTCCGTACGGCGTTGTGCAGGATGACGGATTCGAGCTGGTGCAAAGATACACATGGTATCCGGCGCCCATTCCGTCGTCATCAGTGGAATTCGTCCATCCCGCCCTTGCCCCGTAATAAGTGGGAGCTATCTCGAAGCCTTCTACCGCCGTCGGCGGGAGACACTTGTCAGACGGATAACAATAGCCGCAGTTGGACAGTTCTGTCGATTCATATTTAGCGCTCGTGTTCGCGCTCGGATCGCTTGCCGTCGCGCAATAAATATACTCTGTTTCAGACGACACCGTGTCATCCATATAATTGAGCGCCGTCATCGCGGAAGAGTTGATTTTCGTAAATTTCGTTCCCGCGTTGCAGGTCGTCCAGCCGCCCGTGCATCTGTGAATATCATATGTAACCGAGTTCTTGTCCGTCACCGCGGTCCATGAAGGCGTACAGGAGAACTGGTCGAATGCTATCGGCTCTATCATGTCCGGTTTGTTCGGAGCGGTTATGTCCTGCGGAGTGCAGATAACAGCATTGGCTGTGGCGGGCACAGGAGTCGCTCTGGAGAACTTGTCGAACATGTTGTACGCGTACACTCTGTAGCAGTAGGATGTGCCGTTCGTCAGCAATGAACTCGCGTGGGTGTAGTCCGTGCTGCCGCCGGCCATGACTGTCTTGATGGGAGTGCCGCCGCCGGGGGTCGGCAACTGCGCGCAACCGCCCGATACTGTCGCCGAGTGCATTATCTTATAACCCACAAGTTCTGCCGGTTCCGGATAGTCGCAGTTGCCGAAAGCGCCTTCCTCGTTCGTGCAAACCTGATTCCAAACCAACGTGCAGGATTGCCCGGCCGGGTCCGCCGTTACCGCCTGATTTTCAGGCCAAAGCGGGGCAATGTCAGGAACGACCGCGCTGACCACTATGCATTTCCTGTATTGATATATCGTGTCGAAGTAGCTGCAGTTGGCGCCGGTGTTGGACGGGCATGTGCTTGCCGTCTTGCAGTTGTCGCAGGCTTCCACCCAGAAACACCATTCCTTTTCCTCGCTTCCGAAAGCGCTGTCGTTGGAATATGACATAGGATTGGGCACGGCCGGATGAGCCACGAGAGTGCCGTTCAATTTCGAATAGCCCACAGGCAAACCGCCGGTGTCGGCTCCGCATGATGTCTGAGTGGCTTTCTGGCAGTAATAGATGTTGTATCCGCCGCCAGTCATATCTTCCTCGGCGCTGGGTTCCCAGTTGACGTTGACGCCGTATTTGCCTATCTGTAGAACGACCGAAGGCTCGATCTTGCTTGGCGGCTTTAAGTCCTCTGGCGTGCAGGTCGTGGATGCCCAACTCGACTTGTTGTCGCCGACATCAATTGATCTTACTTCATAAGTGTACGGCGTAGCGTTGACTAGGTTGGGATCGTCATAGGAGTTGGGAAGGATGGCTAAGGTGTTCAACAACACTCCGCCTCGCCTGATATCAAAGCCGTATAGAGACGGGTCCGATGTCTTGTCCGCCGTCCACGCGCAGTAACATTTCTGTTCCTGCCCTGACGGGGTGGCGCAGGAGAAAGCCGTCGGAGCCACTGGAGCCACCCAGTCTTCCGGAGTGCAGACCGCTTGCGTCCACTGCGCTTGAACAGTCTCCTGCTGCCCGGGCTCTGCGGATGTGTTGACCGCAGAGAAGAAGAAATATCTCGGATAGCCGTTCAACTGGTTGCTGGAATTGGGAATATTGTAAGTTTTATTGTATAGGGCCGAGCCGTTTTCAGCAAAGTTGCTAGCGCCTGACAGCGTCGCTACCAGAGTCGCGGAAGCCTTGTCGTTCGTGGTGTTATAATAGACATTGTAGTAGTTGGTGAAAGATTTGTCCGGGGAGGGCAATATCTGGAAATTACAGTTGTTTCCTCCCGCAGGGGCGACAGTTCCCTGCTTGATACATGTTGAGGTGGTTCCAACGCCGCCCGTCTGGCAGGTGGTCGATTTTACAATTGGGGGAGCCGGTCTGCCCGGAGGGCCTACCGTTGCGCTTCTGTTGTCCTTCAGCATATCCAGACCGGGCGTGAGGTCTACAACATAGAACGGCGTTCCGCCCGATAACTGTATCTTTCCTGTCAGGAACACCATAGTCGTGCTTTTGCTGGATGAGCCGATTAGCGCTTTTCCGTTAGGCAGCGAGTTCTTTGCGATAAACCTCAACTCGCTGTTTGTAAATCCGATTTTTAAGCGGGTTTCAGTGTCAGTGCCCACGAAAAGCTTGCAGGCTAGCGGGTCAGGAGTGTTCGGGTTGGTAACGCAATCGCCGTTCCAGAGAACTTTCGCAAGGTTGGCGTCGATAGCCTCCGCTTTAGGCGCGAATGAAACCGCAAAAGCGTTCGGGAAGTGAATATCCGAAGGGTTCGGGTCTGCTATATCGGGGTTGAAGAATATCATTAGATAACCTTCGATTGCTCCCGAACCCGATTGAGGCGGTTGCGCTCCGAGCTTTATCTTCGTGCACACCACGTCGTCTGTCGGCAGGTCTCCATATCCTTTTCCCGAGCTGGCTGAATATCCTCCGATATCCAGTATCTGCCAGCCTGAGAACACTGATTGGTTTCCGTTTGCGTCCGGCTCGCCGCATGTGTCCCCTGTGGGGTCGTTGACGGAATAGCTTGTTCCGCAAGTGGGAGTTCCTGTCTGGTTTAACGAGCAGCGCTCGTAACTCGACATCATCGTGCAGTTGCTCGTGGCAGCCGTTTCATAAGACGCGTTCCACGATGTAACGCTGGTGCACGCCACGTTATCCGGGCTGGGAAGCTGTGAAGTGACGTTTCCTCTGCCGTCCACTGCTACTATATAATAGTAGACAATATCCCCGACCGCCGTGCCAGCCAAGCTTATTTCGCCCTCGAACTTCCCCGAATCAGTGTTATAGGACATAGTAACGGGAGGGCCTGTGTTGGCGACTTCGTTAACGTAATAGAAAAGTTTCGGATTGCCCGACTTCATGCAGTTTCCCGTTCCGTTGGGATTAGGAATGCAAGGAGGATTAGGCACGACGGTCGGGTCGGGCCTTCCCCACCATTGCGCCATTTCGCAGTCCGTCTGGTCACAGTTCACGCCGCAGCAGGCTTGCATCTGTTCCTGTCCGACAATCGTCGCGTATACCTTCATAACGGCGCCCGCTACCGCCGAAGAGTTTACGATATCCGTAATCTTCGGCGTCTTCGGAATCGTGGGAATGTCAAACTCGAATTTGACATCCTCCGCCATCGCTCCGCAGCTCAATAGAACCACAAGCGCCAGCGCCGCTCCCGCTATTCGTATTCTTTTCATATTCGTTTCCCCCGTTTCAACTAAAACATCTACGCCTTATTCTATAGCAAAATACTTGCCAAAAACAAAGGATTTGCCGTGTTTCAAAAGTTCTTAATCGCGCTCCATTGTCGCCAATCGTGCTGTTCGAAACTGCCCTTTTTTCTCCCACCTGTGACTTTTTTGCGAATCGCCTGTGACTTTTTTGTCACTATATCTGGTTTATCAACAACGGTTTGTTCTCGATATACTCCTGATTGAAATACATGAAAATCAGCACTTCAGTCCTTTTATCCTTCTCGATGTTAACTATTAATTTGTCGCAAAGATAGCGAGTCAGATAGATGCCCCTGCCGCCCGACGCTATGAGGTCTTCCGGGCTTGGATTGACTCCTTTATTGATCTGACTCAGAACCTTTTCTTTGGAAAGCGAGCCACTCGAATCATTTATGACGACTATGAGTTTTTTGTCGTCCGCCCCGTATTGAATCACCACTTCCTCGGTGTCTTTGAGAGCGACTACTGAGCCTTTTTCATATCCGTAGGCGTGATAGATTGCGTTTGTTCCCATTTCAATGAGTCCGGTTTTCAGTCCATAGAGTTTTTCCTCGTCAAGGTTGGGACGCGCGAATTCGATTATGTCGTTGACGGCCGTCTTTAACATGGAGGTTTCTGTTATTTTCACCTTAATAATGCTCGGAGAGCCTTCGAGGTAATTGTCTATGCCGAAGATGTTGTTTCCGGTGATGAGGTTGTCTACTGTTCTAATAATCTCATCCGGGGGGTCCATCTTGCATATAATATTGAAGACGCCTTTTTCGAGGGCCATCTTCATGTAGTCGTCGATATTGAATCCGGTAATCATCCCGGTGTTGATGCCGGGGTCGATTTTTTTGATAGCCTCAATAGTTTCGAATCCGTCCATGCCGGGCATGTTGATATCTGTTAGCACGAACTGGAAAAGAGGATTGGGGTCTTCGCGGTCGGCTTCAAAAATCTTGACTGCCTCTTCCCCGGAAGCTGCAAAAACCGCGCTGAAATCCTCTTTTTTTGAAAAGATATCCTGAAAGAACGCGCGGACCGACCTTGAGTCGTCCACAACTAAAATGTGTTTCTTTTCTAAGGTCATCAATATGAGATAATTCCGGGAGAAAAACCGGATGTCCCGTCAGGGAGCCGGAGCGGCTGAGCCGATTCCGGGAATCCCGGCGCTGTGATTGTCATCGCACTGTAATTATCTTGTCGAGCCTTGTGGCTTTCATCACCTTGCGGATGTCGCTGTTGATATTGGTGAGAACGAACTTTCCTCCCTTTTCGGAAATGGCGGCGGCGATCTTGTTGAACATGCCGAGCGTCATGCTGTAGAGAGTCGTCACGTTGGACAGGTCGAGGGAAACCTCGGTCGCGCCCGCTTCGATCTCTTTGACTATCGCCGCTTCCACCTCTTTATAGTTGTCGAAGTGGATTTCCTCTTCCGGCTTGATGTTTACCCTTGCGCCGTCCCTTTCTATCATCAGTTCCATTTTTCATTTCCTTTCTATATCGTTCCCGCGACTTTCATATCCTAAACAAAACCGGCGAAAAAAACAATCGGTCAGGGCAACGGCCTCTCGCGTTCTTCCTTGTTGAGTTTTCTCCAGTTTTCGGCTTCGGCCTTGCCGGCGGTATTTTCCGGCAGGATGAGGGTTAACGCTTTGTGATGCACCTCGACTTCTATCGGCGTCATTCCCAAGACTTCTCCGTCCACGTGGTAGTACGCGTTCGGGACTGTTTCGATGCGCATTTTCTTGGCTCTCAGGTGGCCGGCGCTGAACTTGTCTACGAACCTGTAGTAGTCCCGCCTTCCGCGCGCGAAGTTGATTATAAGCTGCAGAATGCCGATCGGCGACTTGTGCTGCAGAACACAGACGTCCAAAAACCCGCTCTTGATCGAAAACTTCGATTTGATTCCGAGAAAACCGTCGAAGCTGGCCGCGTTGCCGACGATGGTGTTGAAGGTGGAGAACGTCACTTCCTTGTCCTCGTCGATAATAATCTTCATCACCTGACGGCCCTTGTCGAAGGTCTGCCTGAGCGCTGATATCACGTAAGCCAGAACGCCCACGTACTTCTTCACTTTGGGATTCACCTGATAGGCAATCTTCGCCTCTATGCCGATGCCGAGCATCCAGATGTAATACCTTTCGCCCACCCTGCCGACGTCCACGCGTACGGGGATTCCTTCTAGCACGTTCTTGGTGGCGATCTGAATGTCGGAAGAGATTTTCATCTCCGAGCAGAACACGTTGGTGCTGCCGTTGGGGATGATGCCCATGCGGGCTCCCGAATGAGCCAGCCCGTTGGTCACTTCATTGACCGTTCCGTCGCCGCCGGCCGCGACCACCGCATAGTATTCCCCAGTCTTCGCCGCCGCCGCCGCCGCCAGTTCCGCCGCGTGCATCGCTCTCTCGGTTATCCCGAATACGACTTCTATCCCCGGCTCATGTGCCTTGAACCACTTTTCAATCTCCTGTTTGGAAAAATCCAAACCTCTGCGTCCGGCCTTGCCGTTTAACACCACATAGACTTTTCTTCCCATGACTCACCTTTCGCTCTGTTTTTTTCGTCGCGAATAGACGATAAAACAATCATATAAATACTGTCCTTATGGCATTTCGAATTTAAATATACTAGTAAAATGAGGGTTAAATCAAGAGAAAAATAAATTTTCCGACCGCTTCACAGCTTGGCGGAGAGCATTCTCAGGGCTTCCATGCTTTCAATCAGGCGTTTGTCGATGATGTAGATTTCGTTTCTGTCCGGATTTTTCAGGCAGTAGCGGTCTCCGCCCGGAGCGCCAATCGTGAATGTCTTTTTTTCGCCGTTCGAGTATCCGAATTCTAGAGAATAGGCAGGACTTTCCAGACCGCACGAGTCGGCGTCCGAAGGCTCGGCAAACCCAGCGGCCTCGTTAAACTCCAACGCGGACATCAGGTCGAGAGCCTCGTTCGCGCATTCTTTTTCCGTCGCGCCGGATATTCGCCAATCAAGGTTAGCGACCGCCTGTTCTTTCTCCCCGTCGCCGGGTTTTCCTCTTTCGCATGTCACCGAAGCCGCGCCGAGCGCGGCTGTGACGCGCCGTATTTTGTCCCTTTCGAGCGGCTCTGTGAGGCTTTTGTCGCGCAGTCCATCGGCGGTGACTTCCAGACTCTTTATCGTGTAGGATGAAACGAGGTAAACGGAGTCGCCGCCGGAGCGCGCCGCGTAGAAGTTGCCGCCCACGGGCGCGGCGTCGCCGACAACTATTTTTACGGTTTGACCGCTGTCCAGAGTAATTGCCGCTTCGAGCCGGGGACTGTCGAGCCCGAACTCTGCGGCGTCTTCCATTTTTCCGGCCACACCCTCGGATTTTATCTCGCGCAGAGCTTCGAGCAACGTTTCGACGGCGAGTTTGTTAGTCCGCGCGTCCACCGGGCTGGCCAGCCGCCATGAGCCTTTTTTCTTTTCGATTCTCAAAGTCTCGCCGCCGAAAACTATTTCCAATGAAACTGCTTTTGCGGCGTCAATTTCAGCCACGACCGGTTTTTTCGCTTCGTCCGCGCGCTCTTTCCGAGATGGCCCTCTCTCCATGAAATATACATAAGCCGCAAGGGCCAGAAAAAGAGCGGCGGCGACTGCTGTCGCGGTGAACCTCTTCATTTTGACCTCCTCCTGAACCATATCCAAGCGCCCGTCGCGGCGAGAGCCAGCGGAATAAGGGCGACGCAGATTATAAACAGACTGCCCCGCTGTTGAGCCGTCATTTCAAGCGGCCTGAAGTCCACCGGGCGCGGCCTTATCACAATCATATCTTCCTCGCCCGCCAGCCATGCCGTCGCGTTCATGAAAAGGTCGGCGTTCCCCGTTCCGCCCATCAGTTGCTTGATGATCCCGTCCATAGAAACGAGAGAATTCGACGGGAAATCCGCGTCGCCGAAAACAACAATTCGAGTCGAGGATTCCATCGCGGGGTCGGAGCCGTCTTCCCGGATTTCATCCTCAGGCGCGTCTTTTTCGGCAGGTTTCGGCTCTGAGAGTTTTTCCGCCGCCGCTCCGATGGACACCGGCCCTTCCAAGTCCGCCGCCGCGTCGAACGCGGGACGCGCCGTCTTCAGGTCGGTTTCTCCCCAACCCTTCGAGGTGGTTTTCAATAAAGATGCCACCTCTACGCCGTCCCGCGTGGAACCGATGGGCGAAACGCTTCTTGCCCCTTGAAGAGTGACTGTCAATTTAGATTCGAGCAGTTTCGAGGTTATTTCGTGCGGCGCGAGTTCCGGAATAGGCGCGAGCGGGTCTTCTCCGAAGAACCTGCCGGGGTCGATTACCACGTCGTTGCCGACGGAGATGCCCCACTCGGCAAGCATCTGCTCAAGTCCGGTTTCGACCGCTGGTTCTAGAAGAAAAAGCGCGCGCCCGCCGTTTGTGAGATATTCCTTTATCGCTTCAATTTCCAGATGCGGGAACATCTTCCGTGGCCCTAGAACGCCTATCGCCGCGCATTCGCCGGGAACCTTCTTGTCCACCGCCATATTTATCGTCTTGACTACGAAATTTTCGCCTTCCAGCATCCCTCCGACCGCGCCGTAGTCGCCGCCCCCGGAGCCGTCTATGCCACCTTCTCCGTGCCCTTCGACGAAACAAATCGTCTTCTGCTCATTTGATGTCAGCGCTATGACCGCGTTCGTGAACGCCTGTTCGCCGGAAAACTCTGGCGGCGTCTCGCCTCCGTAAGGGTCGTAGCTGAACTTGAATATATCCTGCATGCCGACATTCTTTTTCTTGTCGCCCGCGATGAACACCACGCCGTAGTCCGACACATTCAGTTTTCTGGCCTCCGCAGGCCGCGCGGCTGGGTCTATCATCTCGAACTTAAACTTTGGCGATATCCTCGCATACTCTTTCAAAATGTCCTCTATCATCGATGCGGGTATCGAACCTGTCTCAAAAAACGCCTTCGCCTCGACATCCGTTTCGAGCGTGCGAAGAACCGCCGTCGTCTTGTCCGAAAGCGTGTTCAGCCCCATCTCGGAGAAATCTTTCCTGACGGAATTGCGGGCCGCCACGTAATAAGCCATAAAAGCGATGCCCACCGCCAGAAAAGTCAGAACCGCGGAATTTATTCTATTCAGAGACCTTTTTTTCACTGTATCGGCCCTCCTAAAATCTCTTCGAATCAAGCCTTCTCGCCGTGAAGAAAAGGAAGAGAAGGATGAACGCGACGTAATAGACGACGTGGGTAGAGTCGATGACGCCCTTTTCGAAATCGAAATAATGGTCGAGAACGCCCGCCGCTTCGAGAACGGAAGAGAGAGCCTTGGCGACCGCCTCCGCCGCTGCGGAGCCTGTGAAGCTGGCGGCCAATGCGTCCACCGCGCTCTGGGCGGCCCTGATGACAATCAGCAGCAGAGCCAGCCCGAAGGCCGACACCGCCGCCGCCGGCTGGCTTCGCGTCAGCGACGAGCAGTAAACCCCAAGCGACGCCAGCGCCCCGGACAACAGTAAAAGCCCCGCATACCCCGTCAGCGCTGGTCCCCAGTCCGGATCGCCGTATATCCCGATTATCAGCGCGTACTGTCCTGACAGCGCGATTATCGCACCCGCCAGAGCCATGACCGCCATGAACTTCCCCGCCACCAACTGCCCGGACGTCACCGGCGACGTCATCAGAAGCTCGTCCGTGCCGGACGCGAATTCCTCCGCGAACGACCTCATAGTCAGAAACGGCATGATTAAGATAAGCATTGTGGCTATCAGCCCGAACGCGCCTCTCATGCTCGCCTCTTCCATGCCTGCCACGAGCAGGAACGACGATACGCAGAAAAACACAGCCATGACGACGTACGCGAGCGGCGACATGAAAAGCGATTTGACATCTTTTTTAAAAATGTAGTAAGCGTTACGCATCGCTTGCTGCCTCCTCGTCGGCGGTCAGTTTGATGAAGACGTCTTCCAAAGAAATGGAGTCGCGGGACAGTTCGAGCAGAGTCCATCCGGAAGCTGCGGTCTTGTGAAAAACAGGTCCGCGAGCGTCGAACCCCGCGCGGCAGGAGACGGTGAAACGCTCCGAACCCGGAGCGACCTCCGACGCCGGCTCCACCCCCTCCACCCCGTCGATGGACAGGAACGCTTGCGCGGCCTCGCCGGGCTTGGCCCCGGCCACCTCCACCTTCAGCGCGTCGCCGCCCCGCAGCCGCCGCGCGAGGCCCTCCTGCGTGTCCACCGCCGCCACCCTGCCCTCGTTCAATATCACCACCCTGTCGCACGTCGCGCTAACTTCCGTCAATATGTGCGAGCTTAACAGTATCGTGTTCGTCTCGCTCAGTTCCTTAATCAGGTTTCGTATCTCGATTATCTGGTTTGGGTCCAGCCCGACCGTCGGCTCGTCCAATATCAGCACATCCGGCTTATGAATCATCGCCTGAGCCAGCCCGACCCTCTGCCGGTAGCCCTTTGAAATGTTCCTTATCAGCCTCCCAGCCACATCCGCGACGCCTGTGCGCTCCATAACTTCCTCAGACCGGGATGCGCGCGCCTGTTTGGGAACTCCTTTTATCTCCGCGGCGAACAAAAGGTACGACTTGACTGTCATATCGTTATAGAGAGGGGGGATTTCAGGAAGATAACCAATGCGGCGTTTCACTGCGACGGGAGATTCGGCGATATCCAATCCGTCCAGCAGAACGCTCCCGCCGTCGGCGGGCAGATAGCCCGCCATGATCCGCATCAGGGTGGTCTTTCCGGCGGCATTGGGGCCGAGCAAGCCGAGCGCTTCGCCCTTTTCGAGCCGGAAAGACACTCCGTCAACCGCCCGCAGGCCGCCGTAGTTCTTTGTGACGTTCTTTACTTCCAGCATGGCCTTCCTCCGTCAAATCTATGAAAAACATCGAAAATAATTTGCGCCAAACACTCCGTCATAAAACCGACGGATGGAATTATAGCCGAACGCGCCGGAAATATTCCTTGCCCTTCATCATTTTTCGCTCCCCCGCTCCCGCCGCTCATCCATTTTTCAATCATCTTTCGACAGTTTTTGCGCCCAACTTGTTCCCGGCGCTTATTAATCCGCCGATTTTTCATATAATATTATGCGTCAAGCAAGGAGATTGAAGAATGAAAAAACGTCTAATCTGTCTGGGCCTCGTAGCCATCTTATCTGTCGTAGGGTTGTATTCCTCCATCCATCTGGCGGAAATGCACTATAAAAAACCCCATCATCAGTTAATGCTCATAGACACCCTGCCATTCATGGAAAAATGGTTCCCGAGGGATCAGGTGGAGTCGGCAGTGAAAAGCTTGGAAGTCCTTTCAGACGTGAACACGATAAACCCGTTCGACAACCCGGATTTCGACCCATACGCCGCCGCTATGAATGCGCCTGCGGCGACAGAAAAGTTCGTCCCGCAGGAATCCTGCGACATTTCGGAAACGATAAGCTGCACAAAAGTGGACGACAGCGATTATTCAAAAATCGCGGGGCTGGCTGTGAGCGTGTACGGAATAATCGGATACATACTTCTTATCGGACTTGTGATAATCCACGCCGCGCGCCGCATATCGAGGTCGGACGTTTTTGTCTTCATGCTTTGGGTGGGCGCATGGCTCGGCATTTTGTTCTCGATATATCTGACCGTCGTCGAAGCCTTCTTCATCAAGAGTTTCTGCCCGTACTGCTTGGTGTCCGCAGCGGTCATGCTCGGCATTTTCATCTGCATGATAGCGGGATTCGGCTTTGAGCCTTTGAGGATGTTCCTTCGCGGAGAAATATTCCCGACATCACTGTTCATCAAGAAAAAACAAAGCTGAAAACGCGCCCGGAGAAACAAGAGATAGTCGTTTGGTTTCTTTCTAAGTCTTGACAGATAACCTCTACTTCATGGTCAAAAAGCGAGAGTATATATGCAATTGAAAACACTTTTTTATAAAAAAAATGACAGAGCTAAAAACAATATGAATAGCATGAAAATATCACCACACAACCGAATGGCCTTTTTTCACAAATATCCAATTAATAAATATTGCCACATAGCAACATTTTTACCTCGTTTTGGCGCAAATGGTTTTTCGTCAGTTCAACAAATCTTCTGCTATAATCGTGGAGAATAACTATGAAAAAACGTATGATTTCCCTTGCGCTGGTGTCGATATTATCAGCAATCGGCATTTATACTAGTCTCCACCTCGTTCAACTCCACTATAGTAAACCAAAGCATCAACTTAATCTGATCAACACTCTGCAGTTCATGGAAAAATGGTATCCGAGATATCAGGTGGAGGAGGAGGTGGAAAAACAAAATAATCTTTCAGATGCAAACACAGTAAATCCATTTGATAGCTCGGATTTTAATCCATACGATGCCGCAATGAACGCGCCTGCGGCTCCCGAAAAATTCGTTCCCCAAACCGGCTGCGACATTTCAGAACATTTCGGATGCACGCGCCCCGATGACAGCAAATATTCAGAAATTGCGGGGCTGGCTGTGAGCGTGTACGGAATAATCGGATACATACTTCTTATCGGACTTGTGATAATCCACGCCGCGCGCCGCATATCGAGGTCGGACGTTTTTGTCTTCATGCTTTGGGTGGGCGCATGGCTCGGCATTTTGTTCTCGATATATCTGACCGTCGTCGAAGCCTTCTTCATCAAGAGTTTCTGCCCGTACTGCTTGGTGTCCGCAGCGGTCATGCTCGGCATTTTCATCTGCATGATAGCGGGATTCGGCTTTGAGCCTTTGAGGATGTTCCTTCGCGGAGAAATATTCCCGACATCACTGTTCATCAAGAAAAAACAAAGTTGAAAACGCGCCCGGCAATTCATCGCTTGTGTCAGCAATAAATCAATACAACAGAAGCCGATTTTACGTGAACGAAGTTCCTTACAATCGGCAACCAATAGTTTTTTTGGAAGGGGCGCGGGGAAACCTATTTTTTGCAAAAAATTGGTTTTTCCGCGCAAATATTTAAAAAAGCTTTAAGCTTCCGCATCAACAATAATGACCGGGCGATTGATTTTTTCCTTCCATGACTTCAAAATGAGACTGCCATAAAGAATCGGAGCGGGCGGCCCTTATGTCAAATTTCCACGGCAGTTTCATCCTCGTGCTGCACACCCACCTTCCGTGGGTTATGTACCATGAAGATTTGCAGGAAGGCTGGCTCATGGAAGCCGTCGCCGAAACCTACATCCCTCAGTTGCTGTCTCTTCGGCGGCTGGTGGCCGAAGGCATTTCTCCAAAAATCACCTATACAATGTCTCCCGTCCTCATTGAGCAGTTAAAGCTCGACCATTTCAAAGAGAGGTTCAAAACATACTGCCAGTCCAAGATAGATGCCGCCAGAAACGACCACGAGAACTTCAAGTCCAATTCCGAGCCGCATCTGGCATATCTTGCCTCCCGGTGGGAAGAATACTACTCGGCGACGCTTGAGACATTCACGAAAGAGTTTGCCGAAGACATCCCCGGAGCGTTCAAAGCGCTGAAGGACGCCGGGCATATCGAACTGATGACGTGCGGAGCGACGCATATGTATTTTCCCGCCGCCTCGGAGGACACTTCCATTCAGGCGCAGGTGCGCACAGCGGTAGAGTCTCACGTGGTGAGCTTCGGTTCCCAGCCGAAAGGCATGTGGCTGCC
>ERZ795059.3969-NODE-3969-length-14107-cov-8.140194_pt1 | contig 14107 bp, 10 predicted proteins | sample MGYA00375143_ERZ795059 | MGnify/ENA primary metagenome ERZ795059 (study PRJEB30188, sample SAMN05720168) | activated sludge metagenome | isolation source: Anaerobic digester | place: USA | collected 2015-01-07 ... | reverse complement strand
TTTATTAACAATCAGACAAATATATCAACAATGAGTTTTTAGAGATGCCCTTAAAAGGAAAAATAAAAATAGTTTTAAGAACGGACATTTAATTATTTAACTATTTTGCGTGATTTATTCGAACTATAAACATTTGTACACGAAATTATGAAGAAACTGTTTTTAACATTCCTGCTTACAGCGTTGATTATTCCGGCATTTTGCCAGGAAGCTACGATCAGGGAAGAAATGATCCCTTTTACAACTTATTCATTCAGTGATCCGGATCCTGTGGCCCGGCCGGGAAAGATATATCCGTATTTCAGATATGATTATTTTTCTGCTGATCCGGTTGAGAAATCCCATAAAATGGTGGTCCTCGAGAATAAGTGGATCAAAGTATGGGTGGCTCCGGAAATAGGAGGGAAGGTATGGGGCGCCCTGGACAAGAAGAACAATCAGTATTTCATTTACCATAATAACGTGGTTAAATTCAGGGATATTTCGATGAGAGGACCCTGGACCTCAGGAGGTATTGAACATAATTTCGGATCGATCGGTCACGCGCCTACAGTTGCAACACCCGTTGATTATACCTTCAGGAAAAATTCGGACGGCAGTGTCTCATGCTTCGTCGGTTCACTCGAGCTGACCTCACGAACCGAATGGAGGGCGGAAATCAGACTTCCCGCCGATAAGGCCTGGTTTGAAATAAAATCTTACTGGAACAACCCCACTGATATGAAAACATCCCTTTATCACTGGCAGACTGCAGCGGCAAATGGCACGGATGACCTCCGGTTTTATTTCCCCGGGAAAGCTGAGATCGGACATGGAGGTGAGGCAGGCGACTGGCCTGTTAAAGAAGGCGGAAGAGATGTATCATTTTATAAAAATAACAATTACGGTTCATCCCACAGCTACCATGTACTCGGTGAATATAGTGACTGGTTCGCAGGTTATTTCAGTAACAGCCAGTCCGGATTCGGTCATTTAACCCGCCATCCCGTAAAACCCGGAAAAAAAATATGGATATGGTCACTTGCCCGCGACGGGGCTATATGGGTGGACCTGCTTACTGATCCTGAGAAAGGTAATAAACAGTATATTGAAATGCAGACCGGACTGCTTTTCAACCAGGAAGGAGACGGAAGCACCCTTAGTCCGTTCAAACATCAGTTTTTTGAACCGGGTGCCGTTGAAACCTTCTCAGAACTGTGGTTCCCCCTGAGCAATCTGAACGGGGTAAAATCAATTTCAAAAGAAGGGATCTTCAACATTCAAAAGGAAGGAAATAACTATAAGATCGAATTCCAGGCTTTGTCATTTGTAGATGATAAACTCCTCATAACTGATCTGAAAGGAAATATCCTTCATGAAATCCCGGTCAGACTGGAACCCGAAGAAAAAATTGAGAAAACAGTCATGCTTCAGGCGGAGGATGTTAAGATCTGTCTTGCCGGGGGTGAACTGAAATATGATCTCTCCGACAAAGAGGCGAATTTCCTGGACAGACCGCTTACCATGCAGGAAGATTTTGACTGGGAGTCTGTTTTCGGCCTTTATACAACCGGTATTGAAAAAGCCAAACAGAGATTATATTCTGAAGCGGAGAGCTATTTTAAAAGATGTCTTGAGAAGGATCGCTGGTACCTTCCGGCTCTGACTGGTCTTGCCGACATCGATATCAGGAATCTCAGATATGATGATGCCGAGAAAAAATTATTGGAAGTGATCAGGTTCAATACTTATGATCCGGATGCAAACTTCCTTTACGGTGTTCTTCTTACAAAGAAAAAAGAATTCAACAAGGCCAGGGACGCATTTGGAGTAACTCTTCGTTCTCCGCAGTATAAAGCAACATCACGTAACAAGCTGGCGCTGATAGCCCTTCAGGAGAACAGGCTTGATGAAGCATGGGAATATGCCGGTGATGCCGGCTTATATAATGGCATTGATAAGAATATCAGTTACACAAGGGCTGTCATTGCAAGGCTCAGGAATGATATGCCGGTTTATAACCAGATTCTGGATGACCTTCTGGAAAAGGATCCGCTCAATCATTTTGCAGCTTTCGAAAAATATTACTCAACAAAAGATCCTGCTGCTCTTCAGGTTTTTAAATCCCGAATAACAAACGAACTCCCGTATGAAACCTATACAGAACTGGCTCTATGGTATATGAATGCAGGACTGCTGAAGGAAGCATTTGAAGTGATCGGGCAGAGCCCTTCAAATCCCATATCTGATTACCTGGGCGCTTATCTTGCCGACAAGCTCAATGATGCTTCAAAATGCGATCTTTACCTTCAGAAAGCTCTGAAAGGAGATGATAAGTTCGTGTTACCGTACCGGGATGAGTTTGTTGACATATTTAAGTGGGCTGAGAGCAAGGTTCCAATCTGGAAAACAAAATATTACTCGGCTCTTTTGTACTGGAGCAAACAACAGAATGAGAAGGCAGCCTGGTATTTTGATCAGTGCGGAGAAATGCCGGACAGCTATGGCTTTTATCTTACCAGGGGTACCTTCAGGCAGAGAAATGGCGGCAATCCGGAACAGGATCTCCTGAAGGCCCTGTCACTCAGCCCCGATAACTGGAGAACATATCACGTTCTGTATGGATTCTATTCTTCCCTGAACAGATATGACAAGGCGCTTGACATTACCCGGAGGGCAATGAAGATTGCAGGCGATTCGTACATAATTAAATTCGATCACGCTCTGGCATTATTATACAACGGATATTATGACGAGAGTATTAAGATACTGGAGAAGACCGAAATCCTTCCTCACGAAGGCGCCGGTTCGGGAAGAGTTGCATGGAAAACAGCCAATCTGCTCAATTCTTTGAAGAATTTTTCGGAAAATAAAGCCAGAAAGGCTCTCATATATGCAAATAATGCATATAAGTGGCCCGAAAACCTGGGTGTCGGAAGACCTTTTAAAGTTGATGAGAGAGCAGAGGATTTTATCAGTTCTATGATACAGGAGAAACTGGGTAATAAGAAGCTTTCAGCAGAGCTGCTCGGGAAAGTTGCTGATTATAACGGAGGCAAACCCTCAGGAGGCAATTCAATAAATTACCTGTCGGTTACGGCGCTGAAAAAGCTTGGGCGTACAGACGAAGCTTCAGGTTATTTCAATCAATGGACAGGAAACACCAGGAATAAAAAAATTGTGGAATGGGCCAGATTGATGATTGATGGAAAGAAGGCAGAAGCAGCATCTGTCCTTAAATCAGTTGCTGATGATGGTGAAGGGACTCCCTGGAATCCTGCAGGAACTGATCCCGATTTCAGACTGGTTAATGAAATCGTACAGATGATAAAGTAAGGCACTTATGTTACAAAACAAAATCGATTATTTCTTTTAACCACGGAGTTACACGGTTTTACTCCGTGAAAACCCCGTGTAACACCGTGGTGAATTTTCTTCGACCTTATTTATTTTTTACAGTCGTTTGTAATCGTTTGAAAACGGTTTTTTGTAACTTTATCAAAACTTTAGTGCTGTGGAAAAGAAATGTCTCGATTGCGGCGAAATTATTCGCGGCCGTACCGATAAGAAATTCTGTTCCGACCAGTGCAGGAATAATTACAATAACCGTCTGAACCGCGATACGAACAATTATGTCCGTAACGTGCATGGTTTACTGCGGAAGAACAGAAGGATACTTGCTGATCTGTATAACGAGGGGAAGCATGATATTCATAAAGATGCTCTGTTTGCCCTTGGTTATAACTTCAGCTTTTTCACCCATATAATCGAAACAACAGGGGGTCAGAGATACCATTATTGTTTCGAATATGGTTACCGGGAAACCGGCAATGATTTTATTGAGTTGAAGGAGAACAGCGAGTATCTCAGTTATCAATAAAGGGAAAGTACTTTTTGATATTATCTTTTGTCAGCCGTGTACCGTAACCGGAGTCCTGGAAAGCTTCACAATACCTGGCAGCTGATCCTTTATCCTGTCCGTACAATTCGATAAGCTTCTCACGGTATGGGGCAGCATTGGATGAATTTTTCCGTGTTTTGCCAAGCCAGGCCCTTCTTTCGGATTCCGTTGCTGGAACATCTGCCAGTCCCCCGCGATTATATGGGAGCCATTCATACATCTGTGAAGTATGCTGATGGTACATATCTATTTTCTTTTCTATCACATCATCGATAATAACGCAAACATCCGGTTTGAATGGTTCGGGATGAACGAATCCGTCGCTCATGTACAGGAATACCGGATTTTTTTCGAGATGCGGTACCTTTGGAAGTATCCTGGGCACTGTGACCATATAAGCAGCATCAAGTACAAGAGTGCCGGTATACCGGTGATCGGGATGGTAGTCATATGGCCTCGGGAAAATAACAACATCGGCTTTATGTTCTCTTATCAGCCTGATCACTTCGAGCCTGTTTTTATATGTAGGCATTAATTTTCCGTCATGGTTGTTAAGTGTAATATACCGCACTCCGATGGCTTCACCTGCTCTTCTTGCTTCTTCGCGCCTTATCTTAGCAAGCTTTGCAGGCTTTAATGTCTGATGTCCGGCATCTCCGCTTGTGAGAGATACAAGCAGTACATCATGTCCAAGAAGAGCCCACTTATGAGCTGTTCCGCCAACCTTGTCCGGATCATCGGGATGAGCGCCGATGACAATTATGTGAAGTTTCTCATTTTGTGTTGCTTGTGCCTGAACAGCCAGGCTGACTGCAGTCATAATCAAGATCTGAAGAATGATAGTTGTCACTTTCATAATGTGTGATTTTAGTTTGCCAATTCCCATATGTTTACAAAACTGATTTTTATAATTTTCTCCATTATATCCCAGTTCACAGTCTGAGCTTCATCGTACGGGGTATGATACTCTTCACGGTGTCCGGGCTTGAACCTCATAACCGGGATACCTGCTTCAACAAAAGACCTGTGATCACTGCCGCCCGGCGGATCATCTGATGGCTGATAATTGACCTCCAGATCGATACCATATTTGTCCAGGTTCGACATGGTAACTTCTTTTAATCCCGTAAGTGATGTTGTATAGGTCATTGTAACGCCATTCTTATTTTCATCGGATATATGCCTTGAGATCATATCAAAATTCACATTAAGTATTATATTTTTAAGATTGAAGGGAGAATTCCTGACAAAATACCGTGATCCTAGAAGACCTTGCTCTTCAGATGACCACAATGCAATGATTATTGATTTATCCGGTTTCACGCCAGTGGCATTAATGGCCCTGGCCAGGGTCATTACCCCTACGGTCCCCGATGCATTATCATCTGCTCCGTTCCAGATAAGTCCGTCTTTCATTCCCATATGGTCATAATGAGCCCCGATCACAATGAATTTTTCAGGATCATTTCCTTCAATGATGCCGACAATATTCCTGACATTCAGCTGTTCTGCAGTTGCAGATGATTTAAAATAAACCAATTTACCGGTAAGTGGAGGTAAATCGTATGGCTGGTTTGAATCTGCTTTTTTCAGATAGTCCTCTAAAATTATTCCTGATCCCTCTAAAATCTCATTTGCGGCTCTGGATGAAATAGTTATTCTTATAAATTCTTCCTGAAAAGTTTTTCCGGGCAGAGTATATCTTGCCCTTATCCTGCCAATATTCTGATTATTTTCCGCAGGAGAGAGATTCAGGAACTCCTTCGGTTCTGCTCTTCCTGTAACTGATGCCGTAGGATTGAATTCAATAATGCCTGCTGCACCCATCTCTCTTGCATAATTTTCAAAAGAGGATACAGAGGCATTAATTTCTGAAGGACTCAGTTTTTTTTCAGCAAACGCCGGGTAACCAGATATTTTCAGAATAAACTTTCCTTTTATATCTGTTTTACCCAGGTCGTTGAATTTAATTTTTTCATTCTTAAATGCATACCCGGCAAAAACTACAGGAGCTGAAATTTCTACAGAGTTGTATAAAGGCCGGACTGAAAAATCTACATTACAGGCAAAACCTGTTTCCCTTGTCAGATCACCTGTAAGTGATCTCAGGCTGAATTCCGGTTTATTGTCAGGCATTGCTTTTATCAGGGTGAAGTTCTGAAAATATGACTTTCCTCCGGGAAGAAGTGAATTAAGATAATCATTACCTCTCAGATAGTCACCTCCGGGTTTTACACCGTAAAGTTGCAGCATGCTTGCAATATAATCGCCTGCAAGATATTCTCCTTTTTCACCGGCAGCCCTACCCTCCATCCAGTCAGAGGCAAGAAATCCAAGCTGTGCCCTCAGGGCATCGGAAGTAATTGCTTTTAGTCCTTTTTCAACCGGACTATCCTGTGCATATAGAATTGGCGGAGTGAATATAATGATAGCGATCAGGAAATATTTAAGAGACTTCATCAATTCAAATTTTTACTAAGGTAACAATATCTTTTTTAACACAAAATGTACCACCTTAGAGGCCTCAGGAACATCAACTATAATAACTCCTGCCCTTCTTGCCACCCCTTACCCCCAGGGGGGCGCTCAGATTAAAAGTCCCCCTGGGGGATTTAGGGGTGAGTTATATAGTAGGCACAAAGATCATCACTAAGGAATACAAAGGAATATAAGAATAATAATATTGTTTATGAATTTGACAGGTAAAATGAACGTTTGTCATATAATTTTGTTTAATAAATTTGGGCACTTTAATTTGATATTAAGAATTTATTATGGTAAAGAAGTATCTGGTCGTCATAACGGTTATTTTTTTCTCAGCGTTATCCTGCAGCAATGCACAAAAGGCTGATGACAGAGGTTATATAGTTAAAGTTGGAGATATGGCTCCCGATTTCATGATCAAAGAAGCCGGCGGGAAGTCCTATAAACTCTCGGATCTGAGAGGGAAGGTTGTTATGCTCCAATTCACTGCAAGCTGGTGCGGTGTCTGCAGGACTGAAATGCCTTTTATTGAAAAAGAGATATGGCTGCCGAATAAAGATAAGGATCTCGCTGTAATAGGTATTGACAGGGATGAACCTCTGGAAACAGTTCTTAAGTTCAAAAAAAATATAGGAGTAACATATCCGCTTGCTCTGGATCCCGGAGCAGATATTTTCGGGTTGTTTGCCCTTAAGGAAGCCGGAGTTACAAGGAATGTGATAATCGACAGGAAGGGAAAGATAGTTTTCCTTACCCGCCTTTATGACCGCGGGGAATTTGATCAGATGAAAAAGGCGATTTCTGAGACTATCGGAGCAAATTAGCCCTCCGGTTTAAAAACTATGTGAAAGTACTTATATACCTCCTCTTTTTTCCCAAGGGGATTAGTACGTGTCAGTCCTACTGGGAGCATAGCCGGCAGCCTGATGGTTTTTATGTATTTAAGTTTCCCCTCCTTTGAAAGGAGGGGAAACTTAATAAGCTATAATTAAGCTATTTTCAGCAGTTTTCGTTAAAACATTTCTTAAGTTGACGGTTATGTCCCTGGGGGATTTAGGGTTAAAACGATAACCGGAGGATTTTCACCCCGCCTCTTTTCCCTTCGTCAAAAAAAACAGGATTTTACAATATTTTTTGTAACCTTTTTAAGGATTAAACGTTTTACAGAAAAGTATTGATGAAAGTCCTATTCCTAAATTTGTTAATAATTTTAAAACTCAGATTATGAAAAAATTACTGGTATTTACATTAGCATTCATGTTGGTTCTGCCGGTTTTTTCCCAGATAAAATTCGGGTTAAAGGTTGGCGCCAATACCGCGACAGTTCCGGAATATGAAATAAGTACAGGCACGAATAATATCGAAGCCGTAAAAAATGCACAATGGGGAATTCAGGCAGGAGCATTTTTAAGGGTTGGCATAAAGTCATTTTTTATTCAACCGGAGGTAATGCTGGCTTCCAATTCGTATGATTACAATGTTACAACTTCAACCGGTAAGGATCTGCTTAACCAGAAATTTACCCGTCTTGAAATACCGTTACTTCTTGGAGTTAAGCTTGGGCCTGTTCATATCAATGCAGGACCTTCAGCAGATATTCACATCGGATCACCTGATGCATTAATTGATGATCCCGATTTTGGAGAATTATACAGAAGCGCCATATTCGGTTACCAGGCAGGGATCGGAGTCGATCTGTTCAAACGGCTTGTTCTGGATGCAAGATACGGGGGAAGCCTGAGTGGAAGATTCGGTGAGTCGGTTACAATAGGCAGCCAGACGTTCAATCTGGACAGCCGTCAGCCGTCATTTATATTAAGTCTGGGGATAATGTTCTGAGGAACATGGGAGTTACTAAAGGGGTCGTGCTATATGCATGACCCTTTTTTTATTTACTTAAAAGCATCCTTGCCGCTACCAGCAGGAGCAGGATCCCGAATATTTTCTTCAGTACCGGCTGTGGCAGGTTGAGTGCCAGCTTAGATCCGAAATATGAACCGATTATGAAAGCCACTGCAAGTATTAGCGCAAATTTTATATTCACCTGTCCTGCTTTCCAGTAATTATACGCTGCTATTATTCCGATTGGAGGGAGCATGACTGCAAGGCTGGTTCCCTGAGCCATCTGCTGACTGAATCCCATAATGAACACAAGAGCAGGCACCATAATTATTGCACCACCGATCCCGAGCATCCCGGCCATCACACCGGTCACTACTCCGATTGCCAGGAGTATAAGTAACATTGAAACAGACATATTTGAAGTTTTTACTGATTTAATGAATATGTAAAAGTATTAATTATTAACAAAAAACTCAATGTTACACAATATTATGACCCCAGGACTGCACGACCGCACGACCGCAAGACCTTTTGTTCTTTACAACAATATCCGTAAATTTGCGTTTCCGTTGAAAGACAATGATAAACAGAACACTGAAATTCCTTCTGATATTTTCCGGACTGCTTATTTTCGCTGGCATTATACTGATATTCAGTGTCTTGTTTGGTCTAAACATAGTGCCGGCTGAGAAAGAAATAGTTCTTTATATACCTGAATCGGCTTCTTACAGTCAGGCAATGGACTCAATAAAAGCTCATACTCCGGTAAAGCATCCTGCTGTTTTTGACTGGATTGCCAGAAGAAAGAACTACCCGGTAAATGTAAAACCCGGACGGTATGTCATCAGACACAAGATGAGTTATGTTGAGGCAATAAATATGTTCCGCTCCGGTGATCAGGCCCCTGTGAATGTGACATTCAATAATATCCGTACCCTTTATGACCTGGCCGGTAAGATCGGTGGCCAGATCAGTGCGGATTCGACAGCGATCGCCGATTTTTTTAACGATACTGCAAATTATTCCGGTGATGGTTTTTCCCGTGAGAATATAATTTCGGTATTTATCCCCAATACCTATCAGTTTTTCTGGAATACAAATGCAAAAGAACTGTACCGGAGAATGTTGAAAGAAAACCGGAAATTCTGGAATGACGAGCGGAAGTCAAAGGCAGAAGCTATAGGTATGACGCCCGCGGAGGTCTCAACCCTTGCTTCAATCGTTGATGACGAAGCCGGAAAAGCTGATGAAAAACCAAGGATAGCAGGAGTATATCTTAACCGTCTGAAACGGGGTATTCCCCTGCAGGCTGATCCGACTATCAAATTTGCACTCAATGATTTTTCATTAACGAGAATATTGAAAAAGCATCTTCAGATTGATTCACCTTATAATACATACCTGAATGGAGGTCTTCCTCCGGGACCCATCGGATGCCCGACAATCGAAAGCATTGATGCTGTTCTGAACGCTGAAAAGCATGACTTTCTTTACTTCGTGGCGAAAGCTGACTTCTCGGGATATCATCATTTCTCAAGGACTCTTTCGGAACATAACAGATTTGCAGCAATATATCAACGGGAACTGAATAAAAGGAAGATTTTCAGGTGAGTCTCCTAAATCAACCTCCAAAATAGCGGTTAAGAAACTGTTCGCAGTTCAGAACTTCAATCTCAGAGACACAAAGGCACAAAGGCTCAACGGCGCAACGGCTCAGCGGTGCCGCTGAGCCGCTGAGCCACTGCGCCACTGCGCCATTGCGCCTTTACATCATAATTACTATCTTTACTTCATGAAAAACAAACTCCGGAAGCCCACAGCAGCTTTTTCGGTTATTAATTGTATCTGCTATGATCAGCGGGTTCAGAAAATCGCAAAGGTTGTAAGTGACCTTGGCTGTGATGTTACAATCATTGGCAGACGAAAAGGTGATTGCTGTAAAAGGGATATGGTTCCGTTCAGGACTTTCAGGTTCCGGATGTTATTTCACAAAGGTTTCCTTTTCTATAAATTCTTCAATGTCCGCCTTTTCTTTTACCTTCTTTTTCATGATTATGATATCCTTGTTGCAAACGACCTTGATACTTTGCTCCCTAATTACCTGATATCGAGGTTGAAACATAAAATCCTCGTTTATGATTCACATGAATATTTTACAGGCCTGCCTGAACTGGAGGGAAGGGAATCTGTAAAAAGGATATGGAAAGCCATTGAGAGAAGAATATTTCCGCATCTTAAATATGTGATGACAGTAAGCAATTCAATAGCGCTGCAATACGAAAAAGAATATGGTATGCGACCGGTTACGGTAATGAATTGTTCAAGGTCGTCAAAAGACCTAAAGGCATTTTCACGGGAAGATATCGGAATAAGACCGGGTGATCTGCTTTTGATACTTCAGGGTGGGGGAATTAATATTGACAAAGGAGGGGAGGAGCTGATTGAAGCCATGAAGATCACTGAAGGAACCAGCCTCATAATAGCCGGATCGGGTGATGTAGTGGGAAAACTGAAAAAGAAAGCAGCTGATATGGATCTGACTGACAGGGTAAAATTTTTTGATATCATGCCCTGGGATGAACTCATGAGATTTACAAAAACAGCAGATGTCGGATTATGTCTTGAAAAGGATACAAACATTAATTACAGGTTCAGCCTTCCAAATAAGTTGTTTGATTATATTTCCGCCGGGATCCCGGTAATAGCCGGCAACCTGCAGGAAGTGCCTGTGATTATTAGGAAATATGATTTTGGATTGATTATTCCTGAAATTACTCCGGAGACATTACGCGATGCAATAAACCGGCTGAAAAAAAATCCTGATCTGCTGAACAAACTAAAGAAGAATGCTGTTAAGCCATTTGATGATCTCTCATGGGAGAAGGAATCAGAAAAGGTAAGAGAGTTTTATGAAAGGGTGATAATTAAAAACAGACCTTATGATGAAAGACCTGCAATAAATGGTCAGTAATAGTATTGATTATAAGGACATTCCAAAAACAAGTACATCGTCCGTCTGGATATTCTTCCCTTTCCAGCGATTAAACTCCTTCTCAAGAATTTTCTTTTGCACTGCAAGGGGTTTTTTATGTATTTTCAACAGAAGTGATCTGAATGCCTGCGATTTAAAACGTTTATGATCTTTCCCTCCGAGCTGGTCGGTATATCCGTCAGTTGTCAGATATATAATATCACCATGACTTATATCGATAGTCTGGCTGGTGAAACCGGTGCCAGGTTCATCGGAATACCCTACGGCCTGCCTGTCTGCAGGATATTCCTTCAATTCATTGTTCCTTGTCAGGTACAGGTTATTATGAGCTCCCGAGAACTGGAGAGTACAAAGATCCCGGTCTATTACACATACTGAAATATCCATCCCGTCCCTTGTCTCATTTCTGTAACCTTTTTGTTTCAGGGCTTTTACAACTTTCCTGCTTAATTCATCCAGTATCAGATGGGATTTATCGATCCCTTTTGTGTTAATTATATCTTCAAGAAATGATATACCGAGAATGCTCATAAGGGCTCCCGGTACTCCATGACCAGTGCAATCTGCTACAATGAGTACAAGTTTTCCTTTTATCATTGAAAACCAGTAAAAATCTCCTCCTATAACATCTTTCGGGATGTAAAGGATGAAACAATTCTCCTTCATGCCGGGTATTTCGTTGATATCGGGAAGAACTGCCATCTGGATGCGACCTGCATAGCTGATATTTGCAGTTATATCCATGTTCTTTTCTTCAATGATGTCGTAGGCGTTTTTCAGTTCGACATTTCTCAGTCTGAAAATCTCTTTTTCCTGTTCAGATTTTTCAATAGCATGAGTTACTTCAATATTTCTGAGACGGTTCTGCATTTCCCTGCTTTGAAAGGCTTCCCGCGACTTCAGGTATTGTCTGAAACTTCTCAGAGCTCTCTTTGGCTGATCGTTCAGCTCATAGTGATCTGCCAGTGCAATATGTGCTTCCGAAGTAAGTGAAAGTGATTTAAGCTCCCTGGCAAGGGAAAGAGCTTTTCTGATCTTTTCTTCAGCTTCTCCGGAAAATCCGAGCCGGCTTTGAACACGCCCTGCACCCAGTAAGCACTGCAGTATGCACCGCCTGTCACCCTCCTTTGCACCCTGCTCATAATATTCAAGGGATTCGGGGAATTTTTTCATTTTTTCATAAGTACTTGCAATGCCAAGGAGAGTCCACTGAATTGCCTGGGTCTGATCAATCCTTTTCCTTATTTCAAGGCTCCTGAAATAACTATCCAGCGACTCATCGTACCTTTTCATCTCTCTCAGAACCATACCTATCCTGTTGAAGGAAGATGCAAGTGCTTTCTCGTCATTCAGTTTTATCCTGATTTCAAGTCCTTTCTCAAAAAAATCCAGTGATCTTTTATAATTTCCAAGCCTGAGCCATACCAGGCCAAGCTGATTGCATGCTTCTGACTCTGATTCCGGATCATCTGTTTCCCTTGAGATATTTAATGCTTCAAGCCAAAGCTTCAGGGTCTTGTCATAATGTCCGATACTTTCAAGGATATTTCCTTTCAGGAGCAGGTAGCGGATATATCCTTTTTCCTTCTTTCTCGTCTTTAGCCATTGAAATGATTCCGATAAATGCCGGAGGGCATTATCATTTTCTGATCTCAGGAAGCTCAAAGCTGCCAGATTGAGATGTGCATAAGCAATACCCCTCTGATAATTCATTCTTCCGGCATCTTTCAGAAGCTTTAAAGCTTTCTTTTCAAGCGGGGAAGGGTCAGAATAACGGTTTTCCCACAAGCTTTCGTTCAGGGTGTCGATCTTTATTTCATGCTTACTGACCATTTGTGGATTTTTTTTATACTTTTGCGGCCACCAATCGCAATCATGTATTTAAACTGATGAGTACCATCTTGTTTCTCATACTTATTTTACTTTCGTTTGCCGTCTTCTTCATCCCGCGATCCCTTAAATACTATTTCACTCTTTTCCTGATTGCATGTATTGTTGTACTCACTACATTCTGGAGTCTTAACGTTTTTTCGGGCAGAGACGGTCAGATGATTGTTGAAGCTCCAACCGGCTTTTCCGGTGGCGGTTTTCTTTTAATCATAGACAGGCTTTCGGCATTTTTTATTATTGTTATAAATATAACAGTTTTTACCGGATTTCTGTATGCCAGGGGATACCTTGCTCCATATCAGGAAGGAAGTAATAATCTTCGGTTCTCAATACATTATTTCTCTTACCTGTGGCTTTTCATCTCCATGCTTCTTGTGGTTATGGTACGCAACGGGCTATTTTTCCTTATAGCCTGGGAAATAATGGCTCTTTCATCATTCTTCCTGGTGATCTTTGAAGCAGAAAAACGAATGATAATGAAAACCGGCATCAGCTATCTCATCCAGATGCATTTGGGGATGTTCTTCATTTTAATTGCATTTATTCTGGTTGAGAGGGCAACAGGCAGAATGAATTTCGATTCCCTGGGAATTTATTTTTCTTCCAACCCGAATATCCTGCTTTTCATGCTTTTCTTTATCGGATTTGCGATCAAAGCCGGATTTATACCCCTTCATACATGGCTGCCTGAGGCTCATCCTGCTGCGCCTTCCCATGTTTCGGGAGTCATGTCGGGAGTAATGATTAAAATGGGTATATATGGGATAATAAGAGTTATTATATATCTGCAACATGATCTGCTTCAGATCGGTGTGATAATAGTTGTAATTTCCCTTATCTCCTCTCTTCTGGGAGTGATGATGGCTATTGTTCAGCATGATCTTAAACGGTTGCTTGCTTATCACAGCATTGAGAATATCGGAATAATCGGCCTGGGCATCGGAACAGGTGTCATCGGGATCGCAACAAACAACAAGCTCCTTACTGTTTTCGGGTTCAGCGGCGGATTATTACATGTT
>ERZ795059.3966-NODE-3966-length-14113-cov-4.936477_pt1 | contig 14113 bp, 10 predicted proteins | sample MGYA00375143_ERZ795059 | MGnify/ENA primary metagenome ERZ795059 (study PRJEB30188, sample SAMN05720168) | activated sludge metagenome | isolation source: Anaerobic digester | place: USA | collected 2015-01-07 ... | reverse complement strand
TGTTGCCCCGCGCCAGCCGCACCTCGTACTGGTCGTCCCTTTCGCTGTACTCGACGATGACGTCCGGCACGATCGGGGGCTGGTGCCGCTCCACCACGTCCGTGCCCGGGTGCAGCGACAGCGTGCTGATGACCTGAATGGCGGCCTTCACCTCGTCGAGGTCAACGCCCAGCGCGCGTGCCATCACCGGCAGCCGATTTTTCTGCAAATCATCCAGGTGCTCGCGGACGATGCGCTGCTCGAGCTCGTTGTTCCCCGGCAGGGCCGCCAGTTGCAGCAGCAGGCATTCCTGCAACGAGCGCGCCGCGATACCGGGCGGGTCGAGTTGCTGCAGGGCGGTCAGTGCCGCGTTCATCTCCGCCACCGTTGCAGGCGGGTCGGCCTCGCGGGCAATCTGCTCGAGGGGCGTCGTGACGCGCCCCGTGTCGTCGATGTGATCGATGATCCGGGCGCCGAGCAGACGGGTCCGCTCGTCCACCTCCACCAGGTGCCATTGCTGCAGGATGTGTTCCTGCAGGCTGATCGGCCGCGCGGCCGTGTTGGCCATCGCGTCGAGCTTGTTGTCCGCGTCTTCGAGCGTCCGCGCCCGCGAGCGTGTCCCGTGGTACTCCCCGTCGTCATCGATCCAGTCGTACTCGCGGACCAGGTTGTCGAGCCGCTCGAAGTCCGCGGCGCCCCCTTCGTTGACGACTAGCGCCTGTTCCCCGTCGGTCCCCTCGTCGGCCGCCGACGCCGGTTCGGGGGCGACCGTAAGTTCATCGTCACCCGGCATAACTTCAAGTGCCGGATTTCCGTCCAGCTCCTGCGAGATGCGTGACTCCAGCGCGAGCGTGTTAAGCTGGAGAATATCCATCGCCTGAATCAACTGCGGCGTGAGACGTTGCTGCAGTTGCATGACTTGGCGCGGGATTTGTGACAGGATCTGCGACACAGCCTGCTACCGCCTTCCGTCAGGGCACCACCGCCACTCAACGGCGGTCATCGTAAGCCTCGGCCCGCATGAGCTTAACCGACTGCGGGGCATTCGCGAAGCCCGTGTCTAGCAAAATCCGTTCCACCACCAAGGAGGATATAAGCCTAGTGGCGGGGTGTCAAAACCGACCCGCGGGCGGAAGCCGGCTCGGAACGAGCGTTATCGCTTACGGATACCGCCAGCAGACTGGAATCGGCCGATGCTCCAGCTCCCTTATCGGTTCCGGAGTCGGCTGTGCTGTCGGCGAAAGGCTATCATTGAGGACATAGGCGACCAGCAACGCGACTTCGTCTCCAGAGGAGCGTCCCCGATGTCGTACAAGACCACGCAGGTCCCCCCCGGCGAGAGAATCACCGTCCAGCGCGGGCAACTGCGCGTCCCCGATCGGCCCGTCGTGCCGTTCATCCGCGGCGATGGCACCGGCCCCGACATCTGGCGTGCGTCCGAGATGGTGTTCGACGCCGCCGTTGCGAAGGCCTACGGTGATCGCCGTCGGATCTCCTGGATGGAAGTCTTCGCTGGCGAAACCGCTTTCGAACGGTTCAAGGACTGGTTGCCGGAAGAGACACTCCAGGCGTTTCGCGAGTTTCTCGTCGGGATCAAGGGGCCGTTGACCACGCCCGTCGGCGGGGGCATTCGCTCGCTGAACGTCGCCCTGCGGCAGCAGCTCGACCTGTACGTGTGTCTGCGTCCGGTGCGGTATTTCCGCGGCGTACCGAGCCCGGTGAAGCAGCCCGAGCTGACGGACATGGTCATCTTCCGTGAGAACGCCGAGGACATTTACGCGGGCATCGAGTTCCAGCAGGGCACGCCGGACTGCGACCGGTTCAAGCAGCTTCTGGCCGAGGCGTTTCCCGACCGGTTCAAGAAGGTGCGTTTCCCCGAGTCGGCGGGTTTTGGAATCAAGCCGTCGAGTCAGCAGGGTGCGGACCGGCTGGTGCGGGCGGCGATTCGCTACGCCATCGAGAACGGGCGCCAGAGCGTCACGCTGGTGCACAAGGGCAACATCATGAAGTTCACGGAGGGGGCGTTTCGCGACTGGGGCTACGCGCTGGCGCAACGCGAGTTCGGTGCGGTGGAGTTCGAAGGCGGGCCGTGGCAGGTGATCACGGCCGGCACGGCGAGCCCGGCGGGGACGGTTGCCCATAACATCATCATCAAGGACGTCATCGCCGACGCGTTCCTCCAGCAGATCCTGACGCGTCCGGCTGAGTACGACGTGATCGCCACGATGAACCTCAACGGCGACTACATTTCGGACGCGCTGGCGGCGTGTGTCGGCGGCATTGGCATCGCCCCCGGCGGCAACATCAACTACGACACAGGCCACGCCATCTTCGAGGCGACGCACGGCACGGCCCCCAAGTATGCGAACCAGGACAAGGTGAACCCCGGCTCGGTGATCCTGTCCGGCGAGATGATGCTGCGCTACATGGGTTGGACGGAGGCGGCGGACCTGATCATCAAGGGCATGGAAGGCGCCATCGCCGCGAAGACCGTGACGTACGATTTCGAGCGGCTGATGAAGGGGGCCAAGCTGCTGAAGTGCTCGGAATTTGGGCAGGCAGTCGTCGAGCACATGCGCTGATTCTCCGAGTTTCGCCCGCACACACATGACACACCCCCTGCCGCGCCGTGCGGTCTGGCGGCGCAAAGTTGCCGGCTGCGCGGGCGGCCGCGATAATTGCCCCCGACACATGTGGGCTGGCATTCGGGTCCGGCTGCGCGGGAGCACGGGATGTGGGTTGTTGTCCTTTCGTTCGCGGCGTATACGCTGGCCATCGTCCTGTTGGGGTTGTATTCCGCGCGGTACGCCCGGCGCAGCAACGAGGATTTCTTTCTGGCCGGGCGCTCGCTGGGGGCGTGGGTCGCCGCGCTCTCGGCGTCGGCTTCCAGCGAGTCGGGGTGGGTCACGCTCGGGCTGGTGGGCTGGGCGTACACGAATGGCGTGCAGGCCTACTGGATCATTCCGGGCTGCCTGCTCGGCTACCTGTTCAACTGGTTCGTCCTCGCGGGGCGGATGAGCGATCACTCGCGGGCGTTGAACGCGCTGACCTTGCCGGACTTCTTCGCCTTTCATTTCCGCGAACGCTGGCCGCTATTGCGCGTCCTGTCGGTGGTGGTGATCCTGGTGGCGATGGTGCTGTACGTCGCGGCGCAATTCGCAGCGGCGGGCAAGGCCTTTGCCGCGACGTTCACCGCGGAGACGTTCAATATCACCTATCAGCAGGGCGTGTGGATCGGGGCCGCCATTGTGCTCATCTACACCGTCAGCGGCGGATTCCGCGCGGTGTGCTGGACGGATTTTCTCCAGGCGCTGCTCATGGTCGGCACGCTCGTGCTGTTTCCCGTGTACCTGCTGATGGCGCACGGCGGCTACGGTTTCGTGACGAACCTGCTCGCGCCGGTGACGCCGCCCGAGGGGCAGGCCGGCGACTTGCTGCGGTTTCTGCCGGACCTGGCCGGGCCCGCGTTCATCGGATTCCTGCTCGGCGCCGGCGCGCTGGGCATCAACTTCGGCTATCCCGGCCAGCCGCACGTGCTGGTGCGGTTCATGGCGCTGCGCAACCGGCGCGAAGCGCGCGTCGCCGGCATCGTCTCATTCATGTGGGGTTTGCTGGTCTACTGGGGCGCGGTGACGGTCGGCCTGTTCGCACGCGCCATGTCCGAGGAACACGACGCGTGGACCGCGCAGCTCTTTGACGGCGAACTGAGCCTCGTCGTGGCGGCGCTCAACCTGCTGCCCGGCGTGCTCTCCGGCATGGTGCTGGCGGCGGTGCTGGCGGCGATCTGCTCCACGGCGGACAGCCAGCTCGTCGTCGCCGCCAGTTCGGCCGCCAACGACGTTTACGCACGGCTGTTCACGAGGAACCAGGCCGGTGCGCACCCCTGGCTGAATCGGATTGTTGTCGCGGTCCTGGGGCTATTGGCCGTGTGGCTGGTGTACGACCAGCAGGTGCAGGTCTACAAGTATGTGCTGACGTATGGCTGGGCGCTGCTCGGGGCCGCGTTCGGCCCGCAGACCATCCTGATTCTGCTCTGGCGGCGGGCGTCCTACGCCGGGTGCCTGGCCGGGATGCTCACCGGCTTCGTCGTCGCGCTGGTGTGGCAGCTCACCTACAATCCCGCGGCGACCGGCGTCGAAGTCTACAACCTGCCGCTCGCGTTTGTCGCGGCACTGCTGGTGAATATCGTCGTGAGTCGGCTCGTGCCGGGTTCGGACAGGCGACAGGCTCCAACCGCATGACGTGATCAGGCCACGGTGGCCCGCCGGCGGCGCACATAGATGCGCACGCTCAGCACCACCACCAGCAGCAGAACCCACCAGATGAGCCCGCCGATCACCACGGCCACCAGGCCCGCGACCGTGTCCACCAGGAACGTCAGGCCGCCGCGCCAGGCCCGCTGGAGCGTGTCGCGGAAATACGCCGCCAGGCCCGCGGGCGGCAGCGGCTTGGCGTCGGCTGGGTGAATCACCACCAGGACGGTGGCGAGGGCGACGAGCCGGCTGAGCTGCTCGCGCTGGGCGATCAGTTGCTCGATACTCTGGCGCACGTTGCCCAGCGAGGTGCGCAGGTCGAGGATCTCCTTCAAGGGGGCGTCGGAGCGCTTGTCGAGCAGCTCCAGCAGCTCCTGCTCGACGCGCCGCTCGTTGCGCAGGCGAGCCTCGACGTCGACGACCTGGGCCGTCACGTCTTCGCCGCCGTTGGTCTCCACGCGGACCTCGCCCAGCGTCCGCAACTCGTTGAGCACGTCCGAAAGCCGGGCGACGGCGACCCGCAAGGTGAGTGTGCCCTGCAGTTGCGTGCCCGTGCCGGTGAGGCTGGAATCCTGGACGTATTCGCCCTGCGCGGCGCTGACCAGGTGTGAAGCCTTGAAGAACGCCGTGCGAACGTCCGTGGCGACGAGCTCGATCGTGGCCTTGCGGACCACCTGCCGCTCGCCCGCTGGCTCAGTCTCCGAAACGCCCTGTACCGCGTACCCGACGTACCGCTCGACGCCGGCATCGCCCAGTGAGTACCGCCCACCGGCGCCGCCGCCGCGGACTGGGCTGCCGGGGACTTCGCCCACGCGCTCCTGGACCCGGCGAATCGCGCGTCCGGCCATTTCCTGCACGCCGACGCCCTCGACATTCTCTTGGACGTATTTGACGCCAAACGATCCAGCTGTCCCCTCGGCTCTGCCGAACCAGTATTCGGACCCGGGGACGTCCGCCGGCGCCGCAAAATAGCCCCAGGAGTGGTTCCGCCGCGCGCCCAGCATCTCGTGCGACACGACGCCGATGGTCAGCAGGACGGCCGCGGCCACTCCGCCGATCGCGAGCCGCTTCGTCAGCGGGCTGCGCAGGAATGCCGGCCACCGGCGGACGCGTGGCACGCCGGCCGCGGCCAACGCCCGGCGCCAGAGTGCCGGCGCCGGTCCGCTCCACGTCGTCAACTCGCCGAGAACTTGTTCAAGATTGAGGGCCGCAGCGTCGTTCATGGCCCAGCCTCCGTTTCGCTCGTGCGGCACGTTGCGCCCAGCATCCCGCGCAGCTCTTCGAGCGCGGCGTGCAGGCGCGATTTGAGCGTGCCCAGCGGCAATTCCAGGATTTCAGCGGCTTCCACGTGCGTCAGGCCGCCGTGATAACAGAGCAGCACGATCGCACGCCGGTCGGGCGCCAATCGGGCGACCGCCCGCCGCACCGCGTTATGCTGATCCGTGCGGGCAGCGACCGTCTCCGGCGCGGGATCGGGTGCCGGCTTGCCGGCCAGCGTGGGCTCTCCGTCGCCGGCGGCCGGGCGTCCGGTCGCCGACTGCAGGTTGCGGCATTGGTTGATGCCGATGCGGTAGAGCCACGTTTTGAAGCGGCTTTGGCCGGAGAACTGCCGACCGAAGCGGATCACTCGCAGCCAGGTCTCCTGAACCGCGTCGCAGGCCAGGTCCCGCCGGCCGCCGAGCAGTCCGAGCGCCAAACCCAGGAGCGGTCTTTCATAGCGCCGCGCCAGTTCACCCAGGGCTGCGCGGCGACCGCCGAGAAAATCCGCCAGAAGCTGCTCGTCTGTGCCAGGCGTTGTCACAAGCACCTCGATCCACACATTGGACCGGGCCAGCGGCGAATCGGTTCCGGATTCTGTCCCGGAAATTCGCCGCCGTCACGCCGGTGTCGATTCTCGTCGGGCGGGGGCGGTGGGCGGCCGGGAGTGCTGCTACGATGTACGCCGCCGGGGGCGCTGGAGGTCTGGACCATGCGGACGCTGACGACGGGTCGCACGGGACTGCTGGTCGTCGGGGCGTTAGCCGTCGCGCTGTGGAGCACTCATCGCGCCGACGGACAGCCATCCGAAGCCGAATGGTGGAAGGGCGCGATCGAAGCTCCGGGGCAGGTCCTGGACATCGCGGTGAAGCTCGTGCCCGAGGCCGGCGGCACCGGGGGGCACGGCACGATCGACATCCCCGTACAGGGCGCGCGCGGCCTGGCGCTGACCGCGATCGAGATCACGGCGGACGCGTTGCGATTCACGTTGCCGCCGCCACCCGGCGCACCGCCAGCCCGGGCCGCGGTGTTCGAGTTGAAGCGGTCGGCGGATGGCAAGACGGCGACGGGCGACATGAAGCAGTCGGGCCTCACCATGCCGGTGCACCTGGAGCGCACCACCGAAGCCGGGGCGCAAGCCGTGGGCCCGGCGCGGCCGCAGACACCCAAGCCCCCGTTCCCATACGCCGTTCGCGAGGTGACCTACGAAAACCCGATGGACAACACGAAGCTCGCTGGCGCGCTGACGATTCCGGAGGGGGCGGGGCCGCACCCAGCCGTCATTCTCATCAGTGGCTCGGGGACACAGGACCGCGACGAGACGATCTTCGGACACAAGCCCTTCCTGGTCTGGGCCGATCATCTGACGCGGCATGGCATCGCCGTGTTGCGCGTCGATGATCGCGGCGTGGGTGGGTCATCGGGGTCGGTCTCCGACTCGACTTCCAAGGACTTCGCCAACGACGTGATCGCGGGGCTGAAGTTCCTCCAGAAACAGCCGGAAATCGACCGCGGGCGGATCGGCCTCGTGGGGCACAGCGAGGGCGGGCTGATCGCGCCACTCGTGGCGTCGCGCGTGAAGGACGTGGCCTGCATCGTGCTGCTGGCGGGGCCGGGGCTGCCGGGGGCGAAACTGCTCAACTTGCAGCTCGAGGCGATCCTGCGCGCGGCCGGCGTGAAGGACGCGGACGTGGAGCGCCAGTCGGCGGCACAGCGCCACTTGCTGGAGCTGGTCGTCGGCGACGCGGACCAGGCCGACGTGCGGGCCGCGACTGAGACGCTGGTGCGCATCCAACTCGAAATGAACGGCATGTCCGCTCCCGCGGCCGAGACGCTCAAAGCGCAGATCGATGCGGCTGTCGCGCAGGTGCAGGCGCCGTGGATGGTGTGGTTCCTGAAGCACGACCCGCGGCCGGTGCTGGAAAAGGTGTCGTGCCCCGTGCTGGCACTGATCGGGTCGCTCGATCTGCAGGTCCCCCCGGCTGCGAACCTGCCGGAGCTGGAGGCGGCCTTGAAGAAAGCGGGCAACGGGGCGGCGACGGTCAAGGAACTGCCGAAGCTGAACCACCTGTTCCAGGAGGCCACCACCGGGCAGGTGGCCGAGTACGCCACGATCGAGCAGACGCTGGCCGAAACGGCGCTGAACGAAGTGACCACGTGGCTGCGCACCCAGTTCAAGCTGACGCCGTGACACGCTAGGCTCGCTCGGCCGCGCGTGCTAATATCCGCGCATGTGCTCGCGTGGTGCACAACGGTCGTGGCGCGTCCTGGCCATCGGCCTGGCCCTGGCGGCTGGCGTGGTGCCCGCGCGAGCCAGGCCGCCCGCCGGCATCAACCAGGTCGCACTCGCGCGGCAGGCGGCGCTGGATCGGGCGGGTTTCTCGCCGGGCGTGATCGACGGCGTCGTCGGCCGGAAGACCACGCTGGCGCTGCAGGCGTTCCAGGCCGCCCGGAGTCTGCCGGTGACCGGCCAGTTCGACGCGGCCACGGACGCCGCGCTGGGTGTGAAGAACGTGCCCGCGACATTCACATACAAGATTACGGCGGCGGATGTGCGGTCGGTCGGCTTGGTGCCGCGCGACTGGAACGCCAAGGCCAGGCTCGACCGGCTGCGCTACGAATCGCTGACGGCGCTGCTCGCCGAGCGCGGACATTGCACGCGCGCGGCGGTCGCGCATCTGAACCCTGGCCGCAACCTGGATCGGCTGGCCGCTGGCGCGCAGGTGGTATTGCCGAACGTCTGGCCGCGCAAGCTGCCAGCGGCGGCGGCGATTGAAGTGCATCTCGGCGAGAAAATCGTCCGCGCGTTTGACAAAGCCGGCCACACCATCGCGCTGCTGCATTGTTCGATCGCGCAGTCCGCGGCCAAGCGCCCGCGCGGCGCGACCAAGGTCACCGGCGTCGCCTTCGACCCGGTGTACGTCTTCGATCCACGCATGTGGCCCGAAGTTCACGGCGTGACCCGGAAACTCACGATACCACCGGGGCCGCGCAATCCGGTCGGCCTGTGCTGGATCGATCTGGCCTTGCCCGGCTACGGCATTCACGGCACGCCGAACCCCGAGCTGATCGGCAAGACCGGCTCGCACGGCTGCATTCGGCTGACGAACTGGGACGCGCAGCGGCTGGGCCGGCTGGTGCGCGCGGGCACGCCGGTGCGCTTCACCGGTGCCGGTGGCTGACGGCGTTACCCGCGGCGCCGCACGCAGAGACCCGCGAGGGCCAGCAGCAGCAGCGATCCCGGCTCCGGCACATAGTCCATCTCGATGCGCGATCCCGCGAGAATCTGCCCGTCAAAACCCTCAGCCGGCGTTTCCGCGCCGTAGCGCCGCGCAATGAACGTGCCGTTGAACCGGCCGGTTTCTTCGTAGTAATCGAACGTGCCGGGGCCGGACCAGTTCAGGTCTGCGCCAAGCAGCGCGAGCGCGGACTCGTTACCCGGAAACGGCTCGATCGGGAACGCAATATCCGTATAGAAGTCCGCGGCATCGGAGCCGGGGAAGACTTCGACGCTGAGGTAGATCCGCGTCGCGACGATCTCCTGGCCGACGAGCGGGTCGTCCGCCGGCAGAAACGCCAGGTACGAGCTGCCCACGTCGGCGAAGTAGAAGGTCGCGGTGCCGGCCAAGGTCGGCGCGGCCAGGGCCAGGACGGTGAACGTTCCCAGCAGCCATGTCTGTGTGCTGCGCATAGCGTTTCCTCATGGGTTCTCAACGAAGCTCGGCCGCGAACACTGGATAGAGTCTAGCTCCCCGCGGCGCAACTTCCACCCCTCAGATCGCCACAGCCCGGCTCGCACGCTACCATGCCGCCGCGTCCAGTCCGGGCCGCGGCCGGGGCGGCGCCTGGAAATCGGCAAGGAGCCCGCATGACGACCAACCCGCCTGCCCCCGGCCAGACCGCCGCGCCGCCGGCACACGGCTTTGGCCGTGCGTTCTGGATGCTTAATTCTATCGAGATGTTTGAGCGCCTGGCGTTCTACACGCTGCGTGTCATGGCGCCGATCTACATCATGCAGGCCGACGACCCGGGCGGGCTGCACCTGACGGCCCAGAACAAGGGCGTCATCTACGCGTGGTGGGCCGTGTTCCAGTCCATTCTGCCGATGGCGACCGGCGGGTTCGCGGACCGGTACGGCTACAAGGCCACGATGACCTTCTCGATCTCGATGATGACGGTCGGCTACGTGCTCGTGGCGCTGCTCCGCGACATTGTGTGGCTGCCCGCGAAGCTGGACGGCAACGGTCTGGAGCTAATCTCCGCGCTCGACCGCTCCAACTTCTGGTCGCTGTTCATTTCGATCATGGTGCTGGCGACCGGCACCGCGTTTTTCAAGCCGAGCATCCAGGGCTCACTCGCCCAGAACCTGACCAAGGACAGGTCGTCGGTGGGCTGGGGGATCTTTTACTGGGTCGTCAACGTCGGCGCGTTCGTCGGGCACTGGATTCCAGCGGTCGTCTTTGCGCTGGCCGGCGAGCACTCGAAGGAAGCCTGGCGCAATCTGTTCCTGCTCTCCGCCGTTTTCATGTCGTGCAATTTCATCCTGCTGTTCACGTTCAAGGATGTGCCGAGCGGGGCCGAGAAGCACGGCTCGCCGCTCGCGGTGCTCTGGCGCACGGTAGTCAATATCCTGGAGCCGCGGCTGATTACCTGGCTCATCATCATGTCATGCTTCTGGCTGATGATGTACCAGCTCTGGGACTTGCAACCGAACTTCATCTCCGACTGGATCGACAGCTCGCCGCTCGCCCACGGTCTGAAATGGCTCCCCGGTCCGCTCTACGCCGCCGTCACCGATGAGACACCGCGCGGCCCGCAGATCCCCCAGCAGGTCCTGCTCAGCCTGAACTCGCTCTTCATCATCGCCGGCGTCGTCGGGATGGCCTGGCTGACCCGCCGCATGCGCACGCTGACCGCCATGTGCGGCGGCATGATCCTGGCCACGGCGGGCGTGCTGGTGGCCGGCCTGAGCATGAGCCCCTGGATGCTCGTCCTGGGCATCGTGTTCTTCTCGCTCGGCGAAATGACCACTGGCCCCAAGAAGAACGAGTACCTCGGGCTCATCGCCCCGCCCGGCAAGAAGGGCCTCTACCTCGGTTACGTTAACATCCCCGTTGGCGTCGGCGTGTTCGCCGGCTCGTGGATCGCGGGCGAGGTGTACGGCCGCTATGGTGAAAAGGCGACGCTGGCGCTGCGCTACATCGCGGACCGATTCCCGCAGGCGCTCCAGGCACCGTGGAATGGGAAGATCGAGAGCCTGGTCGAGTGCGTCGGCGTTCCGCGGCCGGAGGCCTTCACAAAGTTGCGGGTGCTCACGGGCCTCGACGCGCACGCCGCGACGGAGCTGCTCTGGAACGCCTATTCGCCCCAGTTTTATGTCTGGATCCCGTTTGCGGCGATTGGCGTCGTGGCGGCGATTGCGCTGGCGGTCTTCGGCCAGATGGCTAAGCGCTGGCACGACATGAACGCCTGATTGTCGCCGGCTGGCGTCCGCGCCCCCCCGCATTTATCCCAACGTACCGTGGTTGCCCGTGTCTGCCTTCTTGCAGGCGGACGGCCCCCGGGGCCGGCGTTGTGACCCACCCGGGGGCCGGCAGGCTTTTGCGCGCCGGTGCACTAAAATCGTGGTCTTGCCGTCCGTACCGCCGGCGACCGGCGGGGTATGCTCGCAGAGCTGTCGATGGCGTCGATTCCGAATTGCTCGCGGCGAATGCACCTGGCGCAGCTCTGGCGCGCGCTGCGCTCGCGCAACTACCGCCTGTTCTTTGGCGGCCAGGGGATCTCGCTGATCGGCACATGGATGCAGCGGATTGCGCTGAGCTGGCTGGTCTACCGCCTGACCGGTTCGGCGATGATGCTTGGGGCGGTCGGATTCGCGAGCCAGGTCCCGACGTTCCTGCTCGCGCCGCTGGCGGGCGTGTTGTCCGACCGCTGGAACCTGCGAAAAGTGCTGGTCGTGACGCAGGTGCTCGCGATGGTCCAGGCGCTGGCCCTGGCGGTCCTGACGCTCACCGACACGGTAGCCGTCTGGCACGTCTTCGCGCTGGGCATTGCCCTGGGGGCGATCAACGGCTTCGATGTCCCGGCGCGGCAGACCTTCGTCGTGCAGATGGTGCCAAAAGTGGAAGACGTGCCGAATGCGATAGCCCTGAACTCGTTGCTGGTGAATTCCGCCCGGCTGATCGGGCCGTCGCTGGCCGGCATTCTCATCGGCCTGGTCGGCGAGGGCGTGTGCTTCCTCGCGAACGGGCTGAGCTACGTGGCCGTCGTGGCGGCGCTGCTGGCGATGCAGTTGCCCGCCCGCCGCGCGCGTCCGCCGCAGACGCATGTGTTGCGCGACCTGACGCAGGGATTCCGTTATGCGTTCGGTTTCGCGCCGATCCGCGGCGTGCTGCTGCTGCTGGCCTTGGTCAGCCTGGTCGGCATGACCTACGTCGTGCTGATGCCGATCTTCGCGACCGATGTCCTGCACGGCGGGCCCCACACGCTGGGGTTCTTGATGGCCGCGGCCGGCGGTGGGGCCGTTGCCGGCGCGTTCTATCTCGCCGGGCGGCAGAGCGTGGTCGGGCTCGGTGACACGATCACGCGCGCCACGCTGCTGCTCGGGGCGGGGCTGGCGGTGCTGTCGTGGGCGCGGCTGGAATGGTTGGCGCTCGCGCTGATGGTGGTGATCGGGTTTGCGGCGATGCTGCAACTGGCGGCCAGCAACACGGTGTTGCAGACGATCGTCGAGGACCACATGCGCGGGCGCGTGATGAGCTTCTACACGATGGCCTTCATGGGCATGGCGCCGCTGAGCAGTCTGCTGGCCGGCGCGCTGGCGAACTGGGTCGGCACCACCCCTGCGCTGCTGCTTAGCGGCATCGTCTGCATGGTTGGGGCGGCCGTCTCTGCCCTGCAACTGCCGGCGCTGCGCGCGCTGGCCTGGCCGGTCTATGTGCGCAAAGGCCTGATCGCCGACGTCGCGGGTGCCGCGCCCGCCGACGCGCATGGCGCGACGTTGATTGCTGCTCCGCCGGCGGACCGCTAGACTGCGACCGCGCGCCGCCACGGGTCTGCGTGCCCCGCGGCGCTTGCCAGTCAGCGAGAACCGCCGATGCGTGCGCACGACAGCCAGCGCCTCCCGCCCAGCCCGGCGGACAGTGCCGCACCACCGACATCCTGGGCCGCCCGGCGTTTCGGGCTGATCCTGACTGCCGTTTGCGTGCTGGCACTCGTCGCGCGGGGGATCATGCTCACCGACTACATGCTGCACAACCCGATGGCCGGCGCGCCGCTCAACGACGCAGCGGTCTACTGGGACTGGGCGGCCCGCGTAGCCAACGGACACTGGCTGCAGACGCAACCCTTCTTCTCCGCGCCACTTTATCCATACCTGCTGGGAGTGTTGCGCGCGGTCGGCGGCACACTGGTCGCCGCGTATATTCTGCAAATCCTCGCCGACATCGGCACCGCCTGCCTGCTGGCGTGCATTGGCCGTCGCCGGTTCAGCAGCGGCGCGGGCTTGCTCGCGGCCGCGTTTTTCCTTTTGCTGCAAGACCCGGCGTCGCTGTCGCTGCGGCTGCTTGCGAGCTCGCTGCAACTCGCACTGGTCACGATCGCGTGGGCGTTGCTGCTGGCGGTACAGACGAAGCCCACCTGGCAACGCCATGTCGCCGCGGGCGCGGCCCTGGGACTGCTGTGTCTCGCGTACGCGCCAGCCACGTTGCTGGTGCCGCTCGCGGGCGTCTGGTTGATCTGGCAGAGTCCGCAGCGCCTGGCCGGGCTGCGGCGCGCGGCGCTGGCCGTAGTAACGTGCGTGGCTGTCATCGCCCCTGCGACACTGCACAACTGGTGGGTCAGCCGCGACCTCTTCTGGGTGCAGGCGGTGGGCGGGATCACGCTGCGGCTGGGCAATCACCCCGGTGCCGATGGGACGTACGCACCGCTGCCGGGCATCAGCACGCGCCGCGACGAGATGCACGCCGATGCCGCCCGCGTGTACCGCGAGGCGACCGGCCGTGACCCGACCTGGGCTGCGGTGGACCGCTACTTCCGTGATCAGACACTGGAGTACTGGCGCTCGGATCCGCGGCATGCGGTGGGCTTGGCGGCGCGCAAGGCGTACTACTTCCTTGCCGGTCGCAACTACGGCGACATCTACCAGCCGAACTCCGAGATCACCTACGGGCTGTCGCCCTGGCTGCGATTGGCGCCGGTGCACGTGCCCTGGATCATGGGCGCGGCGCTGGTCGGCCTGCTGCTCATGTTGCGCCGACCGATGCACTACGGCCCGGAGTGGCTGCTGTTCATCGTGCCGTTCATCGTGACGGCGGCCTTCTGGTATTCGCCGCGCTTCCGGATTCCCGCCGTGCCGGTCATCGTGGTCGCGGCGGCGTGGGCGTTGGTGCAGGCGGCGGACTGGCGGCGGCGGCCGTACCTGACGTTGGCAGTCGCGGTCCTGCTCGTGCTCGGCTTCGCGTCGGGTCCGATTCACCAGCGGATCGGTTTCGACCTGCAGGATCCGTCGAGCGCGTTCTTCAACGCGGGCGGCGCGCTGCAGCAACAGGGACAGAACGAGCAGGCCATCGAGATGTGAGATCGGAAGAGCGTCGTGTAGGGAAAGAGTGTACCATCCAGTGTAG
>ERZ795059.3957-NODE-3957-length-14127-cov-12.851762_pt1 | contig 14127 bp, 12 predicted proteins | sample MGYA00375143_ERZ795059 | MGnify/ENA primary metagenome ERZ795059 (study PRJEB30188, sample SAMN05720168) | activated sludge metagenome | isolation source: Anaerobic digester | place: USA | collected 2015-01-07 ... | reverse complement strand
AAGAGGAAGTGATCCTCAACATGCCGCACTACGACTTCAACTGGCAGCGCGAGTATATCTTCAAGGATCTGATCGAACTGCCCGCCGGCACCAAGCTGGTTGCCGACTACTGGTACGACAACTCGAAGAACAACAAGGCGCTCTACGGCGACAACACCAAGGATCGGACGAACCCGAACCAGGAAGTTGTCTGGGGCGACCAGTCGTTCGAAGAGATGCTGTTCACGAGCGTCCAGTATCGCTGGAAAGACGAGACGGCGAAGAACCCGCGTGAGGACCTGCAGCAGCAGCTGCAAGCCTCGCAGATGCTGACGGCGGCCGACGACAACCGCGACGGCATGCTGCAGGAAGCCGAGCTGAAGAGCCCGATGTTCCAGCCGATCAAGGCGAACTTCGCCGCGGTCGACAGCGACAAGAACGGCACGCTTTCCTTCCAGGAAACGGGCGCCGCGATGAAGGCGATGATCGAGACGCTGAAGAATTCCTTCAGGACCGGACGGACAACGCGCTCGTAGAACTCCTCGGTCGCGCGCAGTCGGCGCATCAGCCAGGCGTCGTCGTAAAGCGTCAGGCGGAAACCGCGGCGCGCCGTCACTAGGCTCTAACGACTAACTCCGACGAAGCGCCGGCCGGATGCCCCAAGCATCCGGCCGGTTGCTTTTGGGGGCAGCGTTTCGGATTTTATAGTCCGGCGAGGGCGGCCTTGGCGCTGGTGCTGGTTGGATCCAGGCGGAGGGCGTTCTCGTAGCTTCGCCGCGCGTCATCCTTGCGGCCTACGCTGAGGTAGGCTTCGCCGAGGCTGTCGTGGACGTTGGCCGACTGAGGGTGCGCTGCGACGTTCCACTCGAAGACGCGCAGCGCGGGATCCTTCATGCCTTTGCGGAGCAGGCTGTAGCCGAGGCTGTTGAGCGCGCCTTCGCTGACATCATAAGCGTCGGCTCCTTCGGTCGGCGCTGACCGGAAGGCGATCTCCATCGCATCGACACCGTCGCGCGCCGCGATCGGGGTGAGCAGGTCGCTGAGCAGCCGTTTTGGATTGCGCGCCGGTGCGCCGTGGGCGATGGCGAACAAGGCGCGTCCCATCTCGATCACAGTCGCGCCCTGCCAATAATTGTCGAGGATGATGACCACCGTTCCGTCGTCCGCTCGTACGAACAGGCTTTGATAGCCGGGGATGCTGCCGGTGTGCGTTTGAACAGTCATGAGCGCATCGTCTGTGGTGGCCCAACGCTCAATGCCCCAGCCCAGGCCGTATTGATCGCCGTCGTCGGCAAACATGCGCGCCTTCAGGGCTGCCGGGAGCAACTGTTCGTTTGCCAAGGCCTTGCTGAAGGCAAGCAGGTCGTTTGCGGTGGAGTAGATTCCCGCCGCCGCATAGCTGACCGTCGGGTCGATGGTCATCGGGCGTTCCATCACGCCGAAATTCGACCGGGCATAGCCACTCGCCAGATGTGGCACGACCGTACCCACATCATAGACGCCGCTGTGCGTCATGCCAGCGGGGGCGAGAACGCGTTGGTGAAGGGCGTCGGCATAGGACTTATCCGTAACGCGCTCCACGATCAGCCCCAGAACGTAGAAGCCGTTGTTGTTGTACCGCCACTTGCCGGGCGGGCTTGAAATTTCCGGCGGGATCCAGGCCTTGGCAAAAGCCTCGGGCGTAAAGGTCTGTCGCGCGGCCGACTGCCAGAAGGGGTCGGTATAGTTCGCGGGCACATCCTTCAGTCCCGATGTGTGGGAGAGCAGTTGTTCAACGGTCACGCCACTTGCAGGCGTGTCGGCGTAGAGCTCTGGAAGATACTGGCCGAGCGTGCCGTCGAGGCGCAGGCGTCCTTCGTTGACGAGCGTCAGGACGAGAACGGCGGTGATCGGCTTGGTCAGCGACCCAACGCGAAAGACATCGTCGGGGCCGAGCTCTGTACCTTGTTCAAGTGAGGACATGCCCCTGGCCTGATGCGTGATGACGCCCTCGGCGTTGGCCACGAGCACCACGCCGTTGAAGTCGCGATTTCGGACATAGCCGTCGATTGTCTCGACAAGCCGTGAGTCGACCTGGGCATTCACCTGGCCGTTCTGGACGGTCGCGCAGGCGGCAAGGATGGTTGGGGAGATTGCCAGTATCAGAGGCAGGACTGCCGAACGGAAAATGCGCATAGCGCAGCCGCTCTCACCCGGCCCTGTGGCCGAACACTCTCTACCCACCGATTTCATAGGATTTTGCCCGCCGCCGCGTATCAACTAAGATTATAGTTGCATCTCGCTAAAGGCTTGTCCATCTCAAATCGCGACGTGCGATCGAGGCGTTCAAAATTCTGGAGGGCTTAGGCGGCCGTCGTTGCTTCCGCTTCGACGAAGCCGGGCCATTGGCGCATGTATTTGACGAAGGCGGGGGAGAGGCCTTCGGTGGTGAGGTGTTCGACCGTGACGGGTGTGGCGGGCGAGGCGTAGTTGGCGTTGGCCTGCACGCGCTTGACGAAGTCATGGCGGAGGATGGCGGCGCGGCCGATGACGGCGAAGTCGGCGCCGGCGTCGAGGACGCTCTGGGCCTGCGGGCCGGTCATGATCTTGCCGGCGGCGCCGAGGCGGGTCTGGCCGCGCGGGAGGTCGGTGAAGTAGCTCATCAGGGTGCGGCCCTTGTGCGGCTCTTCATTGGGCTCCTTGGCGAAGTCCCACAGCGACATGTCGAGGAAGTCGATCTTCTGGCCGCGCAGGACTTCGGCGGCGACGCCGCGGATCTCTGCGAGCTGCAGGCCGAAGCGTTCGGGCGAGAGGCGGAGGCCGAGCTGGAAGTTCGGGTTTGTCTGCGCGCGGATGCCGTCGATGATTTCGAGGATGATGCGCGCGCGGTTTTCGAGCGAGCCGCCATACTGGTCGGTGCGGTGGTTGATCTCGGAGGAGAGGAACTGCGCGAGGATGTAGCCGTGGGCGCCGTGGATCTCGACGCCATCGAAGCCGGCTTTCTCGGCGCGGACGGCGGCGGCGATGAAGGCGTCCCGGAGGACTTCGACTTCGGGGAGCGTCAGGCCGCGCGCGCCGGATTTGGCATCATCGGACGGGCAGACGGGCGTGCCGACGAGTTCCTTGGGCGAGCGATTGCCGGCGTGGTGGATCTGGAGCGAGGAGACCGAGCCGGCGGCCTTGAGGGCTGAGGCGAGGCGCGTGAGGCCGGGCAGGTGCTTGTCGTCGAAGCAACCGAGCTGGCCCGGAAAGCCCTGGCCGACGGCCTGGACGTGGGCGGCGCAGGTCATGGTGAGGCCGAAGCCGCCTTTGGCGCGGAGGGTGAGCCAGTGGAACTCCTCGTCCGAGAGGACGCCGTCCGGGTGGCTCTGCGTATTGGTGAGCGGGGCCAGCATGAAGCGATTCTTCCAGGCCGGGCCGCGGGCAAGGGTCAGAGGCTGGAAGAGGTCGGTCATGGCGGCTCCGGTGTTTGTTGCAATCGAAGTACGGGGCCGCCTGGACCCCCACAAGTTAGGCCAGCTCAAGTGTCATTCCGGCCGGGGTGTTAGCAGAGAGCTGGGGGCATGGCGGGGTGTGTCGCCGGGACAAAAATCAGTTCCAGATAGCCCCAGAGCGCTTCCGCGATGACAGGCGCTGGGCGGTTCATACCATCCGAGCCTGCCCAGATAGGCCTTGTCTCGGAGGGCGGAGGTGTAGCGGGGATTACGCAAGGGGGAGAGCTTGCCGCGCCGCGACGAAACGCCCTTGAATGCTGGTGAAATTCCCAATTTCCTTGTGTTGTCACACTGCTCCCTCGCGTGCTAGCAACCCGCGCGACGGACGATCGGAAGGCCACCCGTACCTACGTGGCTGATTTCATATCAATTTTTGTCTCGAGCCCGGTGCGGTGGATTCGAGACGCTGGGGCGAGCAATTTGGCCGGTTCATCGACCACATCTGTCAGCGAAGCCGCCCAGCGCTATGCCGCCGCGGTCTTCGATCTTGCGATCACGGCCGGCGAAGTCGACTCGGTCGATAGCGGTCTGACGGCGCTGGCAAAAACGATCGAGGGCGATGCTGTCCTCTCGCGTACGCTGAAGTCGCCTCTCTATAAGTCGGACGAAAAAGCCGGCGTGCTGGCGACGCTGGGCGAGAAGCTCGGTCTGCCGGATCTGGCCAAGCGCTTCGTCGGTGTCGTCGCCCTGAACCGCCGAGCCGGCGACATCCCCGGCATAGCGAAAGCCTTTGCCGAAAAAGCCGCGCGTCACCGTGGCGCGAGCCGCGTCGTTGCGCGTGTCGCAAAACCGATCTCAAAAGAGCAGACGCTGGATCTGGAAAGCGCCGTCTCGAAATCGCTGGGCCGCACTGTATCGGTCGACGTTGAAGTCGATCCCTCTCTGATCGGCGGCCTGCAGCTCAAGATTGGATCGAAGCTGGTCGACAGCTCCATCCGCACGAAACTGAACAACCTGACGAACCTCATGAAGGGGGCCTAGCCTCATGGACATCCGCGCCTCGGAAATTTCCGACATCCTGAAAGCCCAGATCAAGAACTTCGGTGCTGAAGCCGAAGTTTCCGACGTTGGCCAGGTGCTGTCGGTCGGCGACGGCATCGCCCGCGTTCACGGCCTCGACAGCGTCCAGGCCGGCGAGATGGTGCAGTTCGAGTCGGGCGTTAAGGGCATGGCCCTCAACCTCGAGCGCGACAACGTCGGCGTCGTTATCTTCGGCGACGACACGGGCATCAAGGAAGGCGACAACGTCAAACGTACGCAAGAGATCGTGGCCGCGCCGGTGGGCAAGGGCCTGCTCGGTCGCGTCGTCAACGCTCTCGGCGAGCCGATCGACGGCAAGGGCCCGATCGCCAACGTGGCCGAGCGCCGCCGCGTCGACGTGAAAGCTCCGGGCATCCTGCCGCGTCAGTCGGTGCACGAGCCGATGTCGACCGGCATCAAGGCCATCGACACGCTGGTTCCGATCGGCCGCGGTCAACGCGAACTGATCATCGGCGACCGTCAGACCGGCAAGACCGCCGTCGCGATCGACGCCATCCTGAACCAGAAAGCCATCAACGCTCGCGGCAACGAGAGCGAGAAGCTGTACTGCATCTACGTCGTCATCGGTCAGAAGCGTTCGACCGTCGCTCAGGTTGTGAAGTCGCTCGAAGAGCGCGGCGCGCTTGAGTACACGATCGTCGTCGCCGCTACGGCTTCGGAGCCGGCTCCGCTTCAGTACATCGCGCCGTTCACCGGCTGCACGATGGGCGAGTGGTTCCGCGACAACGGCATGCACGCCCTGATCATCTATGACGATCTGTCGAAGCAGGCCGTCGCTTACCGCCAGATGTCGCTGCTGCTGCGCCGCCCGCCGGGCCGTGAAGCTTACCCGGGCGACGTGTTCTATCTCCACTCGCGCCTGCTTGAGCGCGCTGCGAAACTGAACAAGGACCATGGTTCGGGCTCGCTGACGGCTCTGCCGGTCATCGAAACGCAAGCCAACGACGTGTCGGCCTACATCCCGACCAACGTGATCTCGATCACGGACGGCCAGATCTTCCTCGAGACCGACCTGTTCAACTCGGGCATCCGCCCGGCCGTGAACGTCGGTCTGTCGGTGTCGCGCGTGGGCGGTTCGGCCCAGGTGAAATCGACCAAGCAGGTCGCCGGCACGATGAAGTCGGAACTCTCGCAGTATCGCGAGATGGCCGCCTTCGCGAAGTTCGGTTCGGACCTCGACGCGACGACGCAACGCCAGCTCAACCGCGGCGCGCGCCTGACCCAGCTTCTGAAACAGCCGCAATACTCGCCGCTGCAGACGGAAGAGCAGGTCGTGGTGATCTATGCCGGTACGCGCGGCTATCTCGACAAGGTTCCGGTTGACGCCGTCGTCCGCTTCGAAGCGGAACTGCTGCGCCACATCCGCGCCGAGAAACAGGCTCTTCTGGCCGACATTCGCGACCTGAAGGACATCTCCAAGAACGGCAAGGACGGCGGCAAGATCGAAGACGGCATCAAAGCCACGCTCGACGCCTTCTCGAAAACGTTCGCTTAATCCGAAAGCCGAGGACAAGGCATAGCCCATGCCCAGCTTGAAGGAATTCCGCCTCCGGATCGTCAGCGTGAAATCCACGCAGAAGATTACGAAGGCTCTTCAGATGGTCGCCACGGCCAAGCTGAAGCGTGCGCAGGAAGCAGCGCAGGCGGCTCGCCCGTATGCGCAGCGTATGGCGTCCGTCATCGCCAACCTCGCCTCTGGCGCGGCGGCGGGCGGCGGCCCGAAGCTGATTGCCGGCACGGGTAGCGATACCGTTCACCTGCTCATCGTGATGACGAGCGAGCGCGGCCTGTGCGGTGGTTTCAACACCAACATCGTCAAGATGGCCCGCGCGGAAATCAAACGCCTGCGCGACGCCGGCAAGACGGTGAAGATCCTGACCGTCGGCAAGAAGGGCGCTGATGCGCTCAAGCGCCAGTACGGCCAGATGATCATCGGCCACATCGATCGCAAGAGCGAACGCGCTGTGACGGCCGAGAGCGCTGCCCGCGTTGCCCGCGAGATCACCGACCGGTTCGACCGGGCGGAGTTCGATGTCGCCACGCTGGTGTTCGCGCGCTTCAAGAACCTGCTGACGCAGATCCCGACCGCCCTCCAGCTGATCCCGGCGAAAGCGCCGGCGGATGCTCCGGTCGTCGACCTGCAGGGCGCCCGCTACATCTACGAGCCGAGCGAAGAGGCGATCCTCGAAACACTGCTGCCGCGCTATCTCGGCACGCAGATCCTCTCGGCGCTGCTGGAAACCGAAGCCGGCTTCCAGGGCGCGCAGATGACCGCGATGGACAACGCGACGCGCAACGCAGGCGACATGATCAAGTCGCTGCAGCTTCGCTACAACCGCGCGCGTCAGGCGCAGATCACCAAAGAACTCATCGAGATCATCTCGGGCGCTGAAGCGCTCTAACGAATATTACGCCAAACACGTAAGAACAAACGACCAGAGGCCGAACATGAGCACGAAAACCGCTACCAACGTGAAGGGCCGCGTCAGCCAGGTCATCGGCGCCGTTGTCGACGTCGAGTTCGACGGCCATCTGCCGGCGATCCTGAACGCGCTGGAGACCACGAACAATGGCACGCGCCTTGTTCTCGAAGTCGCGCAGCACCTCGGCGAGAACGCCGTGCGCACGATCGCGATGGACTCCACCGAGGGCCTGACCCGCGGTCACGAAGTCAAGGACACGGGCGCTGCGATCTCGGTGCCGGTTGGCGAGGCCACTCTGGGCCGCATTCTCAACGTCGTCGGCGAGCCGATCGATGAAGCCGGTCCGGTTGACCGCACCACGCTTCGCGGCATCCACCAGCCGGCTCCGGCTTTCGTGGACCAGAAGCCGGTTCCGGAAATCCTGCCGACGGGCATCAAGGTCGTTGACCTGCTTTGCCCGTACGCCAAGGGCGGCAAGATCGGCCTGTTCGGCGGCGCAGGCGTCGGCAAGACCGTTCTCATTCAGGAACTGATCAACAACATCGCGAAGGCTTATGGCGGTTACTCCGTGTTCGCCGGCGTGGGTGAGCGTACGCGCGAAGGCAACGACCTCTATCACGAGATGGTCGAGTCGGGCGTGAACGAAGCTGGCGGTGGCGGCAAGTCGCGCTGCTCGCTGGTGTTCGGCCAGATGAACGAGCCGCCGGGCGCACGCGCTCGCGTCGCTCTGACCGGCCTGACGATCGCTGAAAACTTCCGCGACCAGGGCAAGGACATCCTGTTCTTCGTCGACAACATCTTCCGCTTCACGCAGGCGGGCTCGGAAATGTCGGCGCTGCTCGGCCGTATCCCGTCGGCGGTGGGTTACCAGCCGACGCTCGCGACCGACATGGGCGCGCTGCAGGAACGCATCACCTCGACGACCAAAGGCTCGATCACCTCGGTGCAGGCCATCTACGTTCCGGCCGACGACTTGACCGACCCGGCCCCGGCCGCTTCGTTCGCCCACTTGGACGCGCAGACCGTTCTCAACCGCGCGATCTCGGAAAAGGGCATCTACCCGGCCGTCGACCCGCTCGACTCGTCGTCGCGCATTCTCGACCCGAACGTTGTGGGTCAGGAGCACTATGACGTCGCCCGCGGCGTTCAGGAGATCCTGCAGAAGTACAAGTCGCTGCAGGACATCATCGCCATTCTCGGCATGGACGAACTGTCGGAAGAAGACAAACTGGTCGTGGCGCGCGCCCGCAAGATCGAGCGCTTCCTGTCGCAGCCGTTCTTCGTGGCTTCGCAGTTCACCAACCTCGACGGCCAGTTCGTCGACGTGAAGGACACCGTGAAGGGCTTCAAGGAAATCCTCGACGGCAAGCACGACGACATTCCGGAACAGGCGTTCCTGATGTGCGGCAAGATCGAAGACGTGGTCGCCAAGGCCCAGAAAATGGCTGCTGAAGCGGCCTGATCTTCAGGATCAGTCGAACAGTTACGAGCAGGCGCGGAGCAATCCGCGCCTGTTTTCGTTTGCTGCGCTGCGTCTTGAGTGGTGCGCGTGCGGCGGCCTAGCGTCTCCCGTGTTGAAGGGGTGCCGCATGAAACGCCTGATGATCGTTGCAGCCCTGTTCGCAGCTGACGCCCATGCGCAGCCGCCGCAGCTGGAGTTCGGCCTGAGCCCTGCCGATGTCGAGGCCGGCTTCATCATGGCGGTCATGGATGGCTGCACGAATGCAGCCGAGACGGGCAGGACGCTTGATCAGCTGAACCCGTATCGGATCATCCGCGATACCAATCGCGGCGCAGCGCTGGCGCCGAGGCCGGGTTACACGGCGTGGGCGCCCGGGATCGGCATCGGGATCGTGCGCATCGATGACGGGCCGGGCGGATGCGAAGTCTCGGCGCATGGCGCGTCTGTGCAGGGCACATTCGATGCGGTCGCGTCATTGCTGCTGGGCAAGGGCTATGCGGCGCAATCCGGCGAGGCTTCAGCGCCTGATCAGGTCAGGCGCGATTTTGCGCGAACGGCTAATGGACGGACGGTGCGCGTGGTCCTGACCGGACAGGAGCCGGGCGGCGCCGGCTCTTCGTTGCGGTTCAGCGAACTTTCTGCGGTTGTCACCGTAACGTCGCCCTGAGACCAGTGCTGGCGGGATGCGGGGCATGCCGCTAGTCTGGGTGCAGCCTCAGGGAGCCATGCAATGCGACTCATCTCGGCCGTTCTCTTTACAGTGCTTGTCGCCACGCCCGCCCATGCCCAGCGCGATGCGGTGTCGCCGGATCTTTCGCCAGAGATGGCGGGGCAGGTGTTTTCGCGGACGGTGGCTGATGTGTGCGTGCCGGCGGTTTCCGGCAACGGCGTGAGCGCGCTTTCCGCTGCACAGCGAGGAGCGCTGGTTCCGACGCAGGATGCAACGACGCGCAAACAGGCGGGCGCTGCGGTGGATGAAACAGTGTGGGACGTGGCGACGGCGCGCGGCGTGGTGACGGTTCGCGAAAAGGCTGGGCTATGTGTCGTGTCGGTTTACGGATCAGCGCTGACATCCACAATCGAAGCGGCAAAGCTTGCCCTGATGCAGGATGGATTTGGCGCTGTAACGATCGCAGGTGAAGACCAGGGTGCTTCACAGCGCCTTTTGGGACAAAGGGACGGACGATCAGTTGCGGTGCGCCTGAACGGCTCGCAGCCGGGCTCGCCGGGACACCAGTCGAAGTTCAGCGTTGTGACGGCAACGATGCAGCGCGTACCGTAGGCGCTTCGGGGCGGGGCGGCAGAAGGTCGGACGCGCAAGCAGCGCATGAGCAATGTGATCATGATCCTGGCGTGGGCCGGAGCTCTGCTCTGGCCGCTCGCCATCGTCTTCGGCATGTGGCGCGGGGTGAAGACCGGGCGCGGGCCGGGGCCAGTGGCGTGGGTGGCGATCTTCCTTGTGACCACGATGTGGGGGCTGGGGGTGCGCGCGTTTTTGGTGGAGCCGGAAGGGCTCATCGTGCGCCGCGTCGAGGTGGTGACGCCGTTCTGGTCGGGCGCGCCGCTGCGCGTTGGCGTCATCACAGACATTCACGGTGGCGGGCCGCATATGAGCGCGGGACGACTGGAGCGCATCGTCGAGGAGATGAATGGCCAGCGGCCGGATATCGTTGTGCTGCTCGGCGATTTCGTGGCGGGGCATGAGCCGGCGCCGGAGCGGAGTGCGTCTGAGAATGCGGAGGTGATGGTGACGCTGCCGCCGCTGGCCAAGCTGCGTGCGCCGCTGGGCGTGTGGTCGGTGCTGGGCAATCATGACTGGTGGTATGATGGCGCGGCGGTCGAGGCGGGGTTGCAGGCGCAGGGCATCAAGGTGCTGGAGAATGCGCGGGCGCGGATCGAGCGGCCGGGCGGGGCGTTCTGGCTGGCCGGGCTGGCGGACTATGAGTCGACGCGGGCCCAGCCCTCCTATGGCGAGGCGCTGAACGGGCTTCAGGACAACGATCCGGTCATCGCCATGTCTCACTGGCCGGACGCGTTCGCGACGGCGCCGGACCGGGTAACCATGACCTTTGCGGGCCACACCCATTGCGGGCAGGTGAACCTGCCGTTCTTTGGCCGGCTGCTGCATGCCTCGCCGGGTTCCGAAATGTGGCCCTGCGGGCTTTATACGGACGCCGGGCGCAAGCTTTACGTGAGCGGCGGGGTGGGGGTGTCGATCATGCCGGTCAGGTTCAACCAGCCCCCTGAAATTGCTATAGTAACCCTGCGGGCGGATTAGCCACTTCGCCGCCTTTACAGGGGTTTCAGGCCTGATAGACCGGCGCGCGACAACGTACTTTCCGCATCGCCAAGGCGATGCTTTGGGGGCATTTCCCATGGCTGACACGCTCAATTTCTCGCTGGTTTCGCCTGAGCGCGAGCTGTTTTCGGGCGAAGTGAACCAGGTCGACGCCCCGGGCGTCGAGGGCGAGTTCGGCGTGCTGCCGAAACATGCCCCGTTCATGACCGTGCTGAAGCCGGGCGTTGTGCGCATTCACGAAGCCTCGGGCGTGACCCCGGTATTCGTGCGCGGCGGCTTTGCCGACGTGACGCCGGCCGGCCTGACGATCCTCGCGGAAGAAGCCGTGCGTCTGGCTGATGTCGACGTTGGGTCGCTGGATGCAGAGATCGCCAAGGTGAAGTCGGATGCGAACGATCCGGGCGATGAAGCCCGCCGCAAGCGCGCGACCGAGCGTCTGGCTTATCTCGAAGCCCTGCGCGCTGCCGTTGGCGGCGCTTCGGCGACGGCTCACTAACAAGCAAAGAGCGTAGGGTGCATCTTGATGCACCTTGGTTGGCTGCGTCGGGCGCTGGCGGTGCATTTACGCTCCGCTTCAATGCGCCCTACGGGCGTGTGCGTGCTCTAAGCCTCGGTCCACTTCGCGAAGCGTGTGGCGACTTCGGCGTAGACGGCGGCTTTGAATGGGATGACGAGGCCGGCGGCGTCTTCGAGTTTGGCCCATTTCCAGGCGTCGAATTCCGGCGTGTGATCGTCGAGGCGGAAATCGGTGTCGGAACCGGTGAAGCGGTAGGCGAACCATTTCTGGCGTTGGCCGTAATAGGGGCCGGTCAGCTTCGCTTTCAGGGCAGGCGGGAAGTCGTAGTAGAGCCACGGCTCCAGCTCTTCGAGCAGTTCCACATGGCTGGTGTTGATGCCGGTCTCTTCGCCGAGTTCGCGCAGGGCGGCGATGGCGGGCGTCTCGCCGCGGTCGATCCCGCCTTGCGGCATCTGCCAAGCATAGCGCGCATCATCCTTGCGGACGCCTGCGCGGCGACCGAGCCAGAGATGGCCCTTTCTCGAGAAGATCGCGAGACCGACATTGGGGCGATAGAGAGACGGATCGCGCCCGCCCTGTTCGGGGAAGGCGCTGTAGCTCACGACTTGCCCGGACGCGATGTGATGCCGGCGGAAGCAGAAGCCGGGGCAAGCTGGTAGCCCTTGGCTTTCAGGCCTTCAGCCCACAGGCGGAACTGCTCGATCGTGACCGGGTAGGCGAAGCCAACGCCGATCGCCTTGCCGTTCTGAATGGCGAGCGCTTCGAGGGCGAGGAGTTCGCGGTCGATCGCATCGGCCGAGAGTTCGGCGTCGACGATGCGGTCAGCGACAGTGAAGTCGAGGCCGGTCTGGTCGGCGGCTTGGGGCAGGACGGAGCGCGCGGCGGCGCCATCATGCAGGAAGATGAGGCCGCGATCTTTCAGCGCCTTCATCACCGGCGTGGCGGCGGCGGCATCGGTTGCGAACTTCGCGCCCTGATAGTTGGTGACGCCGAAATAGCCGGTCGTCTTGCCGAGCAGGATCGACAGGCGGCGCAGGTTCTCGTCGGCCTTGGCGGACGTGACCAGCGTTTGCGGGCCAGTGTCGACGTTCGGATAGTCATAGGCTTCCATAGGAAGCTCGAGCAGGACTTCGTGGCCGGCGGCGCGGGCCTTGTTGATCCAGCCCTGCAGGTCGTTGGCATAGGGCACGAACGAGAGCGTGACTTCCGGCGGCAGCTCGTTGATGGCGGCCAGCGTGTGTTTCTGCGTCATGCCGAGGCCGCCGACGATAAGCGAAACACGCGGCGTGCCGGGGATGGCGTTGAACGGACGGGCATAGGCTTCGGCGGGCGTACGGCCATCCGGGCCGATCTTCGGCAGGTCGCCTGCGGCGGTGCGTTCGAAATAGCCGGAGATCGGGGCGCGCGGCAGGGCGGTGGGCGCAGCGACTGCATTGCTGCCGATTTCGGTGACGGTCATGTTGGCTTCAGCGCCATCGCCGCCGCCTTCCGGGATCTCGTCGCTGTATTCGACGCCGAGTGTGGGCTCGCCGGCGGCTTGAGCGTCGAGCGCTTCGAGCGAGGAGCGGTTCTTGAGGAGCGGCGGCGGGCCGTTCTGTTCGGAGTAGAGGGCGAGCTCGATGCGCGGGCCGCCCGCATCGTCGTCGCCGAAGAAGAAGGCTGCGCCGATGGCGCCGGCGGCAAGTGTTCCGAATGCGGCGATGCTCAACGCAAACTGGCTGAGGCCAGTGCGCAGAACCGACCCGTCGGCAGCTTTCGACGCTGACATGCTAGTCCTCTCAATACACCACACCCGAACGATAAATTCTCGACCCCTATCGTTAAGATCGCGGTAACGCGGTTGCGACGGGGTGACCCCCGACGCTCCTGTAATGTTTGGGGAATTTGCCTGCGACGCCAAGAATTTTGGGGCTTAATCATGCCCTGAAAAGCAGAAGGCCCGGCGTTCGGCCGGGCCTTCGCTGTTTTTGATCGTCGCCTGGTCTACGGCGTGGCAGGCGCCAAGGCAGCCGCTGCGGCGGCAGTCGAATGCGACCTCGGAATGGCCTTGCCGGACAGGATGAGGGCCACAGCTTGGTCGAGCTGGTAGTCCTCGCCCTTGTAGTCGGCGGGCGGCATGTCGGCCGGAACGTGCGGCGGCTTGCGCTCAGCGCCCTGGTCGTTCTGCAGCGCGTGCGGCAGGGCGGATTCGCTGAAGCGAGCGGCGCGGGTCTTGAGGTCGGCAATGTCCTTGTCCGACAGGCGGATCTGGGCGACTTCGACGTCCGGCTCGATACCGGCGCCCTGGATCGATTTGCCCGACGGCGTGTAGTAGCGCGACGTGGTCAGGCGCATCGCGCCCTTGTTGGGGCCAAGCGGCAGGACGGTCTGGACCGAGCCCTTGCCGAACGAGGTCACGCCAAGGACGACCGCGCGTTCACGGTCCTGCAGCGCGCCGGCGACGATTTCAGCTGCCGAGGCCGAGCCGCCGTTCACGAGCACGACGATCGGAACGTTCGGGTAGCGGTTGGCGCGGACGGCATTGTAGCGCTTGCTGTCGGTGTCATGACGGCCGCGGGTCGAGACGACCTCGCCGCCATTGACGAAGCGCGAGGTGACTTCGATCGAGGCTTCGAGCAGGCCGCCCGGATTGTCGCGCAGGTCGAGCACGAGGCCCTTCAGCGCGCCCTTGCGGGTGTCTTCCAGCGCCTTGTCGAGCGACTTCACGGTCTGTTCGTTGAAGGTGGTGATGCGGACATAGCCGACATCGCCGACCATTTTCTGCTTCACGACGACCGGACGGATGACTTCGCGGTTGAGCGAGACGTCGAACGGCTCAACGCCTTCGCGCACGACGGTGACGGAGATGGCCGAGTTGATCTCGCCGCGCATCTGCTTGACGGCGTCGTTCAGCGGCAGGCCGACGATCGACTTGCCGTCGATGGCGGTGAGGA
>ERZ795059.3956-NODE-3956-length-14128-cov-5.370141_pt1 | contig 14128 bp, 13 predicted proteins | sample MGYA00375143_ERZ795059 | MGnify/ENA primary metagenome ERZ795059 (study PRJEB30188, sample SAMN05720168) | activated sludge metagenome | isolation source: Anaerobic digester | place: USA | collected 2015-01-07 ... | reverse complement strand
ATCCCTGTCTTTCAAACCAGTTGGCAATCAAACCAGGAATAATATACCCAATAGACTGTAATTTTAAATCAATCATCGTTGGTGTGAATAAGAAAAAACGGGTTAACCAACCTAAGATAAACCCAATTAAAATACTTAATACCATTCTTCTTTTACCAAATAAAAGTGTAAAAGATCCAATAATTCGAATAATTCCCCAGGTAACAAGACTTACCAGTAAAGTACCCAAGATAAAACTTGGTTTATCCAGATACATAGCAATATAACCTGGAACAACAATACCTCCGGCAGATGCCCCAAGTAATTCTGAGAAAATTAAACTTAGTATAACGCCTAAGCCTACAGCAGCTTCAATCACGCTTCCTCCTTAAATAATTCCATTTGATTTATCTTTAAAATATTTAACAATATGAGCACCATATTTATTTTTACCGGCAATATTGCCAATTCCAATGATATGGCTTTCTTTTCCTGTGAGACTTAATATTTTTTTAAAAAGTTCTACAGGTGGGATTTCACCTATTGCCAGCACTTTTTCTTTTGGCAGATTCTGACTTAATGCATACTGATACACTTTTTCAGGAATTTCACCGGTTAACAGTAAGTAATCATAGTTGATATTATGACAGATATCAACAAGTTGTTGGGATCTGAAATAACGATCTGCACGACTGTTTAAAACAACCATTTTGCATACTTCATGATCAAGCTTATCAGTTACCAGTTTGTAAATAAATTCAGTTGACGATGGGTCATTAGCAGCAAAAACATTGTAAAATACGATCTGTTTACCATTGTCATTCACAAAATATTTTTTTAATGCACCTGGATCAGGGGTAGATGTCTGCATTCCTTTTAAAGCGACTTCCCTGTTTACACCCGCACGTTGACACACTGATAAGGAGAGTTGCACATTCTCTTTATGCTCTATATAAGGGAATCTTGCCATTTCCTCATCAGTCACATCGACAGGTCGTATCTTATGAATTTCGCAATGACGATGTTTTGCAACATTTTGCATAATTTTATACTGTTCTTCTTCGGCTGTATAACAAACGCCATGCGATGGGATAGTATTGGATAAACACATGGTAACACTTTGGACAGTTGAACCCATTAAATCCAGATGATCAGGACGTGCATTGGTAATTACGCCTATTGTCGAACGAACAAATTTTCGTTCTGTTATCCATTGATAAGCAGGATTTACAGCCATACATTCTATGACGATAGCATCCGGTTTTTGACTGGCTGCATATCTAAAAATATACTTCTGTTCGATAATGTTGGCACCCATTAAACGGATAATGGATGATTCCTTGCCATCAGGGAGTAAAACCCTGGGAAGTGTTCCTGTTGTCTTGCCAATTGTTTTTAATCCTCCGGCTCTTAATCCAGCTGCAATCAATCGGGTGACACTTGATTTTCCACGTGTTCCGTTAACATGAATTCGAACAGGTATGGCATTCACATTACGCTGATGACGGTAAAATTCAATCAGCCAGTTTACAATCAAAACTAATGTTGCAATGATTAATACATACATTCCTGATCCCCGTTAATATTATTTTTAAGTTTTATTATGCAAAAAATATTCCAAAAACTGATCATTCCTCTTTTTACACATCCGTTTTTCATTAATTTGTTATCCTGCTAAAAAACACTTGCAAGAATATCAAGCATTTAAAATAATGTCTTAAAGGAGATCAGATATGTATCAATTTAAAGCTCCGATAAAACATAAAAAAAATCTTGGCCAGCATTTCCTTCATGATGATAAAATTCTATCCGATATCGTTAATGAAGCCTATATCACTCCTCAGGATGATATTTGGGAAATAGGTCCCGGTACAGGAAAACTGACTGATTTTCTGCTAGAAAAACAAGTTAAACCATCCTGTTTTGAGGTAGATAAAGACCTTTGGCCTGTTCTCAGAGAAAAATATCAGGACAAAATCAATTTGATTGAAAAAGATGTATTAAAAGTGAAGTGGGAGGATCATTTCCCAAATAAACAAATCAAAATTGTTGCGAATCTCCCCTATCAAATCACATCTCCTTTTCTGTTTAAAGTCATTGAATACTGGAAGCATTTTGAACTTCTCGTTATCATGATTCAAAAAGAAGTAGCCTTAAGGATATGCAGTAAACCGGATAAAAAAGATTATGGAATTCTGAGTTTAAAGATTCAATATTATTATCAATGCGAAATTCTCTTTGATGTGAGACCGGAGTCTTTTACGCCTCCTCCAAAGGTAATGTCTTCAGTTATTCGCTTAACACCCAGAAAAGATATCCCTGAAATTGATGATTTAAAGCTTTTTTGGCGAATTATTGAAACCGCCTTTCATACTCGAAGAAAAATGCTGAAAAATAATTTCAAACTTTTTCAGTATAACATAGATTACGAAACAGTATGCGAAAACGCTCCTATTGATTTTAAACTGCGTGGAGAAACACTTAGTGAAGCTGATTTTATTGATTTGTATTACTATCTTAAGCCCCTTATTATACGCTGAGCTTCTAGTCCAGTCTTCTTTTCTGAATTTTAATCATTACAATACACTTGTTACAAGCTTATCTTACACGAATGAGTTTGATAATAACTATTTTTTAGATTATCGGGCTGATTTTGAAAATAGTGCTAATAACTACTTTGAAAGAAGCAACAAAAAATCTGCGTTAAAATGGTCTTTATTTAAAGATAATCATTATATTCCACTTTATCTGGATTATTCCTATCTGTATTCTGAAAATCAAGGATTACCAGAAGATACAATCTCAGTTATTGACAGACAAACACAAACTGTAAGCCTTAGGATTGATAAAAAATTCTGGCATATATTTTCATTCAAACAACTGATAGCAGCCTCGAAAATCAATTCTGTCAACAATAAATACTCAGGAAATCTCTATGAAAGCATTTTCAGTATGAGATATACCAATGATAAGTGGAGAATTGATAACAGTTTTCAATACTACTTAAACCATGTTTTTCTTGATAAAAAGAAAAATCATTTGAGTAAACTATACGTCAGCTATCAGAAAGACAAAAAATACATAGAAATAGATCTAAGCTTAAATCATACATCCCAGGATTTATATAATTATCAGGTTATCAGTGATTATACAAACAGAATGGATTACAATGACCATATCAAATTCCAAATACCTTTGATGAACCAGTTTAACTGGTCTTTTTTACATACAGGTAATTTTAGAAAAAATGCCTATAATGTTAACAAACAGAAAAACAACTGGTCATTTGATCAGTTAATAGATTCTTCTTTAAATCATCAAAACAGTATGTATTCTTTAAATATCGGTGTAAAAAATGGATTAAAAAAGAGATATCTCAAAATTGAAAACCAGGACAGAAAAAGCATTGACAGGAGCTTATATTCCAACATTCAGTTTAATCAAAATATGGTTGACTCTTTAAGTCTTGATTTGTCTGTTCTACTTACTCAGAATTTTCACTCATCTCCTTATCAGATACTTGATAATGACAGGCAAATTCAAATTGGTACACTGATCCTTCAGGAACAAATCAACAGAAACATTGGCATTAAAAATCTATTTTCCTACCAACGTAACCATGAAGTCTTTATTGATAAAACCTTGTCAAGCAATAATAACAGAAAATCTACCTATATCTTTCAACCAGAGTTAGTTACTCAAATTACAAATAAATTACAATTTTACAACAAGTTCCAACTACGCGCCACATACGAAAATTATATCTGGAATGATTTTTTATCTGACCGCTTTTATCGAAAACTGACATCAGAATATGGATTGAATGTTATCAATCTGAATCGAAACAAAAATTCTCGTCTTCAGGTAAGTTACTCTTATGAAACAAATGAAACAGCCGATAAAAAGGCAGGATTGTGGTATCGTAACAATCAAAATATTATACGTATTTATGCAGCAAGATTCAGGATGATTCATCAATCACTTGATTACAGAATTGAACCTCAGATTAAATATCATTATCAATCCTATGAAGCTGATATTCTGTTCGATGCAAACTGGCATTTCGCAAAAGACTCCTCTTTAAGAATCTCTGTCAATCCAATCGGCAAAACATTTAATCAGTTTATTTGGAAAGCTTCGATCAACTTTGAGTATTCTTATTTTTAAAATTGAAGTTTTAATCCTTATTGCGTAAAATATGTATATGCCTATATAACAGCACTTTAATTTACTTTATAATGATTTTTTTCATTAAATTTCTCTTTTTTTATTGACTATTCTATTATTCCTGATTATCATATTAGAAATGATAAAGGAGAGATTATGAAAGATATTGGGAAAAAGCTGATTTCAGAGAATTCATTTTCTGCTGTTATGATGGGAAATCATGCATTGGTAAGAGCTTTTATTGAATCTGGAGTAAAGGTACTCACTTCATATCCCGGCTCACCCACACCGGAGATTACCGAAGCACTCAATGCATTGCCAAAAGAAGAGAATCCAATTTACTTTGAATTCTCAGTGAATGAGAAAGTGGCAACGGAAGTTGCTTTTGGCGCTTCAATAAATGGCAACCTTTCATGTGTATTCTTTAAAAGTGTTGGCTTAAATGTTGCAGCTGATTCTTTTGTTCAACTCTCTTTAATGGAACTTATTGGTGGTATGGTAATTATTCTGGGTGATGATCCAGGAGCAAACTCATCACAAAATGAACAAGATAACAGGCATTTTGCACTCATGTCTTATATACCCGTATTTGAACCAGATAGCCCGTCAGAAGCCTATGCAATGTTTAAAGAGGCTGCAAAACTATCACAAGAAAACCGCATGCCAGTCATTCTACGGCTGTCAACACACATCTGTCATGCAAAAGAAAAAATTGATTTTGAATCTTATCAAAAACAGACCTTAGCTTATAAAACTGAATTTAATCCTGACAATGGGCCATATATCCCCATAACCAGTCTGGTTTTCCCTCTTAAACGTAAAGCGCTTCAAAAACTGACATCCGTAAAAAAATATTCTGAAAATAATCCATTTAACAAGATTATAAATCATTTTAACAAGCAGAGAGGTATTATCTGTTCTGGATTAACTTATCTGTCTCTAATGGATATAATGCCAGAATTAAATCAAAAACCTGATGTCTTAAAAATGGGACTCTGCTATCCCATTCCTGAATCACTCATTATAGATTTTCTTAATAATCATCAGGAAGTAAAAATCCTTGAAGAACTGGATGATATTTATGAAACTCAGATAAAAGCGATAGCGTATGATCATCAGTTAAAAGTCAGAATTATTGGAAAAAATGATTTAACAGATTGGGAAAACGAATATACACCTGATAAAGTACTTGAAATCTTAACTAAAACATGGCCAGATATTTCTCATCCAAAAGCTGACTTAGAGTCTCAAGAAAAAGATCTATGGCCTGTTAAAGACAGACCTGCTCAATTATGCCCTGGTTGTGGTCACAGATCAGCATTTTATGCTATAAAAAAGGCTTTGAATGAAAATGACATCAGTGTAGCAGATATTGGTTGCCATACATTGGGATTTCTACCTCCTTATCAAATCGGCCAGGTTCTTCTGTGTATGGGGCATTCAAATGGCACAGCTGCAGGTTTGAGTCTGTTTAATACTCAGAGGAAGGTGATTTCATTTTTAGGTGATTCCACTTTCTTTCATGCCGGCATTCCCGGTATTATCAATGCCATTTTCAATAAACATAAACATACACTCATCATTATGGAAAACGGAACAACTGCGATGACTGGTCATCAGGAACATCCGGCAACCGGTAAAAATTTCAATGAGATTACAGAAAAAATACCGCTCAGGCAAGTACTTGAAGGACTTGGTGTCACTCATATATGGGAAGTTGATACTTATCAACAGGATAAACTGACTTTGGCGGTAAAAGAAGCACTGTCTGAAGACATGTTTAATGTCGTCATTGCAAAACATCCTTGTATGTTGAAATTTACACGTGAACTGAGAAGAAAAGGAAATTCCACTCCTAAGCCGGTTAAAATTGGAACTAAATGCAATTTATCGTACAAATGCCTTTCAGAATTTGCCTGCCCAAGTTATCAGATTAAAGAAAATGGAGAGGTATGGGTACAAACAGACTTGTGTATTGGTGATGGATCATGTAAACAAACCTGCCCAAGTCTGGCTATTGAAAGTCAAATAAAGGAGTAACAATGCAATCATTTAATATATTTCTGATCGGCGTAGGGGGACAGGGAATCGGACTTCTCAGTGAAACAATTATGAAAGCAATTGATTTGGCAGAATATAAAGTTAAAGGAGTCGATACCCACGGTTTAGCTCAAAGAGGCGGAACTGTTAGTTCTCATATCCGAATGGGAGATCAGGTTTTCTCCCCTTTAAACAGAACAAAAAATGTGGATTTAATCATTGCGCTTGAACGACATGAAGCTCTCAGAGGTATCAATCTCTTTGCACGTCAGCAAAGTACACTAGTTTATTACGATGCTGTCTGGCAACCGCTTAATGTACGCCTCAGAAAAGAGAAACAGATAGAGATTAGTCAAATCAGTGATAGCTGTCAACAAAAACAAATCAAAGAATATCGCATTTTTGTAGAAAATCTCATCGATTCCAGAATGCAAAATGTAGCACTTTTAGCATGCATATCAAAATATAATTTGATTCCAGGTATATCTAAAGAACATTATATTAATGCTTTATCAGATATTATGCAGGAAAATGTCTTAAATAAAAATCTGGAACTATTTGAAAATTTGATCAATAAATCGATTTAAATATCATCGAACAATCAAAAAAGCCCGTCTTTTCAGAACGGGCTTTCTAATTATTGTAGAATACTAAAGCTGATAAGATCCTGCATTTTGTATGACATTATTATACTGACTCAGGTCTTCATTATCATCTTCAGAATTAGAATCATGACTTTCAACAGAGCCCTCATTATATCGAATTTTCTCCTGGATTATACTGCAAATATCTGAAGAGGATTCTATCGATCCATAGTTATCAAGAACAGAAAACTTCTGATCAATCAACTCAAGGGGACAATCATCTGTTAACTTTAACTCACCAAAAACAATATAAACACTTTGATCTTTTATGATTTTGCAACGTGTTGCACTGATTTTCTGAGAGCCATTGATAAACACTGTTTTTTCAATATCATAAGGCACGCCTTCAGTGTTTTCATTTAAATACTGAAGCATGGTTTGATTAAGTGTATTGGGAAAGTAAATACGTTTTGCTGAAGAGAAAATGATCTTTTTTTCATTTAATAAATCGTTACTAATATTTTCAGCGAGTATGATTATACCATCTGAGCTAATTTCAGCTTTTTTGACATTCATCAGGTTAAAAGCATCCAGCTTTGTACCTGCTTTCAGATAGTGGCAATTTCTCTTCAGAATAACAAGTTTAGAAGATAAATTTTCTTTGAATTTGTATTGTGCTGGCTTAATACCAATGTTGATTTCGGTAGTAACCGCATCAGTATTTTCATATATTTTCTTTAAGATATATTCCTTTTGATCATCATAAATTGAGAGCTTACGTCCGATTTCTATTTGTTTAATCTTTTGGTCAAAGACCTTTAAATTGACATCTTCATCCAGTTCTAAAGTTCCTGAACATTTGATTATACTATTATCTTCCATATTTTTAAGAAAATACTGATCAATCCTGATATGACCTTTCAAGATAAATTCTTCTGCTTTTAACACATCAATCGGTCCTACTGAATCATGCATTTTACTCATCATAATGCCTGATACTTGTTCGTAAACCTGAACAGGTCCAATCACATTCAACCATTCGATTTTTTCTTCCATTAATTCTGGGCTAATATCACGACTAAAAGACACTGGTCCTACAATAGCCATTTTGATTGCCTTTGGTGCTGATTCAAGCAGTTCTTTTGTAAATTCAAAGGGTCCCACATGTAGTTTTACATCTTTATCCATTTCCATAGTTGAGCCGATATTTTCCATTTCAATTTTCATAAAAAATGGTCTGTTATCTTTACTTACAATTAAAGAACCCACATTTTTAATCTTCTTTATTTGTTCGATTACTTCTTTACTGGCATTTCTTGCATCCAGTGATCCAATATTGCGTACTAAAGTAGCCATTTTTACCTCCACTTTCTTTCAACATTATTTTTTAGTGTTTTTAATCCGTTACTCAGATGCCATCTGACAGTGCTGTCTGAGATTTTTAATCTAGATCCGATTTCCTTACTGTTTAGTCCATCCCAAAAGCGAAGTCTGATAATTTCTCTTTCTTTCTCAGGCAAAACAGTCAGATAGGGTTCCCAGTTTATAATCTCTTTTACTTCCTGAGGGCTGAAGTATTCTTTTTCTTCCAGTTTTAATTTTTCTCTTTTATTTTGCCGGCAAATGTCATAAAAGCGATTTTTTAAAACTGAGAACAACCAGCTCCTTTGTTTGTTGGATGGTAGAGAGGATAACATAAAAGAATAACTTAAAGACTTTAACCAGGTATCTTGAATCAAATCCTCTGCAAGCGCTTCAGAATGAGTTAAGCTTATGGCAAAGCCCATCAAAGCGTCTTCATGTTCATTGATTATTTCTTCTATGTCTTTCATTATTCCTCCGTATGTTAACTGCCATCTGTATAACTAACGAACCCTGAATACAAAGTGTTGGCAAAATTTTATTTTTTTTCATACAAGCAGTCAAGTACATTTTTTATCTTTTTCATTGTTTTAAAAAAAAGATACCCGTAATCATTTTATTTCTTGACAATATTTGGTCTCTGAATTTTCAGTATAACATTGTTCTACTTTATAGGATGTCATCTATTAAAGGAGGTGATAATGAATAAAAAAGAAAAATCTCAGTTGGTAAAACGCAGAGAAATTCTGACTGCTGCTTATCAGTTAAGCGAAGAAAAATTAATACAAAACGTAACCATGAGAGACGTATCCAAAAAATCAGAATATACACTTCGTACGATCTATCATTATTTTTCAAGTAAAGAAGAAATGTTTTATGACTTACTGACTACTATTATGGAAGAAAAAGCCAAATGGCTGGAACCCATTATTAAAAGCAATCAAAATCCCATCCAGCAACTGTTTGCTTATTTTTATGCAAACTTTGAATATTTGAACAAATATCCGATTGAATTGAAAATTGTTTATTATTTGCAATCAAACGATTATAACAATTTAAGTTTAAGTGAAGCCTTTCTTGAAAAACAAAGAGAAAGAAGAACCGATTTATATTATTTAATTTCAGATATTTATGAAAATGGGATAAATCAAGGTTATTTCAGACAAAGCATCCAAATCAAGGATATTCAGGATTCATTAACCAACACCCTTCGTTTGGTAATGTATTTTATCTTTATTTTAAAAGAAAGACCTGAATCCTATTATTGGAGCTTTTTAGAAGTTTTGTTACACGGAGTGATTCAAGATAATCACAAAGAATATTTAATCAAGCTTTTTTCAAGCAAAAAACCAACACTTCATTTGCCTGATAAAATTAGACTATTAAGTGAAATATAAAAGGGGGAAAAATGAAAAAAATAACATTATTACTTGTAATGCTTATGTCGTTTTGCATAATGCTCTTTGGAACAGAAAGTAAACCTAAAAAGATTATCGTATTCGGATCATCAGTTGCATCCGGCTGGATTAGTAGTTTAAATGAGCAATATGACATGCAGAATGGATGGGCATTCAGACTGGAAAGATTTCTTGAAAATAAAGGATTCCAGGTGATTAACAAGTCTGTACCAGGAGATAACACTGATTCAGCATTAAAAAGGTTTGATAAGGCTGTCATTAAAGAAAATCCTGATATCCTGATCATCAGCTTATCGCTATCCAATGAAGGATTAGGTTCAAAACCCGATAAAGAGGTTATAGACAACTTTATGAATAATCTGAATAAAATGATAGAAAAAGCGGAAGCCAATCAAATAAAAGTCATCATTGGGTCTTGTTATGCAAATAATGAGTTCAGCAAGGAAGACTTTGAAGTAATCAAGAAAACCAATATTCAATTACAATCACTTAACAAACCGGTGATAAACTTGTTAGGAAACTTCTCAGATCTGAATGGCCATTTCCCTGAAAACCATTCATTTGACGGATTACATCCTGATAATTTTGGACATGAAGAAATGTTCCTTGGTATCGTTCCAGGTTTATTTAATCAACTCCTAAACCATAAAACAACGCTAAATAAATTTATCCCTTCTGATTTCGAAAAAATAGTTAAAAGTAAGCCTTTTTATTTCGTTCCTGAGTCTATTATGCATTCTTTTTGTCTGCATTTAAAGACTAAAAAACTGAAACACCTGAAATTCGATCTGTCACATACAAAAGGCGAACTTGAGATTACAATTGAACCAAAAAATTTAATGATCATCAGTAAAGATGAACTGGGTAAAAAAGAAATCACAATGACTGATTTAAAAAGCAAAACAGATTTCAATTCAATCACTTATGATTATAACTATGCCAACCGGATCTTTCACATTTATTTAAATGACACAATAATAGCAGAATTTCCAATTGAAGCAGAACCCTTAATGCTCTCTTTATCAACAGATAAATCATATATGGCAAAAGATCTGTTGTTATATCGTACAAGTCTTCTCCCCTATGAGATCCAGCTCTTAAATAACAATCAACTGTATCATGCCGGATTGGAAGTTTATTTGAAAAATATCTCAGATAAAGAACAATTAGCCCTCAGTAACAGCAGTTTTACAAATGACATAATCATAGCAAATGAGCGTAAAAATAAATTAGCGGCAGAAATTAACCAATACAATCAAAAACGTTCGTCTATGCCTGTTTTTAAAGACAAAACAGCTATTGATATGACTGAGGAGAAGTTAGCTGGATTTGTGGGTTCTTACCTGAATGATCAGGTTGGTGAAATCCTGATAGCCTTTAAAGAAGGAAAGTTATTATTAAATGTCATGGGTAACCAGGCTCAAATTTTCCCTGAAAGTGAGAATATCTTTTTCATGAAACATCCGGCGAAGATTACCTTAGAATACTCAGAGAATAAAGATCAGGTTAAGCTGAGTGCCTTTGGTCAGGAATTTGTAGGAAAAAAGAAGTAAGTACGTAAAGTAAGCGACCAGCTTGCAATCAAAGAAATCGTACTGCGAGCATCTTGCTTGCAGATATGTAAAGTAAGCTGCCAGCTTGCGATCAAAGAAAGGAGATTAAAATGTTAGTGAAATTAGAAAATATCATAAAAAGTATTCGTGCCGGAAAGGTTTTGGATATTGCCTCTGGAGCTGGTGATTTCATCGATTTTATTAAAAATATGAGTCAGTTAGAATCAGTAACAGCGATTGATGAACTTGAGAGAATGGGTGAATTGATTAAAAAAAGACACCCCGAAGAAAATATTCATTTCATAAAAATGAATGCCCATCACCTTGATTTTGAAGATTACTCATTTGATACCGTTTGTATATCCAATTCACTCCACCATTTTACTGATGTTAACCAGGTAATTCAAGAAGCAATTAGAGTTTTAAAAAAAGGGGGGCTTTTGATTATCAATGAAATGTGTAGTGATGAACTGAATCCAGCTCAACAATCTCACGATAAAATGCACCGTTTCGTTGCTAAATTAGATCAAAAAAGAGGAATGAGTCATCAGCCTACTATGAGCAAAAAGGAAATTTCTCAGATTATTCAAAATACAGATCTGATAGAAGTTGATCATTGTGAGTTTTATTTTCCAATACCAGAAAGTCAACAAGCCTCAGTCATTGAAAGAAATATCAATGTATTAGACCTACAACTGGAAAGTTTTCAAAATGATCCTGAAATTTTACAACTTCGAAATGAAGCAGAAAATATCAAGGAATATATGAGAATGAATGGTTTTACACAGGCAACATCATTGCTTTTTGTTTTACAATAATGAGACTGCTAATATAAGCACCTGAAATTTTATAAAAAGTCAATAACTCAGGTGCTTATATATCTAATTTCTAACCACCTTCTGCTTTAAGTATTAAGCATTTATGATCATGATTTGTAAGTAAACAAACATAAGCGCTTTCATAATTTAATTCTACGTCATATCCTGCAGGGTGATTTAGTATATGATAAGCCTTTACTGGCTTGATTAGTTTTAACTGTATTGCACGACAAACAGATAAGTGATTTAATACACTTTGAAGAGTTAACAGACAATGAGATAAATTTTCATAAGCAATGGAAAAACGCTTGAGCAGTGCATGTACAAGCATCAAAAAAACAGAATAGGATGAAATACCCCTTTTTCTGAGTACAGGATATTCTTTTTTGTACTTCAGAGCATATCCTGCCAGATCTTTCTTGAAATGTAGATTAAGTCCTTGCCAAAGTTCTTTTGTTATCTGATTAATCTGGATAATGGAGATATTTTGCTTCTGAAGGTTTCGGTGATTTTGTTTTCTGCTTACACAAATTCTGCCTTGTTGATACCAGGCAACATGTAAATAGCCAATTTTCTTTGGATAGTCATGTTGATGCTTATTCATAAATACTATCATATCTATTCTCCTTATTATAATCTACTTTATTTTCATTTTAAAGCAAATTTATTTTCGAATAATTCTCATATCTATCCTGTAGAAAACCTTTTGATCAATAACTCACTACTTCCTGATCAATGTCTCCCAATTTAAAAAAGTAAAAAGAAATAAAGTAAGAATGCAATAGGCAAGCAGTAAAATAGTTAAGAGTTCTCTGTACTGATATTAATATCATTATGAACGGTAAGGTATTTCAAATTTTCTCAATTCACTCATTTTAGTTTTAAGTGATGCCTGGATAAGGCATGGGATTTTATCATAGAGCTTGTTTATATTTTGTGATTCAGCTCTCTTAATGACTTTAATGATGTTTGCAAACATTTCTAAATCTGATTAGAAACCAAACAAAAATGTAATTCAGATTGATTCAGTACTTGATTTTTTCAAGAAAAAATAACACCTTAGTTTCTTATATACTTTCGTATAAATATAAAGATATTTATTGTCATAATTAAAAAGCCTCCTTAACAGGAGGCTCTAACTATTTATCAAATTCAGATTACTTTACAGAATCATTGATTTCCTGTGAAAGTTTCATCAGATTTTGAACTTCTTCTTTGGTAAAAGATTTTGTAGAATTTGGTTTAATGATTGTTTGAATATCTGTATATTTAGCTTTAATAGTAGCGTACCATGGTTTTGATAAGATTTCTTGGTTCTCAATTTTATCAAAGTTATAGATAATAACTTCTAAAATACCTTTTTGATCAAGTATCTCAGTTTTTGGTGAAGAATAGTTGGTATTAATCAGAAAACAGATTCTGTTAAGTCCTTGAGTCCAGCCACCGATTTGAACTAAGGTGAGTAAGTCAAATTGTTGGGTTTCATATAAAGAAATTTCAATCTGATTTTTGTATTTATCGAGAGATATTTGCAGTTCTTCCCACTTATCTTGTTGTATTAAATTCAATAACTCATCAGATAATTTTTGGACATCTTCTTTCACTCCAATCAATTTAGAAAAATCAATCATTGAATTGGCAATTTCTGTCAGTTTACTTTTGTTTCTGGATTTGGTTGCAATAACGGCATCTGCAGTTAAATAACCAAGATAGTAAGAAGCTAAAAAGACATCACTGGTTTCATTTTTGTATTCAGTTTTTAGTGCTTTATCAAAGTCGGCTTTTTGTAAATTATCCAGCGTATTAAACAATTCAGCAAAAGAAGGGAGATAGAAATTTCTGAATTCCACTTTTACAGTTCCCTGAGGTTCATTTGCTTTCTCTTTTTTTGCACAGGCAAAGAGTAAGACAGACACCATCATCAGTATGAGTATTCTTTTCAACATATTTCCTCCAATTATGATCTTATTTTTGACAATATTACTAAAAATACGATATTGTGTCAATAAATTTTATATTTTTTTTTTACATAGTCTATTGAGTGCTGTATATATTTTGAAAGCAGTAAGTTATAGAACATTCCATATGATCAGGTCGTTTAAACAGATTTTACATTCATTTAGGTATAATTTAAAGAAAGTGCCGTAAAAACGGATAACATCTCAAAAGTTGGTGTAAAAAGATAAAAAAAAAGGTTGATCCAGATC
>ERZ795059.3948-NODE-3948-length-14139-cov-6.754970_pt1 | contig 14139 bp, 11 predicted proteins | sample MGYA00375143_ERZ795059 | MGnify/ENA primary metagenome ERZ795059 (study PRJEB30188, sample SAMN05720168) | activated sludge metagenome | isolation source: Anaerobic digester | place: USA | collected 2015-01-07 ... | reverse complement strand
GGCGGTCGCAAGGAGCGCGCACGATGCGCGCGACGGGAGACCAAATCCTCTCAGCTCGAGGTATTCGAGAACGATCCGGCATCGCTTGCGCTGATCGCCGGCTTCTTCGATACTGTTCCCATGGAAAACATAACACCCTTACCAGAACTAGCGGGAGCCGTGTTCAGGTTCGCGCGCGGGCCTGAAGACGGGGCGGCGTTGGCCGCGATTCACGACGCACGCCTCGGAATAGACGGCGTCGACCCAAGCGACTCCTATGAGATGGTCGGCGCCGCGTCAGAGTTCGAAGAAGCCCTCTCGGAGCAACTGAAAACGACACCCTCTGCCAGCGACCCGTCGTCGAAGTGGGCAGAGAGATCGTCGCCTACGGAAAAATTCAACAATGGAAGGAAGGCGATGGAACCAACGTCTATCTGCTGATGGGGTGGGTTCATCCCAGGGCCAGGGGGCGAGGCGGCGGCGCTCGCTCAGCGCGATCACCCCGGAGAACCGAGCGAATTCGCAGGCAACGCCTCTTCGACCGAGACGAGCGCGACGAAGCTCCTCACCGATGCCGGCTATCGCGCGGCGTATACCGTGGCGGAGCTACGGCTCGACTCTAGTAGCCACGCCGAGGCTCGGGCTCCGGCCCTGCCGGACGGCCTCGTCATCGTCGCCCCCGGGAAGGACGATTATCGGAAGCTGACCGGAACGGTCGTCGCCGCCTTCGCCAAGGAGTACTCGGAAGGCAGGTTCGACGAGCCGGTCGATCCGGGCGAATACGAGGAAAGCCTTTCGGACGACGATCGAGAGCCGTCGCTCTGGCGAATCGTCAAGCGAGGCGACGAGATCGTGGCGGTCGCGCTCTGCGACGCTCGAACCGACGCCATGGCCGAGGTCGTCGAGCTCGCCGTTTCCCCGGACTGGAGGCGCAGGGGCATAGCCCGCGCCTTGATGACGGCGACCATCGATGCCGCGATCGCGGCCGGATTCAGGGAGCTACGCGTATACACGATCGAGCAGTTCCAGACCAGGGCGATCCAGCTCTACCAATCGCTCGGCTTCGCCCGTTACAAGGACTTCCCCCGATACCGCAAGCCGATGCCAGGCTTGCCTCCACGAACCCTGGACGCTAGAATCGGTGCATGATTCCCGACAAGGTACTCAGCGCGCTCGACGCTCACGGGCTGAGCGCTCTCGAATTCGAACCCGGCTCCACCCCGACGGTGGAGCTCGCCGCGGCGCGCATCGGCGTCGAGCCCGCCCGGATCGCCAAGTCCCTACTGTTCAAGTCCAAGGACGAGCGCTACGTCATGCTCGTCTGCCCGGGCGATAAGCGGATACAATCCGGGGCCCTCAAGCGCCTCGCTGGCTCCAAGCTGTCGATGACCGACGCCGAGGAGACCGAGCGCGTCACCGGCTATAAGCCAGGCGGCGTATGCCCTTTCGCCCTGACCGGAGTCGAGGTACTGCTCGATCGCGAGCTCGGCGACTACGAGACCGTCTATCCGGCGGCCGGGACCGACGCTACCGGCGTTCCGGCCAGTCTGGCGCAACTCGAGGCCGCCACGGGCGGCAGGATCGTCGATCTCTGAGACGGGGGTATCGACTATGAGGTTAGGCATCGCCGGTAGCGGCATGATCGTCGAGGATGGCCTGCGAGCCATCTCCGAGGCGAAGGGCGTAACTGCCGTCGCCATCTGCGCGCGCGAGAAGAGCCGCGATAGGGCCGAGGCCCTGGCCGCCCGTCATGGCGTCGGCTCGACGGTGTACGACTACGACGAGCTACTCGGCCGGGCCGATGTGGACGCGGTCTACATCGCTCTGGTCAACGACCTGCACTACGACTACGCCAAGAGGGCTCTCGAGGCCGGTAAGCACGCCATCGTCGAGAAGCCATTCACCGTTACCCTGGCCGAGGCTGAAGCCTTGGTCGCCCTGGCCCGTTCCCGCGGCCTCTTCCTCTTCGAGGCGGCGCCCACCGTGCACATGCCTCTGTTCCGCTCCATCGTCGAGCGGGCCGCCGGGATCGGCCGCATCGGCCTCGTCCAGTGCTCCTACTGCCAGCGCTCGAGCCGCTACGACCGTTACCTCGCGGGCGACGTGGCGCCGGCCTTCGATCCGGCCCATGCCGGCGGCGCGCTCCGCGACCTCAACGTCTACAATCTACATCTGGCGGTTCGCCTCCTTGGCCTGCCGAATACGGCCAGCTACTCAGCGAGGCGCGGCTGGAACGGAGTCGACACCTCCGGCTCGGCCCTGCTCGGCTATGGCGGAGCGAGCGCTACCTGCGTGGCAGCCAAGGACGCGGACGGACCTGGCTTCAGCCTCGTCATCGGCGAATCAGGATGGATACGGGCCGACGGATCGCCGAACGCGCTGTCCCGCGTCGAGTACGGAGCGCCGGGCCTAGGCATCGCCGAGCTACGCGACGACTCCGGCCTACCTCGGCTAGCCCACGAGTGGATAGCCTTCGAGCGGATGATGCGTGAAGGCCGACTCGATGAGTGCTACGACCTACTCGAACACAGCCTGCGGGTCATGAAGGTACTGGATAGCCTGAGCCGCGGACTGTGACGCGTTGAACCTCTATAGACATAGAGTTATTCCTATATGACACCGCATAATATTTGATATTTCTAACGAATTTGAGGTGATTTTGACCCTTGTAGACAATTGTCTACACGCTTCGGGCAAAAAACAGCTTGATCGGCTCTACACCCGGAGATACGATCCACGTAATGAAAACGCTTTCAAAATCATTTCATAAGAATTTATATAAACGTAGTGCGTACGAACGCGATCGGCGTAGCCTAGCTAGGCCGATCGCGTTGTATGCGTCGAATCCGTCCGATGGAGCAAGCTGGGTGAAGGAGAAGGCGCGCACGACCATCCTCATCGTCGAGAACGACGTCCTGAGCGCGCTCAACGTACGGGAGACGCTCGAGGCCGCTGGATACGCCACTCTATCCACCGGTACGGGCGAAGACGCCGTGCGCCTCGCCTCGGACTCGTCCGTCGGCCTCGTCCTGATGGATATCAGCCTCGATGGGGAGCTGGATGGCATTGACGCGGCCGAGGCGATCCTGCGCGCCTCCTCGCGACCAATCGTGTTCATGTCTTCCCACGACGACGCGGCGACGATGATCCGCCTCGAGCGCGTCGACGCGTACGGCTTCATGCCCAAGCCATTCGGCAACGCGTCGCTCCTGGCTACCGTATCGATGGCGCTCAGGCGATCCGCGGCCGAGCGTTCGGCGGCGGATCGTATGGTCGCCGATTACGAGCGGCGCCTCCTGCAGAGCGACACGCGGCTCAAGGAGTCTCATCACCGTATCCGTAACGATATAGCGGCGATCTCGTCCATCCTGTCTTTGCAGCTCGGCGAGGCCGAGCATCCCGAGACCGTCGAGGCCCTCAGCGACGCGCTCGGCCGCGTTGAAAGCTTGAGCACGCTCTACGAGATGCTCACCGTACACGACTCGGGCGGCGATATCGAGGTGCGCCCGTACCTGGAGCGCCTCATAGGCGCCATCATGCCGATCTTCCCCGGCGGCTCCGGGATCGACGTCGATTGCCGCGTCGACGAGTTCATGCTCGACCAGAAACGGACCTTCACGCTGGGCATCATCGTCAATGAACTCCTGACGAACGCGCTCAAGTATGCCTTCGATGGCCGCAGTGAAGGTTCCATACGCCTCGACGTCTGCGTGTACGACGAGTCGGTCATCATGACGATGCGGGACGACGGCAAGGGCCTTCCCGAGCGCTTCGATATAGCCGAGTCGAGCGGCCTGGGTCTAACGCTGATATCGATGTTGCTCGACCAGTTCGATGGTACGCTCACCATGCGCAGCGACCACGGGACTGTCAGCACCGCGCTGATCAAGGCGCCCGGGCTCGAGGCCACCGCGCCGGCCGCTCCGGCTGGCCTCGAGGCGGCCATCGTCGCGAAGCGCGCCCGAGTCAACGTCGCCTGAGCCGTTCCGGCGCCGCCCTCCCCTATCCTAGCCGCTCCAGGCTATCCACGGTCACGGTCACGGCCGTCCGGTCCTCCTCGACGACGCCCCGGACGATGAGCGGCCGTTCGTCGAAAAGCAGGTGACGATACCGCGCGAACGCTCCGGGGAACAGCACCGTCTCGTACAGCGCGGTCTCGTCCTCGAACGACACGAACTCCATAGCCTCGCCGCCCGAGGTGACGACGGGCTTGGCCGTTATCGGCCAGCCTATCAGCGCGACGCGGCGGCCGACCAGGCGCGGCAGGTCGCGCCCGAGCGCGCGCGGCATGGAGAGCGCCTTGGGCCATAGGGCCAGCGGATGCTCCGCCAGCGTCGTGCCGAGGTAGAGCAGCTCCGACTCGAGCCGCTTGCGCGCGCCCGGCCCCGACGGCCCCGACGGCCCCGACGATCCCGGCGGCCGCGCCGGACCGGGGACGGCGGGTTCGTAGGCGAACAGCTCGCCCTGGCCGGCCTCCCGCTTGCCTTCGTCGCATAGCGACAGGAGCCGCGCGAGCTTGTCCGCCCGCGTCATGCCGGGCGACAGCGAGTCGAGGGCGCCCGAGCCGGCTAGCGCCTCCGCGTCGGGTCTCCCGACGCGGGCCCTGCGCGCCAAGGCGTCGACCGAGCGGAACGGCCCACCGGCGCGTCGCGCGCGGACTATGGCCTCGGAGCACGCGGACGACAGCGTCGAGACCATCCCGAGGCCGAGCCGTAGCTCCGAGCCCCGGCCTCGACAGCGGAGGCGGCTCGTCTCGACGTCGGGCGGCAGCACGCGGAGGCCCATGCGCCTGGCCTCGCTGACGTAGGCCAGCGTCGAGTAGTAGCCGCCGCGGTTCGAGATGACCGCGGCCATGAACTCCGCGGGATGGTGTCGGCGCAGGTAGGCCGAACGGAACGACAGCATCGCGTAGCTGGCCGAGTGCGCCTTGACGAACGAGTAGCCGGAGAACGACTCGATCATCGCCCAGGTCTCGGCTATCGTCCGCTCGTCGACCCCGCGGGCCAGCGCGCCGTCGCGGAAGCGGCCGGCGTAGGCTGCCAGGCGCTCCGGAGCGTCCTTCTTGGACAGCGCCTTGCGCACCTTGTCGGCCTCGGCCGGTGAAAAGCCGGCCAGGGCCACCGCGACCTTGCAGACGTCCTCCTGGTAGCACATGATGCCGTAACTCTCGGCGAGCAGGTCGCCGATCAGCGGGTGCAGCGGCAGATAGGGCTTGCCGTTCAGCCGGTCGATGTACTCCGAGATGTAGCGGTTGGCCGCCGGGCGTATGATCGACGAATGGATGACCAGGTGTTCGAAGTCGCCGCGGCCGGTCTTCTTCTGGAGGAGGCGCATCGCCGGCGACTCGACGTAGAAGACGCCCATCGCGTCGCCGCGCGCGAGCATGGCTATCGTTCCTGGGTCGTCGATGGGCCGCCACGCGCGCTCGTCGATAGGCTCGCCGTTCTCCTCCAAGTTGACGAGGGCGTCCCGCACGACGGCGAGCGAGCGGTTCCCGAGCAGATCTATCTTGACGAGGCCCGCCGCCTCGACGCCGTCCTTGTCCCAGGCGGTCACGCGTATGCCCGAACCGGAGCGCTCGACCGGCACGCGCGAGGCGAGCTCGTCGGGGACCAGGATGACGCCGCCGGAATGGACGCCGAGGTGGCGGGGCAGGCCCGGCAGCCTGGCGGCGAGACGGGCGATCTCGGCCCATTCGCCGTCGCGTGGAGCGTCCCTCCCAGCCCCGCCAGGGTCAGCGCTGGCGGCGCTCCGCTCCCGGGCGGAGATCTCGCCGTCGGGCATACCGTAGGCTCGGGCGGCCTCGCGCAGGGCGGAGCGGGCCTGGAAGCGGACGTGGTTCGAGACCCTGGCGGCCCTGGCCTCGCCATACTCGGCGAGCACCGACTCGAGTAGCCCGTCGCGCTCGTCCCAGGCGAAGTCGACGTCGATATCCGGAGGGTCGGCCCGGCCGGGGTTGAGGAAGCGCTCGAAGTACAGGCCATGCCGTATAGGATCGACGTCGGTGATGCCGAGAGCGTACGAGACAACGCTGGCTGCGGCGCTGCCGCGGCCGCAGCTGCGCGAGGCGCGTCGCACGATGTCGCGGACCACGAGGAAATAGTCCGCGAAGCCCTTCTCGGCGATGATCTCCAGCTCGTAATCTATCCGGGCCGTTACGCGCCCGGGCAGGGTTCCGTGGGGGCCGACGCCATAGCGTCCGACGGCGCCCTCGAGCGTCAGGCGGCGCAGCGCCGCTACCGGATCGTAGCCCTTCTCCTCGCCCGGCCCGCCGTGGCGCGGGAAGACGAAGCCGTCGAACGGCGAGCGGAACGAGACGGCGCCGACGAGCGCCTCGTTGGCGGCAAGCGCTTCGGGTGCTCCGGCGTACGCGGCGCCGAACCCGGCCGGATCGACGAGGGTAGCGCCCTCGGGCGACAACTCGTCGTCGCGGACCTCGTAGACGGTTCGCCCGGAGCCTATGGCGACGAGCAGGCGCTGGAGGGCCCGGTCCCCCGGCTCGATGAAGCGGACCTCTCCGGTCGCGAGCGGCCGCCGGCCGGAGGCGAGAAGGCGGCGCCAGGAGCCGCGCCGGCACGGCGACAGGAGCGCGTAGAAGCCGTCCGAGCCTGGCGAGCCGAGGAGCCGATCGTCGTCGGAGGCCACCGCGAGGCCGACGGAGTCGCGGAGCAATTCCGCGCGAGCGTCGAAGCCGGATTCGGCCCGGGCGCTGAGGAGGCGGCAGAGACGCGAGAAGCCCGCTCGGTCCATCGCTATCGCGAGGGCCCGGCCGCTTCCGGGACCACCGCCGTCGAGCGACAGCTCCGCGCCGATGAGCGGCTTGAGGTCCTCGGCCTCGCAGGATTCGATGAAGGCCGGTACGCCGTAGAGCCCGTCGCGGTCAGCAAGAGCGAGCGCCTCGTAACCGAGGGCCTTGGCGCGCCCGGCCAGCTCCGCGGGCGTCGCGCAGCCATAATGGAAGGAATAGCCCGAGGCGACCAGGAGCGGCGCTACCATCGGATCGCCCCGGACGGGCCTGGCGCGCCGAGCTCGGCCAGGGCGCAGGGCTCGATGGCGCCGGAACCGTAACGAAGGCGTATCGCGTCGAGCGCCGATTGCAGCCTCGAGCGGCGCGACTCGCCCGGCTCGAACAGGTCCAGCTCCGGGCTAGCGGCGCCGAGGCGAGATAGCGTCAGCGCGACCGAGCGTACGCGAACCCTCCTGGTCCTGGCGCGGCCGAGCGCTTCGAGGGCCAGGGCGAGGGCCTCATCGTCCCGCCACAGCCGGCGGCCCGAGCAGGCCGAGGCCGAAGCGCGAAGCCCGTCGGTATACCCGAGCGACACCGAGGCGCCCGAGAACCCGAGCCCCTCGCGCCGGAGCGAGAAAGCGAGCTCCGCCGACAGGGACAGGAGCCTGAGCCTCAGCGTTTCCGGGTCGGCCGTGTCGGGCTCGAGCACGGCCTCGGCCGACGCGCTCCGGCTCCCGAGGGGCCGCGGGTCGACGGGCGAGTCGTCGACGCAACGGGCGCGGGCCACGAGTTCCCGGCCCCTCGGGCCGACGGCGGCCGCCCGCGTGTCGTCCAGGTCGGCGATACCGCCTATGTCGTCGATGTCGAGCAGCGCCAGCCTGCGCAGGAGGGCCGGACCGACGCCCGGCAGCAGGGACGCCGGCTGGCGCCTGACGAGGGGCCCTTCCTCCGCGGTCGACAGGGCGACGAAGCCGCCGGGCCTGAAGACCCGGGTCGCCACCTTGCTCGCCGTCTTGGTGGACGACAGCGCCAGGGCCGGGCTCAGGCCGGTGTCGGCGAGTATGCGCGAGCGCAGCCGCTGCGCGGCGTCGTCCGGCGAGCCATTCAGGCGGCCCGTGCCCGTCAGGTCGGCGAAGAGGTGTCCCCTCCCCGCCCGCTCGACGAGCGGCGTTAGCTCGAGCGCCAGGCGCCAGAGCCGGTCCTCCGCGTCCCGGTACAGCTCGGAGCGCGGCGGCCTCGCGGCCAGGCCGGGCAGGAGCGCGCGGGCCGCGGCCAGGCTCATGCCGGGCCGAGCGCCCTCCCGGTGCGCCAGGGCGGACACGTCGAGCACGACGGCCCGCGCCAGGCGCTCGTTGGCCACGACGAAGGGGCGGCGGCGGAGCGACGGCTCGAGCGACTCCTCGAGCTCGGCCATCAGCCCGACGGCGTTGATATGCAGGACGCGACCCGACGGCATGGCCGACAGCTCACAGCAGGCGGAAGGAGCGCGCCAGCGACAGGAGCTCGCGGGCGCCCGCCGGGGCGGCGCCCCCGCGGCGGTTGACGAAATAGACGCGCAACTTCCGCGCCTCGACGCTCATAGCCTCGAGCCTGGGCAGCCAGGAGCCGAGCTCGTCGCGGCTATAGCGGTAGCCGGCCCGGGAGCCCCGGTCGCCGGCCAGCCAGGCCTCGCCGTCTCGCCCGTGGAAGCGGACGCAGGCCAAGTCGGAGGTTACCAGGTCGGACACCGGCGGCAGGCCGTCGATCCGCGGCAGGTCGACGGCGCACAGGCAGACCCGCCTGGCCTTGAGCCCGTCGATGGCCCTGGCGTTGAGCCACTCGGCGTTGAGCAGTTCGACGGCGACCGGGAAGGCCGCCAGCTCCCGGAGCGCCCGGTCGAGCGCGCGCCTCTCGTCGTCGCCGTAGCGGAACGAGAACGAGAACGGCAGGAGGAGCGCGCACAGCGTCCCGGCCTCGGCGAGGGGAGCGGCGGCGGCCGCCAGCTCCCGGACCGCGGCCAGGATCGCGGCGGGGCTGGCGGAGCCGGGTAGCGCCGCCGCCCGCAGGGTAACGTCCATCGGGCGCCTGGCGCGGGATACGGCCTCGGCGGGCGAGAGGGGCGGCGCGGAACCGGACCCCGCGCCGCCCCGAAGCGGATAGTCGAGCTCGAGCGTATCGAAGGCCTCGCTGTACGCGCCCAGGTACTCCGACCTGCCGAGGCCGTGGCGGTACAGCTCGCCCTCCCAGTCTGGGTAGTCGTATCCGGAGGTTCCGATGCGCAGGTCGCAGCCCGATTCAAGAGGCGAATCCATGTCTCAGTTGTACTATACATCCGTTTAGTATGCAAGGAGAGGTCGAGCCCGATCCGCCTCCGGCACTATACACCCGGCCCGGTCTCTTGGTATGGTTTGACCACAGACACATGAGCGAACTAGATACCCAGCTACGCAGACGGCTTACCTTCGCGATCATATCGCACCCCGACTCGGGCAAGACCACCATCACCGAGAAACTGCTCCTCTTCGGAGGCGCCATCCACATCGCCGGCGCGGTCAAGAGCGGCAAGACGATGAAGGCCTCCGTCTCCGACTTCATGGAGATGGAGAAGGAACGCGGCATATCGATCAGCACCTCGGTGATGGGCTTCGAGTACGGCGACCGCAAGATCAATCTCCTCGACACGCCCGGCCACGCCGACTTCTCGGAGGACACCTACCGGGGCCTGTCGGCGGTCGACAGCGCGCTACTCGTGATCGACTCGGTCAAGGGCGTCGAGGACCGCACGCGTAAGCTGTGCGAGGTCTGCCGGATGCGGCATACGCCCATAGCCACCTTCATGAACAAGCTCGACCGCGAGGGCAAGGACCCGATGGAGCTGCTCGACGAGGCGGAGCGCGAGCTGGCCATAGGCGTCAGGCCGGTCACCTGGCCAGTCGGGCAGGGCCGGAGCTTCAAGGGCGTCTACGACCTCGTCCAGAAGCGCCTGCTCCTGTTCTTCCCCGGCGAGAGCCAGCGCCCCGAGGACGTGGTGACGATACGCGACCTCGCGGACCCGCTGCTCGAACAGAAGGTCGGCCCGTCGCTGGCGGCCAAGCTACGCGACGACGTGGCCCTCCTGTCCGGCGTCTATCCGGCCTTCGACGCGGCCGAGTACCTCGCGGGCAAGGCGACGCCGGTCTTCTTCGGCTCGGCCATCAACAACTTCGGCATCCGCGAGCTGCTCGACGCGATGACCTCCCTCGCCCCGTCCCCCACCCCGAAGCGCTGCGACGAGCGGGTGGTGCACCCCGACGAGGAAAAATTCTCCGGCTTCGTGTTCAAGATCCACGCCAACATGAACCCGAGGCACCGCGACCGGGTCGCCTTCATGCGCGTCTGCTCGGGCACCTTCGAGCGCAACAAGACCTACTACCACGTGCGCTCAGGCAAGCCCTTCAGGACCGCCAACCCGACCGCCTTCATGGCCCAGGACAGCGAGATCGTCAACGAGGCCTGGCCCGGCGACATCATCGGCATCCACGACACCGGCACCTTCAAGATAGGCGACACCGTCACCGAGGGCGAGGCGATCAACTTCAAGGGCATCCCGAGCTTCGCGCCGCAGATCTTCCGCTATATCGTCAACGCCGACCCGCTCAAGGAGAAGCAGTACCACAAGGGCCTGGACCAGCTGGCCGAGGAAGGCGTGGTGCAGATCTTCTCGAAGCCGCACCAGCCGAACGTGCGCGTACTCGGCGTGGTCGGTCAGCTTCAGCTCGAGGTATTGCAGTACCGCATGGAGCACGAGTACGGCGCCAAGTGTAGCTATCGTCCCATCGACCTTTCCATAGCCCACTGGATCACGTCGGACGACCGCAAAGCGCTCGAGGCCTTCGCCGACGAGCACTCGCGGCGGATACTCGTCGACATACGCGATAGCTTCGTGTTCATGTCGGAGTCCGAGTGGCAGTTCGAGCGCATCAAGGCGAACACTCCCGCGATACGCTTCTACTCGACCTCTGAGATGGTCGAGGACCACAGCGACGCATAGGAAAGCCCCCTCCCGGCTCGCCGGAAGGGGGCTCTTCGGCTCGCACCGAGCCGGCCTCGATTAGCGCATCAGCCTGCGGACGAGAGCCTCGCACTCGGCGCGGCTCATGATCCTCGGGACCGGGTACAGCGGGTGCGCCTCCCGGAACGCCCGCTCGACGATCAGCGGTATATCCTCCTCGCGGATCTGCTCGAAGCCCTCGGGGATAGCCATGCGCCGGTTGAGCCCGCGGATCGAGGCGACGAAGGCCTCGGCCTTCTCGGCGACGCTCTGCCCCGCCGACGAGACGCCCGCGATGTCGGCCAGCCTCGCGAGCGGCGCGTGGGCCGACTCGCCGAAGTAGTCGAGCACGTACGGCAGGATCACCGCGTTGGCCAGACCGTGCGGCAGGCCGTACAGCCCGCCGAGATTGTGCGCTATCGCGTGCACGTAGCCGACGTAGGCCCTGGTGAACGCGATGCCCGCGTAGTACGAGGCGAGCAGCATGTTGGCTCGCGCCCCGACGTTCTTGCCGTCCTTATACGCCGTCTCGAGGTTCGCGTAGATCAGCGCTACGGCCTTCTCGGCCTTCTCGATCGTGTTCTTCGTGTTGCTACGGCCGACGTAGGCCTCGACGGCGTGCGTCAGCGCGTCCATGCCCGTCGTCGAGGTGATATGGGGCGGCAGGCCGACGGTCAGCTCGGGGTCGAGCACCGCGTAGGGCGGTAGCAGCTTGGGATCGTTGATGGCGTACTTCTCGTGCGTCGAAGGATCGGTTATGACCGCCGCGATGGTCGTCTCGGAACCGGTGCCGGCGGTCGTCGGCACGGCGAAGACGGTCGCCGGCTTACGCCCGACCTTGAGGAGGCCGCGCATCCTCGGGATCGTCTTGCCGGGGTTGGTAACCCTGGCGGCGCAGCCCTTGGCGCAATCCATCGACGAGCCGCCGCCGAAGGCTATAATCGCCTGGCAACCCTTTTCCTTGTATAACGTCAGCGCGTCCTCGATATTTTGGATGGTCGGGTTGGCCTGGGCGCCGTCAAACAGCGCGTACTCGACGCCGGCCTCGCGGAGGCTGTCGAACAGCCCGTCGAGCAGGCGCGCCGCCATGAGGCCCTTGTCGGTGACGACGAGCACCCTCGAGAAGCCCTTTGACTTGATGAACGACGGAAGACGCTTGACGCTGCCGGGGCCGTCGAGTAGCTCGGGCGGCGTAAAGTCGAGGAAGTTCGCCGCGAGGCGCATGATAGCCTGGAAGAGCCGGTACCACAGTATTTTTATAAGCATAGTCCCCCCGGAACGCGGGCCAGCCAAGGCGGGCCAGGATCAGGTCAGGGTAGACCCGCCGCCCCGGGACGTCAAGGAAGAATTAGCCGGGCCCGGCTATTCGCCGAGCGCGCTCCGGACTGCCGCGAGGAGCTGCTCCAACGTGAACGGCTTGGGGATGGAGCCCTTGATGCCGAAATGCCCGTTGAAGTTCTTGATCGAGTCAGCCTCGGTCGAGACGCGGCCGGACATCAGCACGATCGGCACCGATGGCCATTTCTGGTTCAACTCGAAGGCTAGCTCGAGGCCGTTCCTGTCGGGCAGTACCACGTCGACGAGGGCCAGGGCGACCTGGTTCGAGGCCATCATCGCCATGCCTTCCTCCGAGGAGGCGGCGCACAGGCCCTTGTAGCCGGCGCGATCCAGCATCATCGATACCGTATCGCGGATCAGGGCGTCGTCGTCGATGATCAACAGGGTTTTCACTAGCGTTTCCTCTGGCGTTTTTCTGGAAATCTAACGATACGTGTACGCACGTCGATAGCTGGCCACTATACGCCTACGCGGGCTCGGGATCAAGCCGCATCCGAGGCTACGGCCCGGAGCGATCGCCCGAGGGGCAGTTCGCTCGAGGCCGCTCTATTCTCCATACCTTGACGCCGCGACGGGCTACGGCTATCATGCCGCCGGAAGCCGCAGCACGAGCCGGGATGGTGGAATCGGTAGACACCAGGGACTTAAAATCCCTTGTCCGCAAGGGCGTACGGGTTCAAGTCCCGTTCCCGGCACTACGCTCCTCGGTAATGTACCCCGTCTGGCGTTCGACTCCTCTTGCGTCTGGTCCGGAGGCCCTGTAGTATCGTCCTAGGCTCGCTGACGCCCTGGAGCATGGCCTGGAGGGGGACGGCATGAGGATCAGAAGAATAGCCGGCATGGCGTGCATCGCCTTCGGAGCCCTGAATATAGTCAATTTCATGGCGCCCATCCCGGTGCCGACAGTCGGGCCCGGCGCTTTCATAGTTGGCTTCGCGTTCATCGGGTTCGGCCTGTACCTACGCTTGTCCCAAGGGGGTTCCGGATCGGGTCAAGGTACGCGGATCGGCGGAACGCCCAAGTCGACTATCGGGGCAACGGTGGATGGCGCGCGCGGAACGACCGACCCACTCCTGTCCGTACGAGCCTTACGGCTCGCCTCCGAGTCCAAGGGGATACTGACGGTGTCAAAGACCGCCATGAGGCTCAACGTACCGTTGGACGAAGCCACGGCGGCTCTCGACGAGTGCGCGCTCAAGGGCGCGGCGTACATCATCGTCGACGACTCGACGGGCGTCGCGAGCTACTGTTTCCCTGAGTTCATGCCCAAAGAATAACGAGGAGCCCGTCCGAAGGGCATCGCACGCTAACGAGAACGGCCGCCCCACATAGCGCGGGCGGCCGTTCCATATCCTTCGCGCTAAGCGCGGCGGCGCCTACGATCGCCGGCCCGTGATCTCGTCGATGACCGAGCGCACGTCCCGAGACGAGCGCACAGGCGGCTCGTACCGGGGGGCATCGCGCCTGGGGGCGGGCCTGGTCGAGGCCGGGCCGCCCTGGCGATTCCCGGAGCCGTCGCGGCGTTCGTCGGTCCTCGGTCCACGCTGGCCGTCTTGACCCGCCTGGCTCCTTCGGGCCGGCTGCTGCCCGTTGCCGCGCCGGGCGTCGGCCGAGGGCTGCGGTCGAGGCGCCTGAGCCTGAGCGCCTCGGGGGGAGCCCAAAGGGGAGCCCTGCCGTCCGCGACCCTGGCCTCCCCGACCCTGGCCGCGCGCGCGCATGCGCTCCTTGGACCGCTCCTCGAACATAGCGTCGCGTAGGTCCTCCTCGGTCGGCACGGGCTTTACGCCGGCATAGGGGTGCTGCTTGACCACGGGGATGGTCGTACCGAGTAGGCGCTCGACCTGCTTGAGGAGCCGTTTCTCCTCGGTATCGCAGAACGATACGGCCGAGCCGGAAGCGCCCGCCCTGGCGGTGCGGCCGATGCGGTGCACATAGGTCTCCGGCTCGGTCGGCATGTCGAAGTTGAACACATGCGATATATCGTCGACGTCGATGCCACGGGCCGCGAGGTCGGTGGCGACGAGCACCGGGGTCTCGCCGGCGCGGAACGCGTCCATCGTCTTGGTTCGGTTGCCCTGGCCCTTGT
>ERZ795059.3947-NODE-3947-length-14141-cov-22.659094_pt1 | contig 14141 bp, 11 predicted proteins | sample MGYA00375143_ERZ795059 | MGnify/ENA primary metagenome ERZ795059 (study PRJEB30188, sample SAMN05720168) | activated sludge metagenome | isolation source: Anaerobic digester | place: USA | collected 2015-01-07 ... | reverse complement strand
CGGCTGTCAACACTTTTTTCTTGTTTCAATCCACGCCCCCGCGCAGGGGGCGACGGAAGAGGGAGTATGCCATCCCAAAGGCATCGGTGTTTCAATCCACGCCCCCGCGCAGGGGGCGACCAACATGCACCCTCAGGTCGTCCTCGAATGGCTTGTTTCAATCCACGCCCCCGCGCAGAGGGCGACGTGACTATCTCGACTCACCTTTCGGTGGCGTCTCGTTTCAATCCACGCCCCCGCGCAGGGGGCGACATGACACGCTCAAGGGATCTTCTATCGGAGATTCTGTTTCAATCCACGCCCCCGCGCAGGGGGCGACTGCCCTGTTCCACCAGTCGGACAGGTGGCGTGGGCCGTTTCAATCCACGCCCCCGCGCAGGGGGCGACCATACAAGGTCATCAGTACCCATCGGGCATCTCCAGTTTCAATCCACGCCCCCGCGCAGGGGGCGACCTCAGGCGTTCCCTTAATAACAACCTCGCAGGTATCGTTTCAATCCACGCCCCCGCGCAGGGGGCGACTCTTCCGTGTCCATCCGAACAGCGTAGTCCATATGTTTCAATCCACGCCCCCGCGCAGGGGGCGACGCACAGGCATACAAAGCCGCTGGGGTGATACAGGTTTCAATCCACGCCCCCGCGCAGGGGGCGACCCGTAATCTGGATAGTCGGATGTCTTCGTGGGCGTGTTTCAATCCACGCCCCCGCGCAGGGGGCGACTCCTGATCTTCCTCAACTCTTCCAATGCCGCCATGTTTCAATCCACGCCCCCGCGCAGGGGGCGACTTAAGCTCATTGTTATATATCAAAAGCAATATTACGTTTCAATCCACGCCCCCGCGCAGGGGGCGACAGGAGGCATTTGCCGAGCTCGGGATCTCGGTGAAGTTTCAATCCACGCCCCCGCGCAGGGGGCGACTCAGGACCGAGATGGTGCGCCAGAACAGGATCCGGTTTCAATCCACGCCCCCGCGCAGGGGGCGACAGGCTATCCGATAGTTGTTCTCAATGGCAATTCTGGTTTCAATCCACGCCCCCGCGCAGGGGGCGACCAGGATGAGCGGGTTGTGCCAGCAATATCCGTGGTGTTTCAATCCACGCCCCCGCGCAGGGGGCGACTTTTCCACGGCAGCAGCGGGGCGCAATAAGCAGGTTTCAATCCACGCCCCCGCGCAGGGGGCGACCACTCAATCGGCACTTGTCAAGGACAACTTTACTAAGTTTCAATCCACGCCCCCGCGCAGGGGGCGACGCGTGGGCAGACGGGAAGGACCGGCAGGCATACGAGTTTCAATCCACGCCCCCGCGCAGGGGGCGACGTGCAAGGGCTTGAGCTTCACGCAGCACAAGAGCGTTTCAATCCACGCCCCCGCGCAGGGGGCGACTATGGCGAAGACGATGGGTTCAGTTGTGACCAATATGTTTCAATCCACGCCCCCGCGCAGGGGGCGACCGGAGGAGCAGTTGAGGGAGATGTTCGGTGGATAGTTTCAATCCACGCCCCCGCGCAGGGGGCGACGTGAGGCAATCCTCGCCCTCACCTCCCGCCTCACCGTTTCAATCCACGCCCCCGCGCAGGGGGCGACGTCGATGCTGGAGATTTGGGCAACCGAACACCGTGTTTCAATCCACGCCCCCGCGCAGGGGGCGACCTCGAGAAACCACGCCTTTACATATCACTCTATGTTTCAATCCACGCCCCCGCGCAGGGGGCGACATGCCCCGGTGATCTCCTTATACAGGTGCCAGTAGTTTCAATCCACGCCCCCGCGCAGGGGGCGACGCGATCCTCGGAGATTCTATCAAACGTCAAAGGAGTTTCAATCCACGCCCCCGCGCAGGGGGCGACTCTTTCGCTGCCGTCCATTCTCACACCTGAGAACTGTTTCAATCCACGCCCCCGCGCAGGGGGCGACGTTATTGATCCTGGCTTCTTTCTGTTCACTCACTGTTTCAATCCACGCCCCCGCGCAGGGGGCGACTCACGGTGTCCATCGTGCCGAGGGCCTCAAGGGTGTTTCAATCCACGCCCCCGCGCAGGGGGCGACAGTAGTCAAGGTAGAACGCACCGCCGTAATAGGATGTTTCAATCCACGCCCCCGCGCAGGGGGCGACTGGTCGCCGTGGTGAGTTCATACACATAGAGAAAGTTTCAATCCACGCCCCCGCGCAGGGGGCGACGATGGACAGGAGCGACCACAGGACGCACAACACGTTTCAATCCACGCCCCCGCGCAGGGGGCGACTCAGGTATCACCTGGTGGCAGGTCTTACAGAGCGAGTTTCAATCCACGCCCCCGCGCAGGGGGCGACCGAACGCAGGGCTTGGAGAGGCCAAGCTCATGTGGTTTCAATCCACGCCCCCGCGCAGGGGGCGACGTGAGCAGGGCAAGGCTATTCAGCGGGGCGAGATAGTTTCAATCCACGCCCCCGCGCAGGGGGCGACACATGGATTTGGTCAGTATTCTGGCTGTTTCCTACGTTTCAATCCACGCCCCCGCGCAGGGGGCGACGATGGCGTCGAACCTCATGGGCAAGATTGACAAGTTTCAATCCACGCCCCCGCGCAGGGGGCGACCAATGCTTTGTTCGAGGCGCCCACAAGGGGGTTCTGTTTCAATCCACGCCCCCGCGCAGGGGGCGACCCCAATGTGGGGATATGTTTTCTTGGGTTTGTTCACGTTTCAATCCACGCCCCCGCGCAGGGGGCGACAAGAAGAACAGGAGGAAAGCAATGAGCGAATTCACCGTTTCAATCCACGCCCCCGCGCAGGGGGCGACGAGTTATCTCACCGCTTTCTCTGGTTCCTTCTAAGTTTCAATCCACGCCCCCGCGCAGGGGGCGACTTAATGATCGTTCATTATTTTACATGGACGGCAAGTTTCAATCCACGCCCCCGCGCAGGGGGCGACGGGGCCGGATCAAGGTGAACGACGTATTTATCTTGTTTCAATCCACGCCCCCGCGCAGGGGGCGACACTTTTAGGCCGGATTCTATACCCTCGAGACATGAGTTTCAATCCACGCCCCCGCGCAGGGGGCGACGCAATAATCTCGAAAACGGTTTCCACAGTCTATACGTTTCAATCCACGCCCCCGCGCAGGGGGCGACTTCCTTCGGAGCAGAGGCCCGGAGCCGTGACCCTGAGTTTCAATCCACGCCCCCGCGCAGGGGGCGACTGATTCCGGGGCACGGCTCGTAGTATAGCAAAAAAAGTTTCAATCCACGCCCCCGCGCAGGGGGCGACCCCCAGAACAACTTGGAAGCACGGTCTGATTTTCGTTTCAATCCACGCCCCCGCGCAGGGGGCGACAAGACCTACGAGCCCGAGGACGGGGCCCCCAGGTGTTTCAATCCACGCCCCCGCGCAGGGGGCGACGGGACGTCCTGGGCATGGGGGCGGACGAGGCGGACGTTTCAATCCACGCCCCCGCGCAGGGGGCGACGGCTGCTCCGGGTCTCGCTTTGCGGGGAAAGTGCCCGTTTCAATCCACGCCCCCGCGCAGGGGGCGACGACGACTTCTGCGAGTTGTGCGACGAGATATTTCCCGTTTCAATCCACGCCCCCGCGCAGGGGGCGACCAGGAGACGTAGTTGGCCCCGCTTCAGCGGTGACGTTTCAATCCACGCCCCCGCGCAGGGGGCGACATGAGCTTGAGCTTGATGGAGAGATACCCCCCATTGTTTCAATCCACGCCCCCGCGCAGGGGGCGACGGTCGTGGGAAGGACGAGACCTCCTACGCTGTCGTGTTTCAATCCACGCCCCCGCGCAGGGGGCGACGTTCACGTTGCGGCGAAAGCGGTGGACTCGGCAGGTTTCAATCCACGCCCCCGCGCAGGGGGCGACGCACCGTGAGGGTTGATGGCTTCCGGATAATCAAGTTTCAATCCACGCCCCCGCGCAGGGGGCGACTGTCTTCTTCTATCTTCTTCTTTTCAATGAGTTTTCCCTGTCTTCTGCGCGAACCATCTGCCTCTTCGTACTTACCGATATTCTATTTTCAAAGAACATTCTCATTTCACCTGTGATTTCAAGCTGTTTTATCCTTCGCGAGCACCCTTGGTTTTCCATGTCATCTACAGGTTCGCGAGCCGTTAGATGATAAGTGTTCCTTCCTGATCTATTGGTTTCTTCGCACCTACATGCTCAACTCTTCTCCTCCAGTTCGATCCGAGATAATAGAACCTGAGACTATCTTTTGACGTGTCTATTTCATCGATGAGCATCTGCTTTAAAGCTACCCACTGGGCGGGATCCACGATGCACTCAAAGACTGAGAACTGAACACGCTGGCCGTAATCCTGGCATGTCTTGGCTACCCTCCGTAAACGAGCCTGCCCTCCTTCATCAGTAACAGCAACATCGTATGTAATAAGAACAAACATGGCTGCTCCTAAATTACCAAGGGGGGGGGTGACAGATTGTCCCTACCCCTCTACTGTATACTCTCTATCCTTTATTTCCATATGAACGGCGGGTAACCGTCAATGTCGCCCCGCAGATACCGTGCGAGAAGAAGCGCCTGTACATGGAACAGCAGCCCGATGGAAACCTTCTCGTCAATGAACGGATGAATGATCTCCTCCCGCTTCCTTTCCTGGTATGCGACAAGAACGACCTTCCTCGTTTCATCATTCATGATGACCGCCCCCGAATCCATCCTGATGAATCCCTTTGCCTGGACCCTCTTCAGGTTGATGAGGGAAAGAACGAGCCTGTCTGCCAGGAAAGGACGAAACTCCTCCATGATGTCCAGTGCGAGTCCAGGCCTTCCTGGCCTGTCTCGATGCAGAAATCCCACCGCCGGGTCCAGCCCCACCCCCTCGAGGGCAGAGCGTATATCGTGGACAAGCAGGGTATAGATGAACGACAGGAGGCAGTTCACATTGTCCAGGGGCGGCCGCCTGTTCCGTTCGGCAAAAGCGAAGTCATCCTTCTGTGACACGATGAGTTGATCAAACACATTGAAATAAGCATGTGCCGCGTCTCCCTCGAAACCGCGCACCACGTCGAGGTTGTTTTCCTTCTCAAGGGTGTCAAGATATGTCGTCAGCCGATGTACCGCGTTTCCGACCCTCTCGGTATCCATGAATTCCTTTTCTCCGTGGTCACGCATGGCCCTGAGGAGCACGGTCCTGCTGTTGGCTATCTTGCCCATGAGGACCATACGCGCCATACCTGCGGAGAAGGTCTCGTCATCAGCCCTGCGATACTGCTCCCGCCGGAGGAGTACATTACCCGTCACCGGGCCCTGTACCCGTGCGAGAAAACGTCCGTATTCGCTGAGGAAGCTCAGTCCGACACTGTTCTGTGCGCAAAAGCCCATGAGAAAGGGACTGCATGCAACGTTACCGAAGCACACGATGCCGCCGAGTGTGTGGATGGGCACTCTCAGCTTCACTTCCTTTTCCACGTTGACTACAACGGTCTCTCCCTCCTTGGAGAGATAGGCACCCTGCGTGGTTACAAAGAGGGTATTGAGGAGTTTCTTCATGGCTCCCTCACCATCCGGGAGATGTAGCCTCTGACTGTCCTCTTCTTCTGGACCGTCCTGGGCAGACAGCTCTCCATGAGGGAACATTGCTCGCATCGTTTCGCGTACACTGGAGCAGGGGTCTTGCCCGACGCAATGAGTTCCCGGGTCTTCAGGGCGGCCGCCTCCGTTTCCTTTCGCAATGCATCACTAAAAGCGACATCCAGCCTGTGCCTTGTCCTCCCATAAAAAAGCGCGCCCTCAGGAACGGATACATTCAGCATCTCTTCGAGGCACAGCGCCTGCGCGCAGAGTTGGATTCTGTCGCACTCATCACGTTTCGGCTTGCCCCGCTTGTATTCCACTGGGTACGGGACCCACCTGCCTTCTTCGGAACGATGAAACTCGATCACATCAGCCTTCCCGATGAGGCCGAGCCTCAGGGAACGAAGCGGTACGCCGTGCTCGATGCGCACGTCGCGGCGTGATTCACGTTTCTCGTCGTGCACGTGATCGTGCATGAGCCTGCCTTCGGCCGTGAGCACGCTCTCGCTCCAGACCTGCTCGATGTGGATCAGCGCGCACTGGCGCGGACAGAAGGCGTAGTGCTGCAGGGCCGAAAGCTGGATGAGGTCGTCCATGTCATACATGTCTATTACCTAATTTATTACCTATATTAATTGTTATTACCTAATTCCCTTTCTTCTTCCATCTGGCATTCCTGCCACGTCCGAGGCACGCCACTACACCCCGCCCCTGGAGATCTTTCAGCACACGTCTTACCATATCAATACCGACGCCCGGGCACTGCCGCATGATATCCGCGACAGTGAAATCTCCGCGGAATTTCTGAACTGCATGAGTAATCACCCCGGTCTTTTCTCCACGGGGTTGCGGCAGACCACTCAACCTTTCTTCAAATTCTCTGTATGCATCTTTTAGGATAAAACAGATGTAGTTGATATAGGGCCAGGGGTTGTGATTGCCTTCATGCCACCCCAGGGAGCTTTGATTCAAGGTTTCGTAGTAACGCTCCTTGTTCTGCTCAATGAGCCGTTCAATGCTGATGTACCTGCCAACTTCGATCCCTTGATGGTAACACTGAAGGAGCAAGAGCAGGCGCGATACCCGGCCGTTCCCATCGCGGAAAGGATGGATGCACAGGAAATCGAGGTTGAATGCAGCGAGTGCGATGAGGGGATGAACACGCTTCTCTTCGACACACTCATGCCAGGAATCCAGGAGCCGTTTCATGAAGGCAGGGGTACTCTTTGCAGACACTGTTTTGAACCGGATGCTCGATGTACCGTCAGGGTGCTTCTCAATGATGTCGCTGTCTTTCTCCTTGTATTTCCCGGCATCCCATGTATCGCCACGTGTCAGGCTGTGGAGCTTCTTTATCGTGTTCTCTGAAATAGGTAATATTGATCCTTCACAGTGGATGAGGTCGAGGGCCTCGCGGTAACCGCGCACTTCTTCCTCGGACCTGTCGTGGAGGAGTGACCTGCCGAAGATGATGGTGCCGATGCGTTTCCGGTCGACCTCTATACCTTCGATGCGGTTGGATGAGACCGCACTCTCGATGAGGGCGTGCTCCTTGAGGGCCTTCAGGCGCTGGGGGGCCTGCTTGGTGTAAAGCTCCTGACGGCCTTTGGCTTCGCTGATGTCGGAAAGATACCAGGAGGTGGTTGCGGGGAGAGTATCGAGGCCTGCTAAGAGGTGTTTGAAAGTCATCATACGGAAGGGATCACTCCTTCATGTACCCATTGTGTGAAGTAATCCGGAAATTCTGGATAACTAACTCGGGTGGAAGCTCACCCTCTGAAGATATGTTCTTGATATGTTCATTGGGCGTCCTGAAATCCATATGTTTATCTCAGCTTGTCGGTGTAGTTCATCAAGTCCAACTCGTGACATAACTTCACGACTTCACAACCTTCTAACCTCAGTCTTTGTTTGAGTATTCTCCTGTATGAGCCTGTATCTTCACTGTCAGTGAGGACAGCGCAACGTCATCTCTCTTCTAGCACTGAGCTGTTGTCTGTGCGCTTCTTCCGGGATATCCATTTCAGAAACCGTCAATCTCCTCTGGTTTGAGACCATCTAGATTAGATAGTGAGTATGTGCCATCAGGGTTCACAGTTAATGTTTTATGGACCTTCGCGGACGAGTATTGCCCAGCCTTGCAATTATGCTCCCACCAAATAACTTTCTGCACAGCCATACTTCCTTCAGGACGCGCAGATGACGCGTCATTTTCAAAGAGTTTGGGAAGAATAGCTTTAATGACCTCAACATCTTCATCAGAAAAACCTGTACGTTCGGCAAGCTGGGGATTCATGCTTCCGTAAGTCACATAAATGCCACTATCCACACGATGTTTCATGCCCATAGTATCTGAACTTTTTTTAGTACCATCTCCCTCGCCACTTACACTCTTTGTGATCTGTATGCTTGAAACACTCACACGCTCGGTACTGAATGCCGATTGAATTGTCACAGGACCCCGCACAGGTATAGAAACACCGTCAGCGTCATTACCTTTACCAAAAGCGAATACTTGGCCGAATGCACGAACATCAAACCATTTTACACAGGATGATTTTGCTGTCTCATCTTTTTTCGCACTAGTACTAAAAGCTTTCTTTCCCAGGCCATTAGCTTCCGATTCTGCACGATTTCGAAGGCTTGTCTCACCATCTATCTTCCGATCATCGGATTGGACGAATACTGCCTGGCCTTTTTTATCTTCTTCATTCTTCAATGACACATAACGCTCGACTAAACGATCCCGTATCTTCCGCTTGAGACACACATCGGAGATCTCACCTAGTCCTTCGTAATCAGTTCGGGGGCGGTTTCCATTTAGAGGGTCTCCATTGGGATTTGCATTCTTCACGCCCATGATAATTGCGAAATCGATTTTCTTGCTTAGAGTAGACATATCCATTTCTCCCCTTTATGTAATGTTATTCTTCTATATCTGGTTCCTGTTCTTCATGATCGTCAGTTGATTTCAACACCCACTGACCTTTTTCTCGTTTATGTTCATTCAACCATTTCCGCTGGCAGTGATAGGCCAGCAGGAATTCCCCGCTTAATCGATGATCTTGCTTGAACTCATCATTCAGAAACCGGCAGCAGATTTCATCAATCAACTCTTTATAGCCTGTGAGCAAGCCGGGCCTTTTTGCATTAATGCGGGCCATGTATGGCATAAGGCTTGTCTCGATCGTGCGCCATGTCGAATACGGTCTGTCAGCGAACCGCTGCATCAGTCTAGCTGCCGTTGTGTCCCGCGATTCCTTGGCGAAGAAGAGCGCCATAGATTCAATTTTCTCCGCAACCGCAAGCAACCTGCCATACAGGTAGTCACGGGAACATCTATCTTTTTCAAGTGCCATTCTGTACCCCCTTTCTATGTGAGATCCTTTGTACAGCGAACAAGCTATGCCTAAGCATTTTTCAAATTCAGGTTGATACCCATTCTTTTCCTTCTTGAAACTAACTCTATTAGAAGCACGGCGAACGCATTGCTCAACAAGGTCGCGTGGCACTGGCCTACCGTCAATTATTGAAGGAAGAAGGCGTTCCACTGTAGCATTGAGAAGCTTAACACCATTTTTGCCTTCTACCTTGCTGCCATACGCACACCAGGCGATATCCCTTGGTGCTGGCGAACCCTCAAAAAGAATCGTCCTCTTTTTATCTTCCTTGTCTTTGCCGAAGTTCTGCTGCCAAGTAAAATCTGAATGCCATTTTTCTATGCGCTCAAGAAATTCTGAACCGGTCAGTTCCCGGTAAAAGGTAATCGCCATACGACCTGGTGTTGCTGAATCCAAGCCCATGACAACAATGTTTTCTGTGTCGGCAATTGTAGCCTTATACCCCTCAAGTTTCTTATTAAAACGGAGTGCAAATGAATGTCCTGCATCATAAGCTTGAGATGAAGAAGGATTGGCTTGTAAGTCCTCTCCCAGAAAATCCCAGGAATTATCGCATGGATTTGGAATTTCTTTTCCTGTTGTTGCCCAAGAAACAATAACTTGATCGCCACTGCGGAATGCCTGCTTACGACCTATAAGCCAGCGAAGTGCGCTATGTGCCTTTTGTGTAACTATCGAAGAGACAGAAGCCGCTTCATTGACTGATAGAAATCTACCGCGAAAAGTAAAGCCGCTTGTATCATTCGATGAGATGAGCTTAGCACCATCTTTTCCACTGCGAAGTTTTGCAGGATGTTTTTGGGCTATAACTGTATCTCTTTCACCAGTGACACAACAAAACCCTTTTTCTGCCTCAAGGGAATCTGAGTACTTTGCCCATTGTTCAAATAAAGTAGTATCCTTCCATGTTTCGGAACAAGGAGACTCATCAGATTCAACTTTCCAACGAATAAAAATCTTTGCTTGGTTTTTTTCTTCCTTCCCATTAGATAATTTTTGAAAAGCAAGTAATCTCATTATTGGATGGAGTTCTTTTGAATCTATAGTGATGGGTTGGTCATTTGTATTTGGTGCTGTAATTTTAACCTGTTTTTTATCATTAGTTTTTTCAACTATCGCAAGTTTGCCATCTTTTATAGCAAGCAACTCCTTTTCAATGAGATCTTTGATCAAACGCCGTTTTGATATATAGCTATAAACAGCTTTAACCTTTTCATGTGAAAAGATTGATTTTGACCATAACTCTAATCTTTCTGAATAACTTTCAAAATAGGGTTCTCTATCCCCAAATTGTGCATAATCACCTGCACAATACTGAAGCGAATCGCAAAGTGGATGTGGGTCTTCCCCGCTCGTTCTCCCTGCTGAACTTTCAGTAACCGGTATCAAGGTTTTTGGATTGTTATCTTTTTGAACTACCGAGGCTCTTCTGAAATTACCCTGAGAGTTAATAACTACTTCAATGTGAGCATTCTGTAAGGAATACCCTACGGGACATAAATCTTCAATATCCGGGATGCTATCGTTACTGACACAAGCATCATAAGTCTCATATAGCTTCTGTATCCAACTCATGATACCACTCCCAGTTCCTCGGCTTCAATCTCCACCGATTTAACATTTCCTGTACTAAAGGTTTTTGGTGACATTTTTCGTACAAATTTACGTAGATCAGGCTTGCAATTTTCTGGATGGTCGAAAGTCAATACGCCTTTCTTCAGGGTTGGGTACCAGAACCGGGCGTGCAACTCATCTATGCCTGTTTCATCAGGGTAATCAAACCCATGAAACATCAGTCCATAACCAATTTCAACATCCCGATCATAAGCACCTTTACCTTCACCGAAAACACATGGTTCCACATACCCCTGACAATCACGCGTTCCGAGAAAAATATCCTGTCTGCCTCCTCTTTCAAGCATCCGCTTGGCAATGGCAAAGTGCTTCCCATCAATGCGGTCTTTTTCTAAATCCTTATGGTTCTTATTCCATTCAAAATGTGCCCGCACCTGATACTCCACGCCATATTTTCTGTTTTCCTCTTTTGCATCTTCATCCAAGCCTGTTAAAAACGTGTATATGGCAAGCGTATTCCCACCACTATACTCAAGAGGCTTTGTTCCTTTTGTCTGTGTTCGAATCCGCCTCATCACCCTCACCGCATCCACCACCCAGATAATCGTAGGCTTCCAGTAGATTGACTTACAGACACCCTTCAGCGCCTCGTAGGTCGGAAGATGATATGAGCACTTCTCTCCACCTATTTTCGTAAGCGGGTCGGTAAAAAGTGCGTAACGACCCCAGAGTCTGAACTCGATAGTGTTTTTAGGCAATGTATTCACCATGGAATTGTTCCTCCTGCTTGACTGGTTCCAATGATATGCCGGTTATTTTGCTGTAGTACTGATCATCAAGGTAGAATATCTCTGTCTCTTCCTGAACACGATAGAGCGCATTCTGCTGGGCCAACTTATCAAATTCGTACGGGAACACGTTGACCGAATACTGCTGTGCTTTCCTTATCAAGGCATATTGCTTTTCCACATCAAATGTGGAGCAAAGATGATTGACCAACTCTCTCCCTTGTTTGTCATAAAGAACAAGAACACTGTGTGTTGGTGCATCAATCGATTTGAATAGTTTTTCTGCTGTCATAAAGGATTGCCGGAGGTCTGGTATCGATTTATTAGTCCGCTGAAGATCATAAACAGCAAGCCTGTTTAATGAAAGTATGTTTAAGAGTGTGTCATTCCGATGTGCATTGACCGGATAGTCCATTATATCCTTACGTGCATAGAAGTAATTCTGATAGTACCACTCAAGCATCTTCTGACCGATGATATCACCATCATATTGCTGAGGATCATTCTTATAATCATCAAGAACTCGATTTGAATTCTCTTTGCCGACGGCAATGTCCTTCAGATGATCAAGGTTTTCGTCGATTGGATTAACAACAAACACGTCGCCGGTTTCCAAGTTGCCGTGGCGATTACACCTGCCAGCAGCCTGGGCAATGGAGTCAAGCCCGGCAAGCATGCGGATGACCGATCGGAAACTGATGTCCACACCAGCCTCAATAAGCTGTGTGCTTACACAAAGAATCGGTTTTTTTCCATCAAGTTTCTGGCGTATTGTGTTGAGAACCTGTTTACGATGCTCAGGGCACATTCCCGTGCTCAGATGAAAAACCTCATGTCTATTCTTGTTCGCTTCCTCGAAAATGATTCGGGCAGCCTTCTTGGTATTGACTACAACGAGGCAGCTTCCATTCTCCTTTACTTGCACATCTGCAAGTGCCGCTATTTCAAGATACGTCCATCCTGGTGATTTACGGCAGTCGTGAATATGTACCCTTTTCAGGTCACAAAAGAGTTTCCCAACTTCAGGCATGAGTTCATTTCCTTCTGATAGTTTAAGGGAACCTTTCTTTGTATCAACCGATCCCAAAAGAGGCTGTGTGGCGGTACAGAGAACAACTGTGCTCCCACAGTGATTAACCAAAAAATTAATTGCATTGTTGAAGAGATGGACACATTTTATCGGGAGGGTTTGAATCTCATCAAAGACAATGACAGCCTTTGCCAACTGGTGCATTCGCCTTGCGCCACGGGTGCCTGCCCCAAAAAATGCCTCTAGGAATTGAACCATCGTGGTATAAATGAGCGGAGCATCCCAATTTTCGGCAAGGAGTTTTTCTTTCCAGCTTTGTACGTCGGCCCCTATGTTTGAATGGTGCTCAAGAACAATCTTCCCCGCATCTTCGGCACAGTTTTTCGGCTCAAGGACTTCCCGCACGACCTGTGCGTTCTGATCAATGATTGTTGTAAATGGTACGACGTAAATAATTCTACTCATGCCGTGCTTTTTTGCATGCCCCAATGCAAAACGAAGGCTTGCAAGCGTCTTGCCACCACCAGTAGGCACAGTCAGGGTGAACAATCCTTTCGATCTCATTGCAGCATGAAGACAATGTGAAGATATTTCTTGTCGAACTTCGTCCAGCCAGTTCTTTGTTTTGAACGTTTTATATTTGCATTCAAGCCGCTCAACCAATGTATCCCAAGAACGATAATTTCCGAGTTGACGATGCGGGGCAGTCTTTGGCTTCTCTGAATCAGCCGTATCCTGTCGATCAGCATCAATAAGCGTGCTGAAGAGGTACCTTACTAGTAAACCTACTTGGAATTGAGCAACAGTAGAAAGGGGATTTTTCTCTGGAGAGGCAAGAATAATCTCTCGGCATTTTTCTTCAAAAGGCTTTGTTAGCTCCTTGTCTGCAAGAATTTCGTTTATTCTTTTCAGAATGTCTTTATCAGATTTCTTGGTGCACTCTTGCCGATGAGTCTTGTTGTCATCCTTGGATAACCTCTTTGAGTAAGAATCCCAGGTTCCGTTGTTGTCGGTTGTTATGCAGTCTATCAAACCTGAGTGATGCGATACCAAACAAAGCGAGAGCATCTGACCAAGAATCTTCTGGGCATTGGATGAACGGATTTTTAAAGAGATAAACTGGGCACCAGCGGTTGAGTGGTCGATCTTGCCTCTCTTCCCCGTTGGGTCTTCAAACTCTTCATCTTCGTCAGGATTAAAATGTGGGCTGTCTAATTTGATAGCATCAGCGATATATTTCTGAAATTCATCACTGTATTTTCCCAAATCATGAAGCAGTCCCAGAAGTTCTCCGTATTTCCCCATGCCGATCTTTTCAGCATGAACTCTAGCAAGTGCTGCTACACCTTCAAGGTGCTCGTGAAGCATCTGGTCTTTGTGGGCAATGAATCTAGTCATTTTTCATCAATTTCTCCAAACAACACTCGTTACTTCTTTTTACTCATGATCAAGTATATTCTAGAGACATCCTCTACGAAACCAACTCAACCCGTTCCCACGGGTTCCCTCGCAGCCTCTTCTCATCAATGAACGCATCCAGCGCCCATCCCTGGTCCATGAGGTTCGCGATCACCATGTTGTCGGCGCGGGGGATGTACCCGAGCCTGTTCTCCCGCCAGTACACGGCCACCGCTCCGGCGTCCCTTGCCTGGAAGGCAAGCGCCGAAAGGGCTGCCATGAGTCTGATGAACGTGCGCCTGTTCATGTCCTTCCCCGCTTTCGTTTCCCACCCGTCTCCGGGGGGAATGAACAATGGTAGCACACCTGGTACCCCATGGAGTGTCCCACCATCCGGAGTTCACTTCCTCTGGTGGTCGTGAGCACA
>ERZ795059.3929-NODE-3929-length-14186-cov-7.369613_pt1 | contig 14186 bp, 11 predicted proteins | sample MGYA00375143_ERZ795059 | MGnify/ENA primary metagenome ERZ795059 (study PRJEB30188, sample SAMN05720168) | activated sludge metagenome | isolation source: Anaerobic digester | place: USA | collected 2015-01-07 ... | reverse complement strand
TTACGCCGCCACCCAAGCTATTCTAAAGAATCCCGGTCAAGTTTATAACCCCTTGTTTATTTATGGCGGGACTGGACTTGGCAAAACCCACTTAATTAAAGCGGTAGGCAACCATCTAAAAAGCGCTTTCCCGGAAAAAAATGTTTTTTATGTCACTTCTGAGAATTTTGGAATTGATTACATTAACTCTATTCAAAATAATAAAGCCAACCAATTTAAAGAAAAATACCGCAAATACGACCTTTTAATAATGGATGATGTCCAATTTTTCTCCAATAAAGAGAAATTTCAAGAAGAACTTTTCCACTTGTTTAACCATCTCTATGAAAATAACAAACAGATTATTTTTTCTTCCGATAAATCACCTAAATATATTCCCAATCTTGAAGAAAGACTTCGTTCAAGGTTTGAAGGGGGAATGATTGTTGATGTTTCAAAACCTGATTATGAATCACGTTTAGCTATTCTACAAAACAAAATTAAAGCTAACTCAATTCCGGTCGCTAAGGAGATTTTAGAATATCTAGCTTCTGTTATTCAGGACAACATAAGAGAGTTGGAAGGGGCTCTAAAATCAATTTCCTGCCAAATAAATTCCAAAGGAAGGGAATTGACCTTAAGTGAGGTTAAACAAATGATTAAGCATAGTATTAAGCCTAAAAAGACCCTTTCTATAAAAGATGTCTTAAGCGTAGTAGCTAATTATTACAATATTGAGGAAAAAATACTTTATGAGAAGACAAGGCGAAAAGAAGTGGTTAAACCACGTCAAATTGTAATGTACATCTTAAGAGAAGATTTCAACACGTCTTATCCTTATATCGGTCAAAAATTAGGAGGGCGAGATCACACGACTGTTATTCACGCTTATGAAAAAATAAAGAAGGACTTAAAAATTAATTCTTTATTAAATCAAGAAGTTGAACAAATCAGGTCGTTATTATATACCTCATAATTGTGAAAATCTTGTGGAAAAGTCTGTGGAAATTACATTAATAATTTATGAATAACTTACAAACCTGAGATCAACTTTAATTCAAATAACATTTTATTAACATTTAAATTGAAGTTAAAATTTTAAAATAGGTTGAAAATCAAGGTTTAATTAATTTTTCCACATATTAACACCCCTAATAGTATTAAATTCTTAATTAAAAAATAATTAATATGATTATAGAGTGTGTAAAAGATAAAATAAAAGAAGCAGTTATTCTAGCAGAGAAGGCGAGTGGAAAAAATTTAAGTTTACCTATTTTAAGCTCTGTTTTACTGCAAGCTAAAGGTAAAACTCTTACAATAAAAGCCACTAATTTGGAAATTGGGTTGGAAATTGAAATTCCGGCCAAAATTGAAGAAGAAGGTGAAATAGCCGTTAACGCGATGGTCTTAAGCGGTTTTTTAACAAATCTGCAAAGAGAAAATAAATTAAAAATTGAAACAAAAGAAGGTAATATAAAAATTAGCACCGACCTGACTTCTACCACTATAAAAAGTTTGCCGATTGATGATTTTCCCCTTATTCCCAAAGTCTCTAAGGGTGATTCTTTTAATTTAACCAGTCAAGATTTAATTAATGGACTGCGTTCAGTGGTTTTTGCTTCAGCTATTTCTGATATAAAACCGGAAATTGCCAGTGTTTATATTTATAAAGATGACCAAAGTGTCGTTTTTGTGGCCACTGATTCTTTCCGTCTGGCGGAAAAGAAAATTATTATTAAAGATAAAATAAAAGACTTTTCTCCCATTATTATTCCTTTTCGGAATGTGGCTGAAATTATAAGGGTTTTTGACAAGCTTGATTCAAATTTAGAGATAACTTCAGATGGTAATCAAATATCATTTATTTCAGATTCTATTCATTTAACCTCCAGAATAATTAATGGGACCTATCCTGATTATCGTCAAATTATGCCAAAGAATCACGAAACAGAAGTGTTGATGACTAAGGATGATTTAATTAATAATTTAAAAATTGCCAATATTTTTTCTGATAAATACAGTCAAGTTGATTTTAAAGTAAAGGCCAAAGAAAATATTCTAGAGGTTAATGCTCTTAATCAAGAGGTGGGAGAGAATATCTCTCAAGTTATTACTAAAATTAAAGGTGACGACTTGATAACCAGTTTTAACGTGCGCTATATAATTGATTGTTTGTCTGTTATTAATCAAAAAGATTTAAGTTTAAAATTCACCAATAAAGACAGACCCCTTTTAATCCAAGGAATTGGCGACAATTCTTTTAGTTATATTGTGATGCCCATAAGGTCAAGAGGCGAGTAGATGGATAACATCTTTAATTATTTACAGAAATACCAAAGTCACTTAATAAAATCATCTTTGGTTAAGGATGAAATTATTAAGGTGGTAAAAGATTTGGTTGGTTTGGAATTGGAAAAAGAAGATTTTAATATTTCCAATAACAATATTTATCTAAAAACAAGCACTAAGGTAAAACTAAGTGTTTTACTGCAAAAAGCCCAAGTTTTAGAGATGATAAATAAAAAACTAGGCGAAAAAACTATCTTAAATATCAAATAAGCAATTAATCAGAGATAACTACTTCTACGGATTTGATCAAAAGATTGTTTTGGCGGTCATAAATAATCGCCCGTATCTCATAATTTCCCGGTTTTAATTTTAGTTGAGAAGGAGAAAAAGATATACTATAAGGCGAGTTTTTACTTGCCCCAAGATAATAACTGTTTATAAAGTAGTTAACCTGGGAAATAGAACTTTCTTTCGGTATATCAAGGATAATATCAACTAGTTTATTACTCTCTAATTCATCTCCTTGTTCTGGCGAAATAATTTTAACGGATTCATTTTCTTTTGGGTTATCAATTTCTTGACTGCCGATTACTGTTCTACCAGTTTCCAACCCTTGAGCGGCGGCCCAGATTCTGACTGGATATTCCCAGAGACTAAATTGCGGATCCGCTTTGGGATTTCTTGGTGATGAACCAAGGGGATTGTTTTTATCAACCCAATAAAGAATTGAATGAACTGAATTATTGACGTATTGTAGTGGTGGTTGGTTTGGCAAATAAACTAAACTAATTTCGCCACCCTGCCAATAACCACGCATTATAGGTTTTAAACCCTCATAATTAATTATTGGCGGAATAAAACGTTCATCAGGTAAACGATTTAAAGCGACTTGCATTACCTCGTGCCAAAGGGGAGTGATAATGTAACCGGCCACTTTTTTGGCCATTGGCGTGTTGTCGTTGTTTCCGGCCCAAGCGCCAATTACTATGTTGGGAGTATAGCCGATTATCCAAGCATCTTTATAATCATTAGTCGTGCCGGTTTTGACGGCCACATCTTTGTTTGCAAAATAAAGAAGAGAACGTCGCCCATAAGAAGGCGCGCGCGCGACATCGTCAGACAAGATATCGCTAATCATTCTAGCTGTATTCTCCGGCATTACCCGTTCTGATTTTTCTGTAAACCCCTCCACCACTTTTCCGTTCGGGTCAGTCACCGTTAAGATACTAACCACTTTGTTTTTTATTCCATCATTGGCAAAAACAGAGTAAGCTCCAGTCAGTTCCAACAGTGAAACCTCGCCGCCACCCAAAACCAAAGTCAGTCCATACCGACTTGCTCCAGCTAAACTAGAAATACCCATTGCTCGGGCGGTATTTAAGGCATTATTTATACCAGCCAGATAAAGAACTTTAATCGCCGGAATATTTCTGGATTGAGCCAGGGCGTCTCTTAGGGTGATTGGTCCAACAAATTTATCATCATAATTAACCGGGGAGTAACATTGAGCGTCGCCGGTCGCGGCTGGACTACAACTAGTGTTAAACTCGGTTTTAAGGTCAAAAACGACAGTTTTGTCAGTATAACCCTTATCAAAGGCCGTCGCATAAACAATTGGCTTAAACGATGAACCGGGTTGGCGGTGGGCCGTGGTGATATTGAAATTGCCTTCAATTTCTTGATTAAAGTAATCACGAGAACCGACCATCGCCAAAATCTGTCCAGTTTTGGGGTCAATTGCCACGATGCCGTTATTTTGAGCGTTGAATTTAGTCTCATTTTCTTCACCATACTTTTTAGCCAATTCTTCCGCCTTTTGTTGCAGATCCCAATCAATCGTTGTAATTACTTTATAACCTTTGTTTTGGATGTTATCTTTCCCATACTTTGTTTCCAAATAATCTTTGACAAAGAAAACAAAGTGAGGGGCCTTGATGCCCTGATTTATTTTTTCATAAAAAACCACTTCTTCAGTTTTGGCTTTTTCCGCCTCTGATTTGGTGACAAAACCGTTTTTAACCATTTGACTTAAAACCAAATCTTTTCGTTTATCTAATTTGTCTTTATTTTTGCCATAAGGAGAATAATAGCCTGGCGCTTGTGGCAGGGAGGCCAGATAAGCCGCTTCGGCCAAGGTCACCTCATTGATATCTTTTTTGAAATAAGCCTTAGCCGCTTCTTGGACGCCATAAATATTGCTGCCATAGGGTGATTCGTTTAGATAAATATTTAAAATCTCATCCTTGGCCATTGTTTGCTCCATTTTAATCGCTAAAATAGCTTCTTTGATTTTTCTGGTCAGAGTTCGTTCTTGAGTCAAGAGGGAGTTTTTAACAACCTGCTGAGTGATGGTGGATCCGCCCTGGTGGATGCCGCCTGACAATAAGTTTACCCAAAAGGCCCTCGCGATGGAGGTAACGTCCACACCGCCATGGTTGTAAAACTCACCATCTTCAATCGCCAAAGTGGCTTGTTTAACGTGAGTGGGGATTTTTTCGAACGGGACGACAGTCCGCCTGATGCCGCGAACATCGTAAAGAAGAGTTTTTCCGGTTCGGTCATAGATTTTAGTGGAAGTTTGGTTTATTTGTTTTTCAAAAAAGGTTTCAAAATCAGGCACTGGCAAAGAAATGGCCCAGATTGTAGTGACCCCGCCGGAAACTAAACCGATAATTAAAACTACCAAGATAATCCTGATAAGATTACGGGTAATTTGCTGTTTTCTTTTAGACATGGCTAAATATTAGCATGGATGGCGCAAAAAGCTAATATGTGATATTTTTATTCTATGAATTTAAAAGAGAAAGAAGAAAGAATACAAGAAGTTTTAACTCGTTCAATTTCTAAGATTTATCCGACTTCTGAAAAATTTGCTGAACTTTTACACTCTAATCGCCCCCTTAGAATTTACATGGGGATTGATCCGACGGCTACATATGTTCATTTGGGACACGCTACTAACTACCTTTTGCTGCGTCGTTTGCACCAATTGGGTCACAAGATCATTGTTTTAGTTGGTGATTTTACGGCGATGATTGGCGATCCTAGCGACAAAAAGGCTGCTAGACAGCGTTTAACTAAAAATGAAGTAAAGAAAAACCTGAAGGATTTTAAAAAACAGATCGGTAAAATATTGGACTTTAAAGATAAAAAAAACCCAGTAGAATTTGTTCTTAATTCTAAATGGCTATCTAAACTTAATTTTAATGATCTGGTGGAACTGGCTTCAAACTTTACTGTGCAACAAATGTTAGAGAGGGATAATTTTGAAAAAAGATTAAAAGAACAAAAACCATTATATGTGCATGAGTTTTTTTATCCACTAATGCAAGGCTATGACTCAATTGCTTTAGACGCAGATATTGAAATAGGCGGTACTGACCAGACTTTTAATATGTTGGCGGGGCGAACTCTTTTGCAGGCCTATAAACAAAAAGAAAAAATAGTTGTGACCACAACCTTGCTTGAAAATCCAGTGACTGGTGAAAAATTAATGAGTAAGAGTCTTGGAACGGGGATTGGCCTTGATGAATCGCCGGCGAGCATGTTTGGTAAAACAATGGCCTTGCCCGACGAAGCAATTATTCAGTGTTTTGTGGATTGTACCGACCTACCTCTTGCTGAAATTGAGAATATTAAAAAAGAATTACACGCTGGCGCTAATCCGCGTGACCTAAAAATGCGGTTGGCTTGGGAAATAGTGAAACTTTATCACGGTGATAAGGAAGCTGACAAAGCCAAAAATTTTTTTGTTACCGCTTTTCAAAAAAAAGAAATTCCGGCAGATATAAAAATAATAAAAACAACCAAGGGCGCATTACTAATGGATATTTTGTTGAAAAATAACTTGGTTAAATCAAAAAGCGATTTTCGGCGTTTGGTCGCGGGGGGCGGTCTAAGCGAGATTAATGGAGAAAAAATAACGGAACCGACAGCCAAAATAGAAAAAGACATCACCTTGAAGATTGGTAAGAAAAATTTTCTTAAGATTGAACTTAAATAAAAAACTTTGTCACGGAAATCAAAAGAGAGGGTCCAAAAAGCCCTCTCTTTTGATTTGGTTTACGAACTGATTTTATTCTTCGCCATCGTCATCATCGCCGCCGCCGAAGGAGTCGTCGTCATCGTCTGCCTCTGCTTCATCATCCAGATTTTCTAGCTCTTCATCGTCGCCGAAGGAGTCGTCGTCGCTTAAGGCGACACCACCTAAGACGTCATCGTTATATAGCTCGTCCATTTTATTTTACTTGTTGCTAATAATAAACCAATCACGACCTTTGTTTATTTTCAAGTTCTTAATTTTTATCATAAGTAAAAATTTTTGCAATACCCTTTGGGCCTGCCTGTGGATAAGATGATTAGATGACTATTTTGCCTTTGTTTTTAAGGTTTTTGGGGCTTGTAAAAAACCAAAATTTTTTCACAAGGACAACATTTTGGCCATAACCGAGTGAGTCAAAGCAATCGCGATGGCGTCATATTCATCATCTATTTTCACCTTGGCCGGCACAACAATTTGCTTTTTGACCAATGCAATGATTTGTTTTTTGTTGGCGCCGCCCCAACCGGCCACGCAAGATTTTACTTGCATTGGGTTATATTCAGAAATTGGCAAACCTGATTCGGCACAAATATAAGCAATCATTCCTCTGACCTCGGCTACTTTGCTGGCTGTTTTTTGGTTAACTGAGAAGTATAAAGTTTCCAACGCGACCACGTCTGGTTTTTCTTTTTTTATTATTTTTTTTAGTTCTCGGCCCAACAATAGGAAACGCGAGGATAGACTATCTTTTTTATTTGTTTGAAGACAGGTGGAATAAAGCAGTTTCAAACCGGTTTGGCTTTTTTCAATAACCGCCAAACCGAGACGGTCATAACCGGGGTCAATCCCCAGGATTTTAAGCGATTTCGTCGGCATTATGGAAAATATTTTTGATATCCTCGTGTTCGCCTAGGGCCTCAAGGAGGGCTTGCAACTTTTCTTGCTCAGTCTTTGCCAAGGGCAGGGTGTTTTGCGCCTGCCATTCGTCTTCTTTTTTAATAAAGGCCCATTGTGTGGCGCCCTGTGGGCTGAGACTGATGCCATGCTTAGACAAAAGGTGTTTAATTTCAGGGGTGGTGCGGTTTTTGTTGTCGGTAAGACCAACAATAAGCAAAGCGACACCGCCCGGACCGTAGGCCTCATAAACGACTTCTTCAAAAGATTCGGCGCCGGCCCCGGAACCTTTTTCAATCGCGCGTTCAATATTATCGAGAGGCATATTGGCCGCCTTGGCGCGCGCGATTGCCGCTTTTAGTCCCGGCGCCTCGCGGTTGCCGTTGGCCAACCTAGCCTCCACGTTGATTGTCCGAACCAGCATTGAAAAAAGTTTGCTACGCTTGATATCTTCGGCGCCTTTCTTGTGTTTTATTTGTGTCCATTTGTTGTGACCAGACATAAAGATACTTTAAAATTTAAAAATTAAAATGTAAAGATTGAGAAGATAAACCAGAGAAAAACCTAAATGAGTTTAGGTTGGTTTTTTAGGGGCAAATCAAATCCAAGATGCTCGTAACCTTTGTCGGTTACTACTCGGCCGCGGGGAGTGCGCTCCAGAAAACCGAGCTGGATCAGGTATGGTTCGTAGACATCCTCAATGGTGGCTTCTTCTTCAGACAGGGCGGTCGCAATTGTGCCAACACCGACCGGCCCACCGCCAAACTTATCAATAATTACCTCTATGATTTTACGGTCGGGTTCGTTTAGACCAAGTTCGTCTATTCCCATCAAGCTCAAAGCCTCGTTGGTGGTTTTGGGCGAGATAGCCTTCTTGGTTACTTGGGCGTAGTCGCGGCAGCGTTTCAAAAGGTGGTTGGCGATGCGAGGAGTAAAACGACTGCGTTTGGCGATGGAAAAGGCGCTCTCATCTCCAAGTTCAATTCCGAGAATTTGGGCTGACCGCTTGATTATCTCGCTTATTTCTTCATTGGTGTAGAATTCCAATTTGAAAGTACCGCCGGAAAAACGTGAGCGTAAGGGCGAAGAGATGGCGGCGATCCTCGTGGTGGCTGCCAATAGCGTAAACGGTGGCAAGTCAATTTGGATAACGCGCGCCCCCGGCCCCTTGCCAATAATAATATTCAGGTGGCCGGACTCCATCGCCGGATAGAGCACTTCCTCAATCATTTTGTTTAGGCGATGAACTTCATCAATAAATAAAATATCACCGGCGGACAGGTTGGTTAAGATAGAAGCTAAGTCGCCAACCTTTTCTATGGCCGGGCCGGAAGTCACTTTAATTTGTGCGTTCATCTCTTTGGCGACCAAGTAAGCCAGAGTGGTCTTGCCGAGACCCGGGGGACCATAAAAAAGCAGGTGTTCGGGCGGTTGTTCGCGTTCTCGGGCGGCCGCCAGAAGGATTTGCAAGTTATCCTTGATGTTTTTTTGCCCAATATACTCTGTCCAGGCGAGAGGACGCAAAGAACGGTCTAAATAAAGGTCTTCTTTGGGGATGGTGTTGTTATTCATAAATAATGGTGTCAGGGCTTGACATTAAAATCGTTTTATGCTAGCATATAAGACAGAACGCTATAAAGAAGAAATTGGCAGATTATGGGCTTATCTTTGGCGTTTCTTTTTTGTTTTTTTATCAAGCTTACAAACCTCCAAGCAATCTAGGCCTGTTTACAGACCTAACGGGTTCTTTCAAGAGGACGCTTCGGTTTTCACCTTAGCAGTGAGTTTTACTGAAGCTATCCTTGAGGAATTATCTAACTTTAGATGCACATCCAAAGGGATTGCTTGGAGGTTTGTAGTCTTGATTCGTTTCTCTGTTTGCAAAGAACGGTTTAAATAATTTCTTCGTATAAATCAACGACGCGCGACAGCTCTTCCAGGGTGGTGCGTCCGGTAATGACTTTCAAGATACCATCTTGCCGCATATCAAGGATTCCTTGGGGTTTGGCGGCTATTTTTATTTCTTTTTCGCTTGGGTTGGTAATGGTGGCGGCCGCGACCGCGTCGTCCATTACAATCGCCTCAAAGACTCCTTCTCGCCCCTTGTAACCGATACCATTGCATTGTTCACAGCCACCGGCTACGAAAATTTTGTTTGCCTCGGTAATTTCGCCTTGCCAATTTTCTGGCACCAATTCCGATCTCTTTTCCTTGATACTTTGAATTACGGCGCTAAGTAGCTCCTTCTCGCTTTCGGTGGGGGCGATTTCTTTTTTGCAGTGCGGACAAAGTTTGCGCAACAGACGTTGGGCAATAGAGAGTGTCAACGACGAAGTGATAATCTTTGGATTAACCTCCAGATCAATCAAGCGGGGGATAGCGCCCTGGGCGTTGTTGGTGTGCAGGGTGGAAAAGACTAAGTGGCCAGTCAAAGAAGATTGAACCGCGGTCTTGGCGGTTTCGCTGTCGCGAATTTCTCCAACCATGATGACGTCTGGGTCTTGGCGCAAAGCGCTGCGCAAACCCAACAAGAAAGTATAACCCTGTTTTTTGTTGACTTGGGTTTGGTTTATACCTCCCAGATGGTATTCAATCGGGTCTTCAATCGTGATAACTTTATTTTCCGGCGAATTGATTTCGCGCAAAAAGGCATAAAGCGTGGTTGTTTTACCTGAACCGGTCGGGCCAGTCAGGAGAACTAGACCGTTCGGCTTGTGGATTTCACGATTAAAAATTTCAAACAGTCTTGTTTCCACGCCCAATTTGGCAAAAGTCAGCTCAATCGTTTTTGGGTTTAGGATACGCATAACCACTGATTCGCCGTAAGCCGAAGGAATAACCGATGAGCGGATTTCAATATCGCTATTCTCCAACGCGATGGAGAAACGACCGTCTTGGGCGGCTTCTTTGACGTTTAACTTCATGCCGGAAACCAACTTTAGGCGTGAAATAATTTGGCGGTGAATTTTAAGCGGAAAGTCAGCCACATCTTGCAAAACACCGTCCAGCCGATAGCGCAAGCGAATTGTTTCTTGTTCCGGTTCAATGTGAATGTCAGAGGCATCAGTCACCAAACCGCCAGCCAAAATGACTTCCAAGATGCCGGAAATGCCGCCTTGACTTAGCGCTAGCCCACTTTCTTTGTCTATCTCGGTTTTGATGTCAGTTAGAGTTTTGAATTGTTCAGTCAAACGCGTGACATCTTCATTGGAAATTTCTATCAGACCGGCTTTGGTTTTTTCGGAGAGCGAAACTTCGCTGTAGCGAGTCCAAGCGCTTTCCAGGCCAACTTCAGAAACCATGAAAAGTTCTACTTTAAAATTTTTGCCCTCCAAATCTTTAATTACCGCTTGGGCTTCTGGTTTATTGGGCGCCAAAATGGCCAAACTAAGAGTTTTGTTGACTACTTTAAAGGCCGCGACGGCGGCGAGGCGAGCTTCATCTTCGGGGATAAGGCGTAGAGCGTCGGTATTTATAGCTGTTTTTGAAAGATCGAGATAGGGAAGTCCGTAGCGGCCGGAAAGGGTTTGAGCCAACTCTTCCGCTTCCTTCTCGCGCAGGTCTTGTAGATGCTTGTCGGTTGTTTGACTATTGGGGTCAATCATTATTTATATTTTACCCTTTTGTTTGTTTAAAAACAATTCAGGTGTTGACGGTACGTCTAACTACATTCCTTGCATTTAAAAAAACATAACGCAACTGCAAACCTGTGGGTAACTCAGTTAAACAAATGAAATACGGATAGGGGAGTCAAAAAATTTTTAACGATTCTTTGAATGATCGTCTGAATGAAGTCGCGCTAAATAAAAAACTAAAAATCCCTAGTCCTAGTAGGGTAATTCTGGCCGAAAATGGGGCCCAAACCCGGGGAACTGCTTAGTTTGACTTTTTGGCTGTTATTTGCTATAATAATAGGTAGAGGGTTGATGAAGATTAGAGGTGAAATCCGCCTTTGGCGGAAGGAGGTTTGAAATGAAACACGCGCTCATGATGTTGGCGATTGTTTTGGCTGTTGGCGGTTGCGCCACGATGGGGCCGATGCCGGGGCAAATTGTCTCGGCTGGGCCGGTTAGCGGTCCCTGCCCCCAATGTGGGCAGGGGATCACGGTGCCCGCAAATGGGGTCACGTTGTGCCCCAGTTGTGGAAATTCAGTCCGGCTAGCCCAACCAGCTCCCGTGGCCAGACCATCCGTGGTGTTTCCCCAGGTGGTCACGGTCGTGACCGGCGGTGGCCGAAGCGGTGGCCATCACCGCTCGGGCGGATACGGCCACTACGGCTGGCGCCCACCCCGACCAGTTGGGGTACCGGTCCCGATCTACCGGTCCGGGGGGTATTATGGGGCACCTCACTACGGCTGGAATTGCCCTCGACCGGTCGGGGTGCCGGTCCCGATTTATCGGTAGCGCCCGACAGTCAAGGCGCGAGAGCGAAGCTCTCGCGCCTTTTTTCTTTTCTCAGTTTTTCTTGATGTTTTTTTTTGCTTTTTCTTTGACCAGCTTATAAAATGACGCTATGAAAAAAACAGTAAAAAGTTTGACAGATCTGGAGAGTTTGGCCGGCGAGCTTCTAAAAAAGCTAAAAAAAGACCAACAGGCGACCATTGTAACCTTGGCGGGTGATTTGGGTTCCGGCAAAACCGCTTTTACGCAAATGATTGGTAAAAAATTGGGAATAAAGACCAAAATTACCAGTCCAACCTTCGTGATTCAGAAAAAGTATGAATTACCACTGTCTGGACCGCAAGGGATTTCAACTGGTTATAAACAACTTATCCACATTGATGCATACCGCCTAAATAGTGGTCGTGATCTCTTGCTTTTGGGTTGGGACGAAATTATGGCTAATCCGGATAATTTGATTTTGCTTGAGTGGCCGGAAAGGGTAAAAGATATAATTCCAGCCGATGTTTACAAGATAAGCTTTAAGTTTGTTGACGATTCTTCCAGAGAAATAAGTTTCTAATCGGTTTTTCAAAATCACCATAGCTACAACCTAAAAACCTAATCATCTTGGAAATCTTGGGGCACTTCTCTTATTTTTCTTTTTTACGTTATACTAAAAGCAGTGACGGAAAAGACCAAAAAACTCGTTTTGTTTGACGCGCATGCGATTATTCATCGCGCCTACCACGCCTTGCCCGACTTTTCCTCCAGCCAGGGTGAGCCGACGGGTGGCCTTTATGGTGTATCAACAATGCTGATGCGCATTATTGCCGATTTTAAGCCTGATTATTTAGCCGCTTGTTTTGACCGGGCGGAGGCCACTTTTCGCAAGCAAGTTTACGAGGGTTACAAAGCCGGACGGCCGAAAGCCGAAGAAGAATTGATTGCTCAACTTATTCGAGCGCGCGATATTTTTGCCGCTTTTGGTATTCCGATTTATGACGCGGCAGGTTTTGAGGCGGATGATGTTATCGGCACAATCGTAGAAAAATTGAAGGATGAAAAAAATTTGCAAATCATTATTGCCTCGGGCGATATGGATACTCTGCAATTGGTCCGAGGCAACGAGGTGGTAGTTTACACTTTGCGTAAAGGTTTGACCGACACGGTAACCTATGACGAAAAGGCGGTTCGGGAACGTTATGGATTCGCACCGTCTTTGGTCGCGGACTTTAAAGGTCTCAAAGGCGATCCATCGGACAATATTATCGGCGTGCCCGGAATTGGTGATAAAACAGCGACCACGCTTATCCAAGAGTTTGGTTCGGTGGAGAATATTTTTGAAAAACTAAAACAAGACGAAGCGGTTTTTGCCGACAGGGGGATTAAGCCGCGGGTCGTCACTTTGTTGAAAGAAAACGAAGAAGAAGCGATTTTTTCCAAAACCCTGGCGACAATTCGCCAGGATGTGCCAATTGATTTTTCTTTGCCGGCGCAAACTTGGCCGGAAACTTTCTCGCCCGCGCCAGTGGAAAAGATTTTTTCCGAGTTGGAGTTTCGTAGCTTGATTGGGCGAATAAAGAGTTTAAAAACCAAAGATGAACCAAAAGACGAATCAAAAGACTTGGTCGAAACTGAATTTGCCCCCCAAGATATTCGTCGAGTGGGAGTGATGGTTTGGCTTCTTAATTCTGATTTGACGGTACCGACTTGGGAAGATATCCGACAATTTACCGGTTGTGATAGTTTGCTTGAAGCGGAAAAATTCGCTTTGGCCGAACTGAAAAAGAAAAAGTTAGATAAAGTTTGGACCGAGATTGAGGCGCCGCTTTTGCCGATAATTGAAAAAGCCGAAAAACGAGGTATTTTGGTTGACGCAAATTATTTGAAAAACCTGGCCAAAGATTACCATCACAAGTTAGCCAAGCTGGAAAATGAAATTTATGAAGTTGTCGGTGAAATTTTTAATCTTAATTCGCCAAAACAATTGGGCGAAGTGTTGTTTGACAAACTGGGGCTTTCCGCCAAGGGTCTAAAAAAGACGGCCACCGGCGCGCGGTCCACTCGCGAATCGGAACTCCTAAAACTAAAAGGGACCCATCCGGTTATTGAAAAGATTTTGGCGCATCGTGAATTACAAAAACTGCTCTCCACTTACATAGACAATATTCCATCCATGCTTGATAACGAAAGCGCGCTTCATACTACTCTCAACCAAAATGGCACCACGACCGGTCGGATGTCTTCCAACAACCCGAATTTGCAAAATATTCCGACCCGAGACAGTCTAGGGGCGGCTGTGCGGGGCGCTTTTGTGGCTCGCCCTGGCTTTAAGCTTCTGGCCTTTGACTACTCGCAGATTGAGCTTCGTATTTTGGCGGTTTTATCGGGCGACCCCAGTTTGGCGGAGGTGTTTAAAACTGGCAAAGATGTCCATTCATCGGTCGCCGCTAAAGTTTTTGGCGTAAAAGAAGAGGTGGTTACCAAAGAAATGCGCCGCCGCGCCAAAGTCATAAACTTCGGCATAATTTATGGTATGGGTGTAAATGCTCTGAAAACCAGTCTGGGTACCACCAGGCAAGAGGCGGAACAATTCATG
>ERZ795059.3918-NODE-3918-length-14206-cov-7.234612_pt1 | contig 14206 bp, 14 predicted proteins | sample MGYA00375143_ERZ795059 | MGnify/ENA primary metagenome ERZ795059 (study PRJEB30188, sample SAMN05720168) | activated sludge metagenome | isolation source: Anaerobic digester | place: USA | collected 2015-01-07 ... | reverse complement strand
TCTGCCGAAACGCAAATAGGTAGGTCCCACATGCTCACCTAGTGCGATGGTCGCTTCCTTGGTTTGATTCTGATCACATGGAACAATAACCGTCATGCCAGGGAGCATCTTCATCATCCCGATATCTTCTAAAATCTGGTGTGTTGCTCCATCTTCACCTAAGGTTAAACCTGCGTGAGACGCACATATCTTTACATTTTTACCTGAATACGCAATTGATTGACGAATCTGATCATAAACACGACCCGTAGAGAAATTAGCAAAGGTTCCTGTAAAAGGTATTTTGCCACCTATAGTCATACCTGCCGCAAGTCCCATCATGTTTGCTTCCGCGATACCTACCTGATAAAAGCGTTCCGGGAAATCTTTTTTAAAGGCGTCCATTTTAAGCGATCCAATCAGGTCTGCACAAAGCGCAACCACATTTGAATTTGATTTCCCTAACTCATGTAAGCCAATGCCAAAGCCTGAACGTGTATCTTTTTTCTCGGTGAAGGTAAATTTCGTCATGTTAGTTTAGTGTTGTTGAAGGTCTGTAAATGCGGTGCGAAAGTCGTAAAATATTTTGTTTCTTCCGCGCCTGCGCACAAGATATTAGACGTTAGACTTTAGATATTAGACTTCAGTGATAGATTCTAACCTGAAGCTTTCAACTCAAAACCTAAATGCTCTTCAGCTGCTTAATAACCTCGATAGGATTTGAAGCACTGAAAACAAAGTTTCCGGCAACAAGCACATCCGCCCCAGCCTCTAACAATTGTTTGGCATTCTGCATGTTTACTCCACCATCGATTTCAATTTTAGCTTTTGAACCCGATTCGATGATGAGCTTTTTGAGCTGCTTTACTTTTGTATAGGTATGTTCAATGAATTTCTGCGCTCCAAAGCCAGGGTTCACCGACATCACGCAAACCAAATCAATATCGGCAATAACATTTTCCAACTCCACAATAGAGGTATGCGGATTGATGGCTACACCCGCTTTACAACCTAAAGATTTTATCTGCTGGATATTACGATGCAAATGCGGACACGCTTCTACATGCACCGAAATGTACTCCGCTCCTGCTTTTTGAAATGCCTCTACGTAATTCTCCGGATGAACAATCATTAAATGAACATCCATCGGCTTGGTGGCATGCCGCTTAATCGCCTCAACAACCGGAAGGCCCATGGAGAGATTGGGTACAAATACCCCATCCATAATATCGATATGAATCCAGTCGGCCTCACTACTGTTAATCATTTTAATTTCACGCTCCAGGTTTGCAAAATCAGAGGCTAAAACGGAAGGGGCAATTATGGGAGTTGGCATGCAGTAGTGTTGAGATGCAAAACTAAGATCAAATCAAATCTTTACCAGCTTGTAGGTAAATCTTTTGTTGTTTGAGAAGATCCGAAGAAAATAGAGACCGGAAGATAATGGTGACACATCGATAGCGGTTGAAAGGTTAATCCACGAAAAACTGATCTCGTCATCATAAACCAACTGGCCGGTTGCTGAAATAAGTTGAATTCTGCAAGATGATACTTCATTCGGATCGTATGGTTGGATAAAAACGGAACCTGATTGTATGGGATTAGGATATACTTCGAATATATTTTCCTGTGATTGTCGCTCGATATAATTGACCGCGGCCTGATAATTTGGAATTCCATATCCAATAAAATTATCCGGATTTGCAGCCTGCGAAGCCGATTGTCTGATGGCATTCATAATTTCTTTGCTGGTAAGCGAAGGATAACGTTGCCATAAACCCGCTACCAAACTGGTAATGAGTGGTGCCGATAAAGAAGTTCCACTGGATGAACCCAAAGATCCATTTAGTTGAATTACGCTGGTACCCGATCCCATGGCAGCAACATCGGGTTTGATCCTTCCATCTGCCGAAGGACCAATTGAGCTTGAACCGGATCGAACGCCCGAACTGTTTACATTGGCAATGGCCAATACATCTTTTGCATCAGCCGGAGCAGTGATAATTTGCCAGGCTATTCCACCTTCATTGCCCGCACTGCAAACAATCAACATCCCTCTATCGGCAGCAAGTTGTGCCGCTCTGCTAATGACTGTCGTGATACCATCCATGTCTGTCTTTGCATAATCCATTGAAGCATTATCAAAATCATAATAGCCAAGAGATGAGTTGATGACATCTACACCTGCGCTGTCTGCTCGCTCTGCTGCAAATAACCAATTGTATTCTTCGATTCGATACTCGGCCGCTACATCTTCTGTAACATAAAGTTGGTAGCGCGCATTGTACGCTCCACCAGTGAATGTTCCAGACTGAAAGGCAGCGATCACAGAGAATACTTGAGTGCCATGATCATCATACTGAAATATATTGCTTGTGTTAAAAACAAAATCCTTTGAAGTAGTCAGATCAATTCTGGATTCATCAAACAAAGGTTGAAAAGGTAATGCAGTGTTTACTCCCTGAAAGCCATCATCGAAAATAGCAATGAGCATACCTTCTCCTCGAAAACCATCCTCGTGCATTTTATCAATACCAATTTGCTGAAGTTGAATATCAGTAGCTTCAGTTGCCTTTGAACCTTGCGCTCTTTCTATTTCCTTCTTCCGACCGTTGATTAATAATTTTGCATTGGGTGCTACAAATTCAATGTGATCTACATAGGTAAGTGCTTCTATGGTTGGTAGTAGTGATGCATCACATTGAACTAATAAAGCATTCATCCACCGCGACTGAAAGTACGTTTCTGCTCCCGTGGCTTTTACTCCATCAATGTAATTTTGGTTTACAGGAAAATCAGTTTCCGTAACAACAATACTTTGTTTCGTTCTCCGGTCAATTGCGCGTTGAGAAAGAAATACCAGCGGATTTGAAACACTATACGATGAACCAACTTTATCTTTAAAAAAGACGACATATCGATTAACTGCTGCAAAAGAGCTTGAGGAAATAAAAAGAAAAACAGCAAAATATATTAATCTACTCAACACCATAAATCAGAATGGTTTGTTTATAAATCACTCCTTCTTCCACTATTTGTTGTCCGATACAACCTGAGTTTGTATCCGTACAATAAACGAGTTGCGTCTTTTCGTTGTGAACCAAACCAACGTTTTTGGCATACGATTCATAACGTTGATCAAGGTAAACAACAAAGTCTTCGTTGTCTTGCTGCTTGATGGTGATGCAATCTGCAAACGTAACATCGTTAAAGATTTTTGGCTCGGAACCTACCAGTTCATATTCCTCCGTACCTAAAGTATTAAAGGCATTGCCATTCCATTTCTTACCTACATGAAAAGGAAACACGAGTTTTACAAAATCAATATTTCCTTCTGCTTGTATGGCTCGATCGTTCACCACTCGTGATGACCATGTGTCTTTGTATGTCCAGGGTTCAGTTGCATTGTCACGAACGCTGCGATGAATAACATAGGTATAGTTTGATTCAGTATTGAAGAAAGAATCAATGACAACCGTTTTCAATTGATAAATAAAGGTATCGGGGTCGCCTAATGTGTAAATGATCTCGTTGACATCATAAATTTGATAGAAGCCTTTCCGCATCGGAAAATAATCTTTCCCAATGTCTACAGGATTTTCATCGGATGACGAATCGCATGAGGCGATGATCATGATCAGGACAACGAATATGTATTTGCTAAAATGCTTCACCTTTTCCTGTTTCTCAATATTCACTCAAATACACGATTTCTATGCAATTCAAAGTTTCACAAAGATATTTTAAACTTTGACTTAGTTTTGCGTACCATCAATTAAAACTATGCCGCTTAAAACGTTTGTAAAGGTAGGAAGTATTACTAATCTAAGTGACGCTCGATATTGTGCCGGAATGGGTGCCGACTTGTTGGGGTTCAATACCATAGAAGGAAAAGATAATTATTTATCCCCCAAACAGTTTCAGGAAATCCGTGGATGGGTAACCGGTCCGAAGGTAGTAGCAGAAGTATCGGGAGTTCAAAGCGGCAGCCAATTGGCAAGCATTGTCGAAAATTATCAACCCGATTTTCTGGAGTTGGGATTAGCTGAATTACCTTTCCTTTCCGGAAACACCATTCCCTTTATTCTTCGGATTGATGCTAAAATACCAGTAGGTAATTTAATCCAGCAACCTGATTTTGTTCTCGCGTCTTCATTCGTGGAAGGAATTAATTATCCACTTTTAATTGAAGTAACATCGTTAGCAGAAGCCGAACAGGCATTTCAACACTCTTCTATAAAAGGTATTGCTCTTCGCGGAAGTGCAGAGATAAGCCCGGGATTAAAAAATTATGACGAGTTGGCGGAGGTTTTGGAATTTCTTGATGTGGACTAATGTAAGGGCATAGGTTAAAATTCTTGCGAGCGTTCTAGATAACTTTTGTGTACGCAAGATTCTTACCTTCAATGCCTTTAATCGTTTCGTATCTACTGCTCCGGAGGAGCAACCTCTTTGTAGAAATTATTTTGATTAGGTGTATTTGACTCCGGAGGAGTCACCTCTTTGTGTTCATCAATAAAATCATTGTAACAATCAAGCGCGAAAAATCCTATTGCATTCGAAAATAGGCGGCTCCGCTGGAGCCGGATTAACCAATCTAACCATTGCTACTAAGAGATTGCTGCGCTGCAGCAAAGGGTATGGTGAAATTATCAGATATGGTTTGTAATAGAATTTATTTGCAACCTTGCTCTGCATTACTGTCGATAACGCATTTCAAATTGGCTTTTCTAATTTCTGTAACAGTGCTCAGGTCAGAAATCAAATCTATACCTATTGTCAATGGTGCGATGAATTAAATCAAGACCTAATTTTTTCTTGAGGCTTTGTATATACACTTCTATAGAATGATCGAAAAGGTAAATTTCTGAACCCCAAATATTACCCAGCAAATTTTCCTGCGAAATTACCTTATGTGGATTCTGAGCAAAAAAGAAAAGAAGTTCAAATTCAGGCTTGCTCAATGTTATTTCATGATTGTCCAATCGCACAGAATTTGACTTTCTGAAAATCTGGAGGGTACCTATCTTTAACTCGATAATACTTTTACGAATAATAAATCTTCGCTTCAGCACGGTGCTTACTTTATAGGTAAGGGCACGCAGACCAATTACCTTTTCAATAAAATCATCTCCCCCAGTATCCAACGCGGCCTCTTGATAATAACTTTCTGATTTTGCTGTAAGAAAAAAAATGTAAGTCTCTTCAAATCTTTTCATTCTCCTCAATGCACGACATACCTCAATACCATTCGGATGTGGCATCATAATATCCAGAATGATCAGATCGGGTAAAAAGTCATTCGCAACATCAATAGCATTGCTACTATCCTCCAGTGTCTTTACTTTAAAACCTTCTCGTTCGAGATTATATTCCAACAATTCCAAAATGTCACGATCATCGTCTACCACCAATATCCGAAACGGTCTTTTCTCGCGCATAATTCGTCTTCACACGAACTTACGATGACACTGTTATTTGAAATTTAAAATGAAATGATGTTGATGTGAATATTTCAACATGAACGGGTTGATCTAGTAACACAAGCTTTCAAGCAACTTACTTCTTCCCCAACTTCACTGCACGCGCAACGGCATCAGCAGTAATATTCTGATAGTTGACTGAAACAATAGAGGATGTTTCGATCCACTCTTCAATTTTCTCAATGTTCTTCTTCTTTATTTTCTTCAACACCGGAACACCCATTTGCTTTAGCGAAGCTGCATTGTAATGTTGTTCAAGCTGCGATTTCATAGGAACAACCATCAACTTCTTTCCAAGGTAAAGTGCTTCGGCAGGTGTTTCGAACCCCGCTCCGCATAAAACACCTTTACACGATGTCATGCTCTCAGCAAATTCATCTTTGTTGACCGGAAACACAGAAAGCTTTCCAACATGATACGGCTTGCGGGCGTGCTTCGAAAAGATATGCCACTTTACATTGCTGATCTTGGAAAGAATAGGTACTAATTTCTGATCATCATACGAAGGAAGGTAAACCGTATAATGCTCTTTCGTTTCAACTTTCGCTTCGCGGACTGCCGATCGGATAACAGGAGTAAAAATATTCTTGTCGTAATTTTCAAAATGAAATGACACGTATTTGTCTATCGGTGCATAATGATGCAACACCCACTCGCCCACCGGGTCAATCTTCTTCGGACTCGGTACCTTATCTGACAACAAAGCCGATTGATGACTCAATCCTACGCAAGGTATTTCACGCTTGCGACAAGCCCATGCAGTGATGGGTTCAAAATCATTAATCACCAAATCATACTTATCAACCGGAAACCGTTTCATTTCCTTATACACTTCTTTGGAACTGTTTTGCTTGAACGTTTTTAAAAAGTCGATACCACCACTTTTTCCAAAGAAGAAACTCAGACCCTTTGATTTGTACTTTACCGGATATGAAAGTTTTACATCGGCTTGAGCACCACTGACAAAAATATCAAGCGCACCATACTCTTTTAAAATTGGAATAACATCTTCTGCACGGGTAAGGTGCCCATTCCCTGTACCTTGTATGGCGTAAAGTATTTTCACTTTTTGATTGTTAAGAATTCGTTTACCAAGTCTTTAAAAATCTCATCATTATCCAGCTTATACCGAAGACGTTTTGGCAATTTCACGGACTGCGCCTGCTTATCATCCGCATATCGAAATATCTTCCAGTCTTTACCATCAAACTCCAAAGCGGTTAAGTTCTCAATCCAGTCTCCCGAATTTAAATAAATTACGCTTCCTTTTTCGTTTTCTATTTTCTTGATTTCAGGATGATGGATATGGCCACAAATTACATAGTCGTAACCATTTTCTATAGCAATATCGGCAGCGGTTTTTTCAAAATCATTTATAAAGCTGACAGCCGACTTCACACTATCTTTCACTCTTTTTGAAAGCGATATTTTTTCTCTTCCTAATCTCGTTAAGCACCAGTTCACAAAGGTATTGATCACAATTAAGGTATCGTAACCAACGGCACCCAGCTTGGCCAGCCATTTTGAATATTGCATGGTGACATCGAATACATCGCCATGAAAAATCCAGGCACGTTTGCCAGCCAGCTTCATAACCACTTTATTGTTGATATGGAATGAACCAAGCCGAAAGCCCGAAAACTTTCGAAGCATCTCATCGTGATTTCCGGTAAGGTAAATGATTTTGGTATTCTTGGCCAGAAGACCTGTTATGTGTTTGATTACCTGCATGTGCGACTTGGGCCAGTAGCGTTTGCTAAATTGCCACATGTCGATGATATCACCATTCAGAATAAGCTTTTTGGGATTGATTGTTTTGAGATAACGAAGCAGCTCTTCAGCGTGACAGCCGTAAGTTCCAAGGTGTATGTCCGACAATATTACGAGCTCTACATCTCGCTTCTTTTTCTTACCCATGCCTGCCTGTAGTGATCTCACAAGGTAATCTACCTTTGTGAAATCTCAAACCAAAAACTATAAAGAGGAGTCTTTAAACAAAAGTAAAATTTTATGGAGGAAGGTTATGGATGGGGGTGTTATGAAATTGTTACAGATTTAGTTGGCCACGAATGCACGAATAAAATGCATTTATTTGTGTATTCGTGGCAATGGATTTAAAATCTAAACCGGAGGTATTTAATCTTCTCCCCTTTGCTGGCAAACATCTCTTCGTATTTCGTTTTAATATCAAAACACTCAGGACGAAGATCAGATTGATAGACATCATTAGTGAACTTATAATCGAAGATGTCTTTTCGGTTTTCAAGTTCTTCTAATGTAAATTCATAGAAGCCCGTGTTGTCAGTCTTTAATCGGAAATAACTTCCAGGCTTAAGCAATTCTTTGAACTTGTTTAAGAAGCGGCTACTCGTCAATCTTCTTTTAATATCACGCTTGCGCGGACGAGGATCCGGAAAGGTCAACCAGATTTCATCTAACTCACCGGGCTGGAAAAAATTATCGATCAGCAAAATGGGTGTTCTGAGAAACGCCACATTCGTAAGACCTTGTTCAACCGCTAAGGTACTGCCCTTCCAGATCCGTTCGCCTTTAATATCAACACCAATAAAATTCTTTTCAGGGAAAAGTTTTGCCAACCCAATAGTGTACTCTCCTCGACCGCAGGCTAACTCTACTGTAATCGGATTGTCATTTTTAAAGTAAGTCGAACGCCAATTCCCTTTTATGCTTTCAAAAATATCTTCCTTCGATCGCTCAATTACATTGCTACGCTCTTCAATAATTCTAAATCGTTCCTGCTTTCTTTTCATAAATTTTCAATTTCCGCCACCACAAAAGTACTACCGCCAATAAAGATCATATCATTGGCGGATGCTCTCTCCTTTGCCATCGTAATCGCTTCGTTCACATTCTTAACATCAATTCCCGTCAGTCCATAACTTGCTGCCTGATCTTTCAATATTGCCGCATCTAAAGAGCGCGGAATTTTTGCTTCACAAAAATAGTATTCCGCTTCTTGCGGCAAAAGCTTTAATATGGAGCTAATATCTTTGTCTTTCACCATGCCGATGATCATGAATAGTCTATCGTATTGTTGTGCGTGAATCTGCATTATAATCTCTTTTATTCCATTTTCATTATGACCGGTATCGCAAATGATCAATGGCTTATCACTCAACTTCTGCCATCTGCCTTTCAATTTTGTTTGACTTACTACATTAGTCAGTCCATGCCCAACGGATTCATGTGGAATACTCCATCCTCGCGTTTGCAGAATATCAATCGCCTTTAAAACTCCGGCTACGTTTTTTTGCTGGTAAAAACCTTGAAGAGGTAATTTTAATCCATCAAATAAAACTGAATTGCTTTCTGAAATTCTAACAAGAGCCTCTCCATCCTCATCATATCGCTCAACATGATAATCATCGGCAGCGAAGTAGAGTGAGGCATTTTCTATTTCAGCCTTGTTTATGAACACAACATCAATACCCGTTTGCCTTTCGCTTACTACCACTGGAACATTCTCCTTTATAATCCCAGCTTTCTCGAAGGCAATCTTTTCCAGTGTATCACCCAAAATATCTTTATGATCCCACCCAATATTGGTGATCAAAGATAACTCGGGTGTAATCACATTGGTAGAATCCAATCGTCCGCCAAGACCTACTTCAATAATAGCAATGTCTACCTTTTCCAAAACAAAATATTCAAATGCCATAGCAACGGTAGTCTCAAAAAAAGATGGCTTTATATTTTCAAGCACATTTTCCATGCGGTTCACAAAATCAATAATGTAATGCTGTGAAACCGGAATGCCGTTGATCCGAATGCGCTCCGTAAAATCTTTTAAGTGAGGTGAAGTGTATAATCCGGTTTTATATCCGGCAGATTGAAATATTGAGGCGAGCATGTGTGATGAACTACCCTTTCCATTGGTGCCCGCAACATGAATCGATTTGAATTTTGATTGAGGATTTCCAACCGCCTCACACAGTCGCAAGGTATTGTTCAGGTCTGCTTTATAGGCAATTGATCCAATACGCTGAAACATAGGTAGTTTCTCGTACAAAAATTCAAGCGCTTCAGCATAGGTATTTAGCATGGCGCGAAAATACAGGTTCTTAGGATCATTTTAATTATTGGGATGATACGAGGAGCCACTCCTTAAAAATCGCTTGCATAAACTACCAGTTCCGTGTTAATTGCAAGTTGATTAATTCATAAGGTGTGTTCTGGACTCGCGATTTTGGTCTATTCGAAATAATTTTCTCCTCTGCCTTCGCAGTGTTTTACGTGTTGTACCTGGTGCGCGTCATTCGCATTGCCAGACAACTCAACAGTTCGTATGGAAAAATCTTCATTAAGCTCTCTTTACGGACAATATACTTTGCCTTGTTTATCATAGCCTTGCTGGGACCTTCATTTGGCGGATCGAAAAAGGAAGTAAAATCCGTTGGCAAAGACATTATTTTTTGTGTTGACCTTTCAAAATCAATGGATGCTTTTGATGTGCAACCAACCCGATTGGAAAAGGTGAAGTATGAAATGAAAAAGATTGTGGAGGCGTTCAGTTCGGATCGAATCGGAGTCGTGATTTTTTCATCGGAAGCCTTTGTACAATGCCCACTTACCTATGATCAAAATGCACTCAATCTCTTTATCGAAACCATGAACTCATCCTTGGTTCCGGCATCTGGAACGGATTTTGGACCACCCCTTCGTATGGCTTTAAAGAAACTGGAGGAAAAAAGCGATGGATCACCGAACGAAACAAAATCGAAAGTGATTATACTGATCAGTGATGGAGAAGACTTTGGTGAAGAAACGGATGATGTGGCGCGCGAAATAAAAGATCGCAGCATAAAACTTTTTACATTAGGAGTAGGCACGGAGAAAGGCGGGAATATTTATTCTAATAATCGATTGAAGGCTGACCGACAAGGTAATACAGTCGTTACAAAATTGAATCCAAAGGAACTGAACCAATTGGCCAATGAAACCGATGGAGAATATTTTGAAATAAATGAAAGCCGGAACGATGTTTCGCGTTTAATCAGTACCATCACTAAAATTGAGGGCGAAGTGCGCGATGCACGACAAGTTGATGTAACGGCCAATAAGTACCACTATTTTCTGTTGGCTGCGCTGATACTTTTAGTAATTGATATTTTGATTTCGATACCGACTGTTAAGATATGAAGTTTGTTTTTGGATTCGTATTGTTGTTCTCAATGGTCACCGATCCAACTAAGATCGCAGAGATCAATCGTGTAAAAAAAGAAGCGCGGTCAGCATATACTTCCGGAGATTATGCAAAAGCAATTGAAAAATATAAATACCTATCCGATTCGCTTCAGGTTACAGAAGATGAGATTATGCTCAACCTGGCCAATGCCTACTTCTTAACAAAAGATACTGCTTCAGCCTATCCGGGTTATCAGATGTTGACGAATAGCAGTCAATCACATATCAAATCAAAAGCATTTCAACAATTGGGAATTCTGAATCACCAAAAAGGAAAATTTGAAGAAGCGCTCAATCAGTTTAAGCAAGCCATCAAAGCCAATACGCAAAACGCAGATGCCCGTTATAACTACGAAGCGTTGAAGCGTAAACTTGACGAAAAGAAAAAACAGGATGAGCAGAAAAAGAAGGACGATCAAAATAAAAAACAAGAACCTTCTGAATATGCTAAAAAATTAAAAGCACAGGCGGAGGCATTGGCTGCTCAATTCAGATTTGAAGAAGCTCATAATTTGATGATGGAAGGCGCTAAGAAAGATCAAACCGTAATGTACTTTAAGGATTTCATCGATCGTTTAAATGATGTCATCACGATTAACAAAAAGTAATGAAAGCATTTGTTCTACTTATTTTCGCTCTGGCATTAACAAGCATAGGCTATGCACAAAATGCACAGGCCTATTTCAATAGCTCTGCAAACCTGTATGTAAAAGATAAGAAGGTAGAAGCCATGCAAACCATTCGCGATGGACTGACAAAGTATCCGAATGATGAGAAACTGAAAGCGCTGGGCGAGAAGATGAAACAAGAGAAGAAAGAGCAGGATAAAAAAGATCAGGAAAAGAAAGAACAAGAGAAGAAGGATAAGGAGAAGAAAGACCAAGAAAAGAAGGATCAGGAGAAGAAAGACCAGGAAAAGAAAGATCAGGAGAAGAAAGATCAGGAGAAAAAGGATCAGGAGAAGAAAGATCAACAAGAGAAGGACGAAGAGAAAGATCCTGAAAAAGATAAAAGTGAACAAGAGAAAAAAGATCAGCAAAAACAAAATGCGCCTGATCAAAAGAAACTAGAAGACATGAAGCTCACAGAAGATATGGCAATGAAAATATTGGAAGCCATGAAGAATCAGGAAAAGCAATACATTCAGGGTAATAAACGCAAGGCCACCAAAGCCAAAGACAAGTCTAAACCAGACTGGTAGATTCTCTTCCTTAAAATCCTTTTTGATCGTTTCGGGTTTGGTCGAGTATTGTAGATTGCACTAAAATTCTATCCGAAAACTTTAAATGCAAAACCCGAAAATTTAGGTTTCAGACTCCTAAATTGCACCGAAGTTTTGAATCTCAAACGAGGACAAACAACTTTATCTTATGAAAGAAGTCTATATAATATCAGCTGTCCGGACACCCATTGGAAGTTTTGGAGGAAGTCTTGCATCCATTTCCGCGACACAATTAGGATCAATTGCTTTTAAAGGCGCGCTCGAGAAAGCCGGAGTTGAAGCAAAGCATGTTCAAGAGCTATTTGTAGGTAATGTAATTCCATCTGGCCTTGGCCAGGCACCTGCAACGCAGGTTGCAGCCGGAGCTGGGTTAGGTTTTGAAATTCCATGTACCATTGTCAATAAAGTTTGTGCTTCAGGCATGAAAGCTGTTATGGTTGGCGCTCAATCCATTATGCTGGGTCACAACGATGTGGTACTTGCAGGAGGAATGGAGAGTATGAGCAATATTCCGTATTACCTTATGAAAGCGAGAACAGGCTATAAATACGGGCACGGTGAATTACTTGATGGACTTCAATACGATGGACTAACCGATGTTTACAATCATTGCGCAATGGGTGTATGCGCTGACAACACCGCCAAGGAGATGAACATCTCACGTCAGGATCAGGATGAATATGCTATCAATTCATATAAACGTTCGGCAGCCTCATGGGCAGAAAAGAAATTCAGCAATGAAATTGTTCCGGTTGAAATCAAAGACCGAAAAGGAAACATCACTTTATTCGCAGAAGATGAAGAGTATAAAAACGTAAGCTTCGAGAAGATACCGGGATTAAAAGCGGTCTTTACAAAAGACGGAACCGTGACGGCTGCAAACGCATCTACCTTAAATGATGGTGCCTCTGCCCTATTATTGATGAGTAAGGAAAAAGCAGCTGAGCTCGGCCTCAAACCCATTGCAAAAATAAAAGGCTTTGCCGATGCTGCACAAGATCCAATGTGGTTCACCACAACGCCTTCTATCGCCATACCAAAAGCTATTAAAATTGCAGGTGTCAATAAAAAGGATGTCGGCTTTTATGAAATTAATGAAGCCTTCTCTGCAGTTGCGATTGCGAATAATATGAAGCTTGATCTCGATCCAAAAAATGTAAATGTAAATGGAGGAGCTGTTGCTTTGGGTCATCCACTGGGTTCTTCCGGATCGCGTATCATTGCTACCTTAATCAACGTGCTGAAACAAAATAATAGCTCACTTGGTGTTGCCGGTATTTGCAATGGCGGTGGTGGTGCTTCTGCAATTGTAATTGAGAATATGTGATGTTTAAATACTAAATGTTAGACAATAGACTTTAGATGTTAGACATTAGAAGAGAAACAAGTAAAATAGTTTTAAACTTTGAAAAGAACCGGTGAAGCTTACCTTTCTTAAAATCAGAACCAATTCATTGCTGAAGAGAAACAAAACTTTGCGTGCTAACTTATCTTACAAGAAAGCGCAAAGCATCGGTATTATATTCAGTGTTGAGGACAAGATTAAACATGATGCCGTTAAGGAACTAATAAAGAAATTTGAGCACGATGGAAAGAGTGTACAGGTCATTGAGTTTCTGCCAAACAAAAAAGAGAACTACGAATTTCTATTCGATTTCTTCAGCGACAAAGACCTTTCCTTTTGGGGAAATATTACCTCTGATAGTGCCTTGAAGTTTTCTGATACTCCTTTCGATTTTTTGTATTACATCGATGGAGCGCCAAATCCGATGATCTTAAATTTACTGGCCCGTAGCAAATCAAAATGCAGGGTTGGGAAGTTTTGGGAAGAAGGAAGTCCGTTTTTTGAATTGATGATTGAATCGAACGGCAACATGCGCGCATTAATGGATAATATGTACACCTACACAAGTCAACTAAAATAATAATGAAAAAATTTTACGGAACAGGTGTGGCGCTGGTCACTCCTTTCACAGAATCACTTGAAGTCGATTACAAAGCACTGAAAAAGTTATTGAGCCATACCTCAAAAGGCGTAGATTATTTTGTGGTGATGGGCACTACAGGCGAGTCTGCTACGTGCACAGAAGAAGAGAAGAAAAAAATACTACAATTTGTAAAAGAAAATAATAGAAAGAATCTTCCTATCGTTTATGGCATTGGTGGCAATGATACAGCCAGTGTTATCAAATCGATTAAGTCAACCAACTTTGAAGGCGTTGATGCTTTGCTTTCTGTAAGTCCGTATTATAACAAGCCATCTCAGGAAGGTATCTACCAGCACTTCAAAGCGATAGCAAAGGCATGTCCTGTTCCG
>ERZ795059.3917-NODE-3917-length-14208-cov-6.634636_pt1 | contig 14208 bp, 11 predicted proteins | sample MGYA00375143_ERZ795059 | MGnify/ENA primary metagenome ERZ795059 (study PRJEB30188, sample SAMN05720168) | activated sludge metagenome | isolation source: Anaerobic digester | place: USA | collected 2015-01-07 ... | reverse complement strand
CCTGATCCCGGCGTTCTGCGGCCAAGGCTTCTACGGCCACCACGTCCACCAGGCGGCGCTGGACTACGGCGTCAAGCTCAGCGGCTGCACCGTCCACTTCGCCGACAACCAGTACGACCACGGCCCGATCATCCTCCAGCGCACCGTACCGGTCCTGGACGACGACACGCCGGAAACCCTGGCCGCACGCATTTTCGAGCAAGAGTGCGAGGCTTACCCCGAAGCCATCCGCCTGTTCGCCGAAGGCCGGCTTCAAGTCGCCGGCCGCCGCGTGCGGATTCTGGATCGCTCCCCAAGGCGCTGATCATCACCAGGAAGGGACCACGGTGACGGCACCACCCACATGATGATCGGGTATGGTGCCGCTCACGCAAACGCGGCCTGGCTGTGGGACGGAAAAAGGGGTCAGGACTCTTTTGGGCTCAAGTAATGGACTGTGGGCGTCGCCCTCCGTACCTCTAGCCAATTGTCAGGAACAGGCAAGGGGTCACAAACTTCGCCGGCGGTCGGCTATTATACTCCCAGGGCTCCGCCACGCGGGCTCCAAACGTCCGCGCGAGGAACTTATGCGGCCGGAAACCGATCCGAAGAAACATAGCCAAAAGTCCGATGTGCCCGATCACGAGTCGTTCATGCGATTGTGGGTCGGGCGTCAGTCGCGGGTGTACGCGTATATCCGGGCCCTGGTCTTTTCCGGGGCCGACGCGGAGGACGTCCTCCAGGAGGTGGCCGTCGTCCTGTGGCGGAAATTCGACCAGTTCGAGCCCGGCACCCGGTTCGATCAGTGGGCCTATCGCGTGGCCTCTATCCAAGTCGCTGATTTCAGGTACGTGTAGAAGGAGAGAGCATCATGCTTCGATTCGTTCGATGTGTCGTGTACGCGATACTATCTTTGGGAATTTGTCTGCCCGCGGCGTGTTCGGGTCAGGGTGGCAGCGCGGATGGTGGGTACCGCACGTTCACGGACAGCCGGGGACGGACCGTCCAGGCTCGGGTGCTGCAGGTCGACGGCGACCACGTGACCATCGAGCGCCGCGACGGCAAGCAGTTCACCGTACCCATCGCGACGTTTTCGTCCGCCGACCAGGAGTTTCTCCGCAGGCCGGCCAGTGCGAAGACGGCCACGCCGAAGACGGCCGGCGCGAAGACGGCCGGCGCGGGCAGCGGGGATTGGGACCGGTTTCGCGGTCCCACCGGCATGGGCGTCGCCGATGCCACGGGCCTGCCGGTCGAGTGGAGCCAGAGCGACGGGCTGGTTTGGAAAACCGCGCTGCCCGGCGCCGGGGCGTCCAGTCCGATCACGTTCGGCGACCGCATCTACCTGACTTGCTATACCGGGTTCTTTGTCCCCGACGAACCGGGCGGCAGTCCGGAACAACTGAAACGTCATCTGGTCGCCATGCGTCTGGAGGACGGCCAAGTCGTGTGGGACAAGGCCGTGCCGGCCAAGTTGCCGGAAGAGGACCGGATCCGCGACCATGGCTTTGCGGCCAGCTCGGTCGCGGTGGACGACCAGCGAATCTACGTGTTCTTCGGCAAGACCGGCGTGTTCGCCTTCGATCACGACGGCAATCAGCTCTGGCAGGCCGACGTGGGCTCGAAGACCAACGGCTGGGGCAGCGCCGCGTCGCCGGTCCTGTACAAGGATCTGGTCTTCATCAACGCCAGCGTGGAAAGCGCATCGTTGGTGGCGCTGGATCGCAAGACCGGCGAAGAGAAATGGCGGGCCGGCGGCATCCGGGAGTCCTGGAATACGCCGGTCGTCGTGACTGCAGCTTCCGGCCGCGAGGAACTGATCGTCCCGGTGCAAGGCAGCGTGCTGGCGTTCGATCCCGATTCGGGCGAACCGCTGTGGTCCTGCAAGACCGACATCGGCTGGTACATGGTTCCCAGCGTGGTCGCGGCCGACGGTGTGATCTATTGCCTGGGCGGGCGCTCCGGCACCGCCGCGCTGGCCGTCCGCGCCGGCGGCAGCGGCGACGTGACGGCGACGCATCGGCTGTGGACCAGCCTGAAAGGTTCAAACGTGTCGTCCCCCGTCTATCTGGACGGGCACCTGTACTGGACGCACGAGTCGCGCGAGATCGCTTACTGCGCCAAAGCCGAAACCGGCGAGATCGTCTACGAACAGCGGCTCGAACGCGCCGGGCAATTCTACGCCTCGGCCTTGCTGGCCGACGGGCGGCTGTACTACGTGACCCGGTACGGCAAGACCTTCGTGCTGGCCGCCAAGCCGGAATTCGAGCAGTTGGCCGTCAACGACCTGTCGGACCGCGGCGTGTTCAACGCCAGTCCCGCCGTGGCCGGCAACCGCTTGCTGATCCGGTCGGACAAGTTCCTGTACTGCGTGGGGGCGAAGTGAAAGGAAAGGACAAAACCATGTTGCCCAAATTGAGTCTGTCCCTGGTCACGTTGCTCGCAGTTCTCAGTCTGGCGGCCGGTGTGCAAGCGGCCGATGCACAGGTGCGGACCTGGACGGACTCCACCGGCCAGTACCGCGTGCGGGCGGCGTTTCTGGAACTCAAAGACGGCCGCGTGTGGCTCAAGAAAATGGACGGCTCCACGGTCGGCGTGCCCCTCGACCGGCTGAGTGCGGCGGATCAGGGCTGGGTCGCGAGGCAGACGGAGGCTCCGGCGCAAGGCACGACTGCCGTGTCTGGGGAATGGCTCACCTTCCGCGGTCCGAACCGCGACGGCAAATCTCCCGACCAGGGGCTGTTGAAGGAATGGCCCGAGGGCGGTCCCAAGCGGCTGTGGAAAGTGTCCGACATCGGCAAAGGCTGGTCGGGCGTGGCCGTGGCCGGCGGCACCGTGTACGTCACCGGGGATGTCGACGACCAGCTGATGCTGTTCGCCTTCGATCTCGACGGCCAACTCAAATGGAAAGTCGACAACGGCGACAAGTGCGATCACGGCGGCTACTCCGGCGCGCGGGCGACCCCGACGATCGACGGGTCGAACCTATACCTGCTGTCCGGAAACGGCCGCTTGGGCTGTTTTGATGCCCGGAGCGGCGCGGCTCGCTGGAGCAAGGACGCGCGGGAGTTTGGCGGCAGCTGCGGCGGCTGGGGCTACGCCGAGTCGGTGTTGATCTCCGGCGATTGGGCCATGTTCAAGCCGGGCGGCGAGCGGTGCATTGTGGCCCTCGACAAGCAGACCGGGGAACCGGCCTGGACCAGCCGCGATTTCTCGGCAGGACCCGAATACAGTTCGTGTTTGGCCGTGACCCACGGCGGAATCCCGCAGATCATCACCGGCACGAACCAGGGGCTCGTCAGCGTGCGGGCCGGCAGCGGAGAGGTCCTCTGGAAGAACGGCTTCGCGGCCGGCAATACCGCCAACTGCCCCACGCCGGTCTACAGCGACGGCTACGTGTTCTGGGCCAACGGCTACGGCAAAGGCGGCATTTGCATGAAGCTGGACGACAACGGCGGTGCGAGCGAAGCCTACACGACGCGCGACATGGACTGCCATCACGGCGGATACATCATCGACAACGGCCACATCTACGGCAACGACGGCGGCGCGTGGAAGTGCCTGGACCTGAAGACGGGCGACAAGAAGTGGGCCGAGCGCGCGGTCGGCAAGGGCTCGGTGTGTTGGGCGGACGGGATGCTGTATCTGTTCAGCGAGGAGAACGGCGAAGCGGCCCTGGCGAGCTGCTCGCCCGCGGGCCTGGAGATCAAAGGCAAATTGAAGGTGGACGGCGAAGGCCCCAGTTGGGCCCATCCGGTCGTCATCGGCAGCCGGCTGTACCTCCGTTACGACAAGAACCTGTACTGTTTCGATGTGAAGGCGAGGTGACCTTTCCGGAGACATCTCTCATGCGGATCGTATCCCTGCGCCCGTCTTTGGCAGCCGTGTTTTGGCTGTCTCTGCTGTCCCCGTCGCTCTCCGACGACTGGCCTCAGTGGCTCGGCCCAAAACGGGACAGCGTGTGGCGCGAGACGGGCATTGTGAAGCGTTTTCCCCGCGAAGGTCTCCCGGTCAAATGGCGTTCGTCCGTGTCGTTGGGATATTCCGGCCCGGCGGTCGCCAGCGGCCGCGTGTTCCTGATGGACTACGTGGTGCGAGCCGGGCAAGTCACCAACAACGCGGATGGGCGCGATCGACTGGAAGGCTCGGAGCGAGTGCTGTGTTTGGATGCCGACTCCGGACACGTGCTGTGGAAGCACGAGTATGACCGGGCCTACTACATGTCGTACCCCGGTCCGCGATGCACTCCCGCCGTGGATGGCGACCGCGTTTACGCGTTGGGTGCGGAGGGCAATCTCTGGTGCTTGAACGCGATGAACGGCCAACTGGTCTGGGCTAAGGACTTTGCCAAGGACTACGGGGGAAAGACGCCGTACTGGGGCGTGGCCGCGCATCCGCTGGTTCATGGCGACGCGCTGGTTTGCGTGGTCGGCGGCCGAGGCAACGTGGCGGTGGCCTTCGACAAACGCACCGGCCGGGAACTCTGGCGTGCTCTGCCGGCCAGCGAACCGGGCTACTGCCCCCCGACCCTCATCGACCACGCGGGCCGCGAACAGTTGCTGATTTGGCACGCGCAGTCGCTCAACGCACTCGAACCTCAATCCGGCCAAGTGCTGTGGTCCGTCCCGTTGAGGCCGCACGGCGGCATGGCCATCGCGGCACCACGCAAGCTGGGACCGTGCCTGTTTGCGTCGGGCGACGGCGACACGGCCGTGTTGTTAAAGCTCGGCGAGACCCCCACGGCGGTCGAGGAAATCTGGCGCGGCAGGCCGAAGACGGCGGTGTATTCCGCCAACACCACGCCCTTCCTGGAAGACGGCATGATCTACGGCTGCGATGCCCGCAGCGGCGCGCTGATGGGCGTGCGGCTGGAGACGGGCGAACGGCTCTGGCAGACCTTTCGGCCCACGGTCGGAGGCACGCGGCGCCTGCAGTACGGCACGGCGTTTCTCGTGAAGCACGAAGACCGCTTCTTCCTGTTCAACGAGTCGGGTGACCTGCTCCTGGCCCGCCTGACTCCGCAAGGCTACGAAGAGATCAGTCGCTTCCATGTGCTCGAACCGACGGGCCGTTCTTTCGGCCGCCCGGTGGTCTGGAGCCATCCGGCGTTTGCACGGCGCTGCCTGTTCGCCCGCAATGACAAAGAACTGGTGTGCGTCGACCTACGAGCGTCTGAGTAGGAGAACCGCCGTCATGAAACCGCCGCATCGCATTTGTGCCGGATTGGCGTTGTTCGCAACGGTCGTTCTTGACGCACCGGCGACCGCGCAGAATCTGGCTGGCCGGTTTTTCTACTACGATGCCGAGTCCCGTGCCGACGGCCAATGGGCCGCGCAGCCGCCGTTGTTCCCGCAGCCGTGGCAGGAGCCGGACACGCCGCATCCACGGCGTGCCAAGATCGTCGCCGAACCGACGGCACCGCAGGGCACGCGTGTTCTGCAGTGGGACGTCACCCCGCAGGTCAATCACGACCTGTACACGGAGATCAAGTTCGATCAGACGCCGCCCGCCGAACCGCGGACCTACTACTTCGCCTTCTTCGTGCGGTTCGATCGGCGCGACGGGCGCGACATCTGGCACCGTGGCCGCGATGCCGAGAGTTTTGATAAGGCCCTGGAAGTCGTCGGCGACGGGATCCGCTGGACCGTGAACTTCGGCGAGCGGAGCATGGGCAATCAGGAGCACCGCTTCTCCGTCTTCGTCACCAATCCGACCTATCACTTGAATCGCGACCTGGAGCGGGTCTCCGAGAACTACTATCAAAACCACGACGTCTACAGCCGCTCCAACTCGCTCCAACTCGAGTACGAGCGCTGGCACGCAATCGTCTTCGCGATGAAATGGGCCACGGACAAAGCCGGCGCCGTGGCGTTGTGGGCCAAGGGGAAAAAGGTGCTGGAGTACAAGGACATCCAGACGGCCAAGCCGCCGGGCACCTTCGAGCGGCTGCAGCTTTGGGGCACGATCGCCCAGCCGGCCTACGACGCGCCGCCGCACACACGCAAGCTCGATGCGCTGCTGTTCACGGATGACTGGGGACTGGTGAAACGCGGCGGTTACGTGCCAGACCATTAGTTTCCGGAATTCAAGTTGCGGAAAGGGATCGGCATGAGGCGTGCGGGGGATCCGATGGCTTGGCTGTGCATCGGCACGTGGTTGCTCGTGAGCGGGGCGGGGAGGGCCGCGGACTGGCCGCAGTGGCGAGGCCCACTGCGCAATGGCGTCTCGACGGAACCGCTGCCGCTCGGCCAATGGGCGCCGCAGGCCGGTCCGCCTGTGGCGTGGCGGGCGAAGGTCGGCAAAGGGCACTCGGCCGTTTCAATTGCCGGCGGCCGAGCCTACACGCTGGGCTGGGACGGTCAGCAGGATACCGTCTGGTGCTTCGATGCCGCGGACGGCAAGGTGATCTGGAGACAATCCTACGTTTCGGGCGGCATCAAGCAGTGGCCCGGCCCGCGGGGCACTCCCACGGCACATGCCGGCCGCGTGTATACGCTCGGCCTGCACGGCCACCTGGCCTGTTGGGATGCCCGCGAAGGCCGGCCGATTTGGAGCGTCCGGCTGGCCGAAAGCTACAACCCCGATGTTGACTACGGCATGGCCTGGTCGCCCCTGGTACACGGTGACTTGCTGATTCTCGCCGCCGGCCAGCGCGGACTGGCGATCCGTACCGCGGACGGGAGTTATGCCTGGGGAAACGACGGTCAGCATGGGGCCTGTGCCTCGCCCGTTCCGTACGACCATTCGGGGCAGCCCGGCGTCGTCCTGGTGCTCACCAATCCCGGCCGTGATAATGCGAGCATCGTCGGCGTGAATCCGCAGACCGGCGCCGAGTTCTGGCGCTACCGCGAGTGGCCGGAGAAGTGGGGCGCAATCTGCGTCGACCCGGTCGTGGATGGCGGGCACGTGTTCGTGACCAGCGCCGAGACACACTTGCAGGGCACCCGGTTCACGATCCGCGGCGGGACGCTCGCCCACGACTGGTCGAACAATAAGCTCAGCATCTACACCGGCGGCTGTGTGTTGCTCGACGGCTGTCTGTACGGGATCCACAAGAACGGCATCTTGCGCTGCCTGGATTGGGAGCGGGGTGAGGAACGTTGGGCGCAACGTGGCTTTGGCGAGCACGGTTCGCTGATCGCGGCGGACGGCAAGCTGCTCGTCCAGACGTATCGTACGGGCGAGCTCGTGGTGGTCGAAGCGACTCCAGCCGGCTACCGCGAGTTGCGGCGGATGAAGGTGTTTGCGGACGAGGCGTCTTCCTTCACGCCACCGGTGCTGGCCCAAGGGAGAATCTACTGTCGGAGCTACGAGGGCGAAGTCGTCTGCCTCGCGATGGCGGTCGATCGGGCGGCATCCGACTCCGGCGCGCCGGGAATGCGCACCTGGACGGACGACACGGGCCGGTATCGCGTCGAAGCCGCGCTGATCGCCGTGGAAGGCGGCCGCGTGCGGCTGCGGAAAGCCTCCGGCGAGGAAATCGAGGTGCCGCTTGACCGTCTGAGCCGCGAGGACCGCCTGTGGGCCGAATGCCGGGCGTCAGAAGCAACTCCCCGGTAACCCGGCAGCGGAATGAACGCACAGACATGGAACCTCTCATGAAATACATATTTTCGCACCTCACCGCCTTGCTGCTCGCGCCGCAAAGAAAGCGATTTCTTACCGGAAAGCGGTTGCTCACGCTGCTGACCTCGGTCTTCGGCCTCACGGCAAGCGCTTTCGCCGAACCACCCGCTTTTCCCCTCAAGATCAGTGCTGACGGGCGGCATCTCGTTGACCGGAACTGGAAGCCATTCTTAGTCGTTGGGGACTCGCCGTGGTCGCTGATTGTCGAGCCGACGCCCGCCCAGACGGACCGATACCTGGATGACCGGGCGGCCAAGGGGTTCAACGTTTTGCTGGTGAACCTCATCGAGCACAAGTTCTCCACCCAACCGCCGAAACTGCGCGACGGCACGGCTCCCCTCTCGACGCCTGGCGACTTCGCGACCCCGAACGACGCCTATTTCGACTACGCGGAGCAAGTCGTAGGCAAGGCTGCCAAGCGTGGCCTCGCCGTGCTACTGTGCCCGGCCTACCTCGGCTATGGCGGCGGGGACGATGGCTTCTTCCAGGACATGCTGCGCAACGGGCGCGAGAAGATTCGCGATTACGGGCGATACGTGGGCGGGCGTTTTCGCGACCACCCCAACGTGGTCTGGATCGTTGGCGGAGACTTTACGCCGCCGCCGGACCAGCGATGGACCGTGGACGTACTTGCCGCCGGAATCCGGCAGGCCGACGGGAACCGCCTCATGACCGTTCATTACGGGCCGAACACCGTGGCGGCGGCCGACTATGGCGACCGGACCTGGCTGAACCTCAACAGCGTTTACAACTACCGGGAAGACCTCTACGTCCCTTGCCTCGATGAGGATGCTCGCTCGCCGCGCTTACCCTACTTCCTGCTGGAGACGGCCTACGAGGGCGAACACAACGCTTCGCCCGCCCGGATCCGCCGCCAGGCGTACTGGCCCCTGCTCTGCGGCGCCTTCGGCGCGCTCTATGGCAACTCGCCCGTCTGGCATTTCGGCAGTCGCGGCGTTTACGATCGCGGCGGAGACTGGGTGGCGTCCCTGAATTCACGGGGAGCGCAGGACATGGCGCGGCTTGCGGCCTTTTTCCGCAACCGGCCCTGGTGGCTGCTGCGCCCCGACCGCGAGCACGAAGTCGTCACGGATGGTTACGGGACTTCCGGCAACACGGATTACGTGACGGCCGCTCGCGCCGTTGACGGGAGACTGGCCCTCGCCTACGTTCCGGCGACCGGCGCGAGCCGCCGCAAGCTGACCGTGGACCTTGGCCGGCTCGCCGGCCCGATCACCGCCCGATGGTTCGATCCTACCGATGGTCGTTATGTCGCGATTGCGGGGAGCCAATTCGCCAGCCGGGTCGCGCACGTGTTCGAAACGCCGGGTGAGAACGGCAGCGGCGATAACGACTCGATGCTGGTGCTGGAAGCGCCAGGCGCCAGGAAGGACGGCGATCAACTCAAAACCTGCAGAAACAGGAAAGCTGTCGCTGAAGAGCCACCCTAACGCGGCCTTCGGCCGCAACCCAAGTGGGACGGATTGGCAATCCGTCCTACAAAAATGCGCGCGGCGGTGCGAAGGCTGATGGAAAAACGGACGATAGCTCGGCCTTGCAGGCGGCGCTGGTCGCTGCACTGCACGGGCGCGTTGGCGGCGTAGAACACCAATTCCCGAAACCCGAGCCGCAGGGCGCGGGTCGGATACCGACGGTCGGTGCTGATCCGCAGAGGATCGCCGATGCGTTCCGACTGACTGAGCAGCAGCTCCATCGGTTGGGGCTGGTCCTCACCAAGGGCTCGGATCGCGATCTGCCCGTTCATGTCCAGCGTGACGGCGCGGTACGTGTCGTCATTGCCTGGCAGACGCGGCAGCGACTGGTCCAGGAACTGCGCATCGGCCGGCGCGATCTGCAAGCGGGCCACCGCGCCAGTGGGCGGCTGGAGGTGGTGCGTGACGTTGGGGAACCGCAACTCCTTGCCCAGCTTCACCTGGTAGAGCCACGGCCCGATGCGCGTCGCCAACCAGTCCTCGGTCTTGGCGAGGGAGACGGCGGTTGGCTGGAGTTCCTTGTTTCCGTACAAGGTGCTCCGCGGCACCAACACCTTGCCCTGCCACGGAAAGCGTTCGGCGCGGGTCTCCGACCCCGCCGAAACGCTCGACCGTAAGGTCTCCCGCGTTTCCTGGAGACCTTCGGTCGGCGGTGGTGGCTCGGTCGGAGACCGGCCACAGCGCACCAGCACTTGTCGGCTATCGGTGGCGGAGATGGTGCCGGAGTCGCCGCACAATTCCAGATGGTCCAGGGCAAACCGGATCGACGCCGGCTCAGCCGTCTCGCTGGCATCCCGCAGCGCGGTCAGCAGCGATGCGGGATTGTCGACCATCGACTCGGGCGGTGCCGGAAAGTCGCCAAGCTCAGCGGCATCGGGCGGCGAGTACCGCATCATCACCGGCACGTTGGTGTCCTGCCAAGTGGCGATCAGGTCGCCATCCGCTTGCCGTTCGATGGAGACGACTTGATCCGCGCGGCCTTCGCCCACGTCTCTTCGCCACCGGGCTCGTCCCGGTGGTTCAACGGCTTCTGCACTACTCGCCCCTTCGCCGTCTTCCTCCTGCCACCGAGCACCGAGCGTTCGATGGCCGCCATGCGGCTTTTCGAGCGGATGGTCAAGCCGTGCTGATCGGCCCGGAGCGACACGGCGAGAAAGGGTCCACGCGGCGACACTCCGAGCGCATGACGAAAGACAGCCCGCACCTGGCGGGCGCGCGCTCGGCGCGGGTCTCTGACCCGCCGCAACGGCCGACCGGTAGGTCTCCGGCGTTTCCGCGAGACCTTCGGTCGGTGGTGGTGGCTCGGTCGGAGAGCGGCCACAGCGCGTTCGGACCTGACGGGCCACACGTTGCATGTCGGCGCGTGTCCATCCGCGCGCAAGACCTTCTGGGCAATTGACATACGCGATTGGGACACGTAACGTGGGCCACAGGCAGCCAGTGGGGATCCCGTCCAAGCGATCCCCGGCACCGACCAGAAATCGACAAGCTCGATTGCAGGAACAGGCCAATGGAAATCGAGGAACGACTTTCTCGTCAGCTGGACAAGTTCGCCTCAGCGCCCTTCCTATTCGTAGGATCGGGCATCTCGCGGAGATACCTCGGCCTTGAAACATGGGAGTCGCTGCTACGCCGGTTCGCGGGTTATCTGTCCAGGGATTTTGAGTATTACTTCAGCAAGGCCGAACGTTTCAAGACTTCCTGGGTCCGAGCCCTAACAAACGCGGGGAAGTCCGTTCGAAATGCCACTCAGTGGCCGACGTCGCCAAGACTTACGACGTGGAACACGCCATCTACTTCATTCCGTTGCTCTTACGCGGACAAATCAGAGTGGATGAGTTGCGGGATTTCATCCTGCGAAACATGGCGTGTCTGAGGGGTAGGCAACCGAACGATACGAGGACGACGTACTTCCGGTCGCTGATCTGCCTCTACGATTGGCTGGCGTTCGGCCCGTGTGCCGACCCTGTCCAAACGTGACGAATTCGACTAGCTCGGGCATCGGGCCTCTCGGCGAGGTGCCGTCGGCATGGGCCTCCAACCCCGTCGAACCGTCCGGTGTTAGGCGTTTCTGAAGACAGTCGGTCGGCGCCCCGGTTGTTCACGGACAGCGATCGTGAGCGGCCCCAGGTAGGTCGGGATCTCCGAGACCGATACGGCTTTCTACGCCGAAGGCGTCGCACACCGTAGCCCAGGGTCGCGGTACGTCCGCGTACCCTGGGTTAGCGGTCCCGCGCCCATCGCCAACCCTGAAGGGGTTGCACAAGCACGCCGGGGCGAAGAAGCTGGCAGAAACATTGATGGCAGAAAGATGTTTTCCCAGCGCCGACCGAATCGGCCCATTTTTCTGCCATCAATCTCTTTGCCCGGTCCGCTCTTCGTGTCTCCCTGTCTCCGCGGCTCCCCGTCTTCTTCCGGGCGGCCCAGATAGAAGCCGAAATCGCCGTCACGGACGTTGTCGCCACACGGGTAATCGCGGCCGATGCGGCGCACTTTCAGCAGGTGCGAGTCCTCGCCGCCGAAGTCAGAACGACTGTGCCGGGGTTTCAGACGCCCGGTCAGGGGTGTGGCCAGAGCCAGCGCGAGTGCGTGCCTGGCTGCTTCCGCAGAGATGGTCATGGTGTCCTCCAAGAAACGAAACAACGCCGGCACGCGATCCTGGGCGACCCCGTGCCGGCGCGGGAAGAAGAGAGACTATCGCTCGGGAACCCGCCGTGCGTTTGCTGTCTCCATCCGCGCCACTTCTGCCGCTTGCGCGTCGTCGAAGGGCAGCGCCAAGCAAGATGTTCGCCGGCTCGGAAAGGGACCCACGCGGTTCGCACCCGCCGTTGCGGCGGAGCGTTTGACAGCTCGGCTGCGCAGCTCTTGCTGAAGCCAGACTTGGAAGCCCTGATCCCGAAACTTGCGCAGGGTCACCCGCTGAGTCGCCCGGGCGTGCTGCACGAATCGCAGGTACTGTGGGTTGCGTCGGTAGGCCCAACGACCGCAAATTGCCCGATGCACGGCCAGCGCCGCGTTTAGCGACCAGAGCAGAGTCCGGCCGCCAGCCCGAGGCCAACTCGTCGGTCGATATCCAGTCAAGTGGCCGGCGGAGCGGGCCTCGTCAGCCAAGGCGTCGATAAGTTGGCAAAGTTCCGTCACGGAGACCGCGTCTCGTTTCGCCAGATGCGTACGGGCATGTAGAGAACGACGGGCCCTGCACGGAGCATAACGGACTTCGACGTACTCTTCCTTGTGCGATTCCCAACGCGAGCGCCGGCGATGGTGCTCGGTGTCCAGCGGCAATGTCCGCCGCTGAACGAAGTAGCCGTCCTCCGCCGGAAACAGTGTGCGACAATGTGGCAAGTCCATGCCCGCCAGCCACACCGGCCCAGCCGCCTGCACCGCGGCTTGGACCTGCTCCGTGAGTCCTGCTTCTGCCGAGACCAGAGACACCGGCAAGACCAAGAGACCGTAACCGCCATAGCGTGGCAGCCGGTCCATCCGGGAGGCATCTGGGAGATACCGCCGGTACGCATCGCCGACCGGACGCAATTGCTGGAAGTAGGCTTCCACCTGCTCTGGGCCATCGATGAACACGGCTTCGTGCGGCGGCGCGGATTGCGTCGACCGGACGCCAAGGCCTTTGGTTTCGAGTTTGTGTTCTGGCCAACTTACTTGACCATCAATACCATGCCACGGCGAGGACGAGGGAAGATGTGATGGCCCAGGCTACGCCAATCGGGAATCGGCGATAGCCCCGCGTGCAGGCGTCCAAACGCTGCGCTGTGATGGTCACGAGGCCGACCGCCGCGACGCTGCCAGCCAGCTTGGCCAGCAGCATCCACCGCTGACGCGACGTTGCGGCCCGTTGCGCGTCCATCCACCGCGTGAGCGTCTCCGCCCCGATCCCTACGCGGAGGTGCAGCCGCGTCAATGTCCCGTAAGCCCGCACCCGGCGTTCCCAGGCGACCCGGCGCGGCACCCCCGGATCGTTCCGCTTCAGTTTCGGCCCGCCTCGGTGAAATACTCGTCGAACTTCTCCGTCACTGGCCGGTCGTCGGCTTCGACGGGGATGGCATCGGAGGCTCGTTGCTGGCCGTCCACCAGCTTGTGCAGGGTTCGGATGCGCTTCTCAACCGCCACGGCCAAGTCCTTCGCCTCCCGGAGCTTCGACTGGTCGAACTCAAAACTACCCCCCGCTTGGGCCAGTTCCAGCAACTTCAGTTCCGCCTGCAACGACTCGGCCTTCTGCAACAGCAGGTCATGCTGTTGCTGGCACACGCGGATCTTGTCCGTGGCCGCGTCCAGCGTCTGGCGGCGCGAGGCGAGGATCCGCTGTTTGGCCTCCAGCTGCACTCGCCCGTCCTCGTACCGTTCCAGGCGCCGCGTCAGATCGTCCTCCACCTGTCGTCGCGTGAAGGCTTGCCCGGCGAACTGGTACCGGTCCTGCTTATTGCGCAAAGCTTCCCGCAGCTTGTCCATCTCAGCCTTCGCCTTCTGCTGCGATTGGGTCGCTTCGCCAAGCTCCCGCTCCAGATACTCGATCTCCGTGTCCAGTTGCGCCGCCACTTTGCGATTGGCCTGGAGTTCGGGGATCAGATCGGCGGTCACGCGTTCCAGCCGTTTCAGTTCGAACCCGACCGGGACGGCGTCGCGTACCTGCTTGGCCAAGTTCGTCAGCGCCACCACGCTGTACGCTCTGCGTCTGCGAACCGGTGGCCATTTTTTTCCGTCGTGTTGCCCAGAGTCGAGTCCGCGAATCGCCCTCTTGTTGCTCCCGGAGATACGTGTCGCCACTAACGCAAATCGCCTCCTGAAATGACGATGGAGGTCGCTCCAGTTGGGCGCGTCGAGTCTTTCAACTTTGTTTAGACCAATTTGCACGTCGTTTCTTGCCATGCCCTGCATGGCACATCGCATCGTGGGGCGCCGATGAACACTGAGAGAATTGCCGCTTGGTTGAGGGGGCACGAAATCGAACTCGACACGTCGCGCCCACGCGGCAGCGGCGCTTTCTATCGAGTCTTTGAGGGGAGATTCGGCATACAACGCTGTGCCGTCTCGATCTCGAAGGAACGATGGGAGGATGTCACCCACCAAGAACCAGAACGCATGCGTAAGGATTATAACA
>ERZ795059.3916-NODE-3916-length-14208-cov-11.999647_pt1 | contig 14208 bp, 11 predicted proteins | sample MGYA00375143_ERZ795059 | MGnify/ENA primary metagenome ERZ795059 (study PRJEB30188, sample SAMN05720168) | activated sludge metagenome | isolation source: Anaerobic digester | place: USA | collected 2015-01-07 ... | reverse complement strand
AGCTTTTCTGTAATGCCATTTTCCTCTAATAAAATATTTTATTCTTTAATTCTGGGTTTTCAGGATAAAACGCTTGACAAAACCCGCTGGTTTTAGTAGTATCTTATAAAAAAAAAATTTGCATTTATATCAAAGATATTTTTTTTAGCATACTAAAACATAATAAAAATACAGTGTTTTTGCGACTTAAAAAAAGAATATTTTAGATTTTCTGATTTTTTTAAGCGGGCAGCTTTCAATTGGAATGACTGCCTGTTTCCGGCGAAATTTTGTTTTGTAAAAATAATCGAATGATAACGAAATCATTCGATTGGAGGCTAATTAAATGACTATTCGGAAAAAAATATCGTGGTCTGAACCGGACATAAGCGTTGAAGATAAAAAAATATTGAAAGACGTTATTGATTCGGAATGGTATTCGCAAGGAAAATATTCGAAATTGATTGAATCCGAGATTTGCAAATATACCGGCGCGAAACATGCGGTATTCGTCAATAACGGCACTTCCGCGCTGATTGCCGCGTTTATGATTTCAGATTTGAAACAGGGAGACGAGGTGCTTGTCCCGTCGTTCACTTTTATCGCAACCATAAACAGCTTGATTTCTCAGGGTTTAAAACCGGTATTGGTCGACTGCGATTCTGAGACTTTCAATGTAACCGCTGATAATTTGAAAGAAAAACTTACAAGTAAAACGCGCGCAGTCCTTGCGGTAGATGTATACGGTATGCCGTTTGATATTGATGAAATTAAAAAATTTTGCGGCGAACATAATCTGATTTTAATTGAAGACGCGGCTGAAGCTCTCGGAGCAGCTTATAAAGGAAAAAAAATCGGAGGCTTTGGGCATACGACTATTTTCAGTTTCCATATAGCAAAGATATGCACTTCAATTGAAGGCGGAGCCATCGCTACTGATTGCGAAGAAGCATACAATAAATTAAAAATGATAAGAGAACACGGTATGCTGAAAAAATATGATTATGAAGTGTTCGGTTTGAATTTCAAATCAACCGATATCAACTGCGCTCTTGGTTACAATCAATTATTGCGCATTGAAAAATTTCTTGAACACCGTCATAAAATTGCGGATAGATATTATTCTAACCTTAAAGGAATTGCCGGTTTTCAGACGATTCCGGAATATGTCGACTCGCATCCTTATATGATTTTTGGCACGCTCGTTGCCGCTGAAAAACGCGATATTTTAAATAAAGCGTTAAATGACGCCGGCGTTGAAACGCGGATATGCTGGCAGCCTTGCCATAAACAACAGTATCATTCAAATTTGTTCAAAGATATAAAACTGCCGGTTTCCGAAAATATCTATAGTAAAATATTGAATCCGCCGATGAGTAATCGTTTGACAATAGAAGATACAGATTATATCTGCGATATTTATAAGAAAATTTTAAAATAAAAAATTATGAAAATATTGATTACAGGTTCTGAAGGTTTTATCGGTTCGCATTTGAAAAATCATTTTGCGGGCAAATATGAAACGCTTGGTCTTGACTGTAAAATATCGGTTTTTCACGATATTAGACACATAAATTATGTTTCAAAATTTGTTACTGATTTTAATCCCGATATTATTATTCATCTTGCCGCAAATCCGGACGTCAGCGCAAGCACTGTTTATCCGCAAGAAGATTTAATGTTGAATGTAAATGGCGCTCTTAATATGCTCGAACTCGCGCGGAAAATCAATGTCAAGTTATTTATATTTACATCGAGCGCCTGCGTTTACGGCGAAACTACAGTCGAGAAAATCAACGAGAACCATGCCGTCTGTCCCAATTCGCAATACGGCGTTGGTAAATTCGCGGCTGAAGAATATTGCCGTTTGTATTTCAGAAAATATAATCTGCCCACCGTTATATTCAGACAGTTTAATATGTATGGAGCAGGACAAAATTGCAATTTTGCCATACCTAATCTTATACGCAGGATTAAGGAATGCAATGATGAAAAATTGATGCTTTACGGTTCGCCAACGGATGCGCGCGATTTTACGAACGTGAAAGATTTATGCAGAGCGTTTGAACAGGCAATAAAAATCAAACCAGCCGGCGAAACATTTAATATCGGTTCAGGCAAAGAATTCAAAATTTTTGATATTGCCTCTGAAATAAAAAAACTATTGAACAAGAATATAGAATTGTATTATGATAAACGAATACTTGACGGCAAGATTTCGCGGCTCTGCGCAGATACGTCGAAAACAAAAAGAGTTTTAAATTGGGAACCGAATATAACTATAGAACAAGGATTGAAAGAACTGTTAGTATAATTATGGAAAATCAAACGCAATCAAATTTATCTTCAATAAAATCTATTATCTCAACAATAATTGATTTTACAAAGATTTATTTATTCGGTTCTCGTAGTCGTGAAGATTATGAAAATGAAAGCGATTATGATTTACTCATTGTAATCAAACAAAATATTACTGGTTATGACAGAATAAAATTAATGACTGAAATAAGAAAAAAACTTGCTGAAAATAAAATTGATGCGGATATTATCATTAAAACAAATGAAGAAATTAATGAATATAAAAATATACCGGGACATATAGTTTCAATTGCTTTGAATGAGGGTTATACTATATGACTATTCAGGAATATATTAAAAATTGGATTGCTATCGCAGATGAAGATTTATTAGCGGCTGAACGCGAAATGCAATTTTCTGAGCCAATAACACGCGTAGTTTGTTTTCATTGTCAGCAATCAGTGGAAAAATATTTTAAGGCATATTTATTATTAAATAAAACACAAATAAAAAAAACTCATAATTTGGAAACTTTGCTTGAAATTTGTATTAATTTAAATTCAAAATTTAAATATGTTGATGTGGGAAATTTATCAAGTTATGCTGTTCAAGTTAGGTGCCCCGATGATTTTTATATTCCTTCAGTTGAAGAAGCAAAAGAAAGCATTTTAATAACTAAAAAAATCAAAGAATTTATATTGCCATTAATAAAGAAATGTTATGAAAACAATTAGGAATTTATCAAACTCAGATATCTCAGAACTTACTGATTTTTTTTTAAAACTCAAAGCGCCTACTTATTATTATTGGAACAGGTTCGGCGAACTTTACGAAGAATCTAAAGCGCGTAAAACAGCGGAAATACAATGTAATATCAAGCCCGCTGACGAAATCGGCTGGGTCTATAATGAAGACAATATTATTATGGGGTATGCATATCTAAGATTTTTCCCTGATAAGGAAATAAAAAAATATACGACATCTTTAGGTATTGTGGTAGCCGACGAATATCAGAATAAAGGCATTGGTAAGAAATTAATGAATGAATTACTTAATTATTCAAAACAAAATAATTATAAAAAAGTTTGGCTTGCGACTTATACCGATAATATTCGAGCTTTGAAAATGTATAATAATCTCGGGTTTGAAATCGAAGGCATTTTTATGTATGACGAATATTTTGGCGGCAAACCGCGTCATGTTGTTTCAATGGCGCTCTTTTTGTCGGATGATTGCAAAAATTCCAAAATCGAACGTATAAATTTTATCAAACAGATAGAAAATTGATAAGCAACGCTTTTTGGCGTTTGAAAATATTTTCACGCGAATTTCGCGAATTTTCACTAATAATTGAGAATTAAGAATTGTGAATTAGTTCTAAAGTTTAAAAGTTTTAAAACCGGCAACGGATGACTGACGACTGAAGTTTTTAACGTTTTAGCATTTTATAAAACTCACAAAAGTTTACCTTAGTTTCCTGTGAAAAAATAAACGGAGAATGGATGTGAATGAATATATTTTTTAGCGTTTTATAATTTTGTGTCTTGGTGTCTTTGTGGCAAATATATTTTAAACTTAAAAAAAATATGGAAAAATATTTATTATGTTGACAGTAGTTATACCGACATTAAACGAATCGAAAAATCTTGAAATCCTGCTGCCGCAGCTTAAAAATTACTGCGAAGAAATCATTCTTGTTGACGACGGCAGCGTTGACGATACTATTGAAACAGGCAAAAAATTCGGCTGCAAAATAATCGAACGAAAAACAAAGTTTGGCGTTGGTTCCGCTGTAATTGACGGGGCGCGCGCAGCGGCAGGCGATGTTGTAGCGATCGTTGACGGCGATTTGAGTCATCCGGTTGAAGTATTGAAATCAGTTTATCTTATAAACGAAAATATTGTTGACATTGTCAAATTCTCGCGATTCATAGCCGGCGGCGGCATGGATAATAAACTGCGCTGGATTTTACAAGGATATTATAATAGAATAATTAATATTTTAGCCGGAACCAGAGTATCAGATTTTACCGGCGGATTTATGATGGCGCGTAAAGATTGTTTCATATATCGGAAACCATCGATTGCCGTTCACGGCGAATGGATTATTGAATTTATGCTTAATAATAAAAAAAAACGAATATCGGAAGTTCCCTACATTTACGGATATAGAAAATACGGCGAATCAAAATTTTCTGGAAAAAAAGATTTCAGCCGTATGATTAGATATTTTTATTATCTTTTTTATTATCATTTTTATTTATTATTTAACAATTAAAATGGCTAAAATAGTTTTTATTCAAAATATTAAATATCCCTTTTTTGGAGTAATGTCTATTTCGGCATTATTAAAAAAATATAATCATTTTGTCGATGCGTTTATTACTGATAAAATAAATGAAGAAATTTTAAATTTCCTTAAAGTTAATAATCCTGATTACATTGGATTTTCAATAATGACAGGGAATCATATTTGGGCAATTAATTCTTCTGAAATAATTAAAAATAATAGCATCCTTTCAAAAATTATATTTGGCGGCGTCCATCCGACAATATTTCCCGAAATAATTGAAAATAAAAATGTTGATATAATTTGTCAAGGAGAAGGAGAATATCCGCTGCTGGAATTATTGAATAATAGCGATAAAAAAATATTTAAAACGAATATCAAAAATTTGTGGTTTAAAGATGAAAATGAAATAATAAAAAATGATTTGCGATCCCCAATGGAAAATTTAGACGAATTACCTTTTCCGGATAGAAGTATTTATTATAAATATAAATATTTTATTACTAAAAATGCCGAATTTAATTCGTCAAGAGGTTGCCCTTATATTTGTTCATTTTGTTCAAGTAAAATTATTAATACTATTACAGGCAGGAACAAAAAAAAGTATTTTACAACTAAATCTCCCGTTTATTTTGTTACAGAAATTGAAAATGCGGTAAAACAATATCCTTTTATTAAAAGAATTAATTTTATTAATGAAGTTTTTAGTTATGATGATAATTGGTTTTATTCTTTTCTTGAATTGTATGTATTAAAAATAAAATTGCCTTTTGTTGTTTTTTTACGAGTTGATATGATTGATGAAAAGAAAATTAAAACTTTACAAGAATCCGGTTGTGAGCTTGTATTATTTGGAGTTGAATCGGGTAATGAAAAAATCAGAAAAAAAATATTAAAAAAAAATATTTCTGATAAAGCGTTTATTGACGCTTCTAACTGGTTTCATAAATATAAATTAGATTTTATAACAAGCAATATTGTTGGTTTGCCATCTGAAAATCTTGAAGAAGCTTTGGATACTGTAAGATTTAATATTTTATTGAAGCCGGAAATAACAGTTTGTTCTCTGCTAATGCCTTATCCAAAAACAGATATTACCGATATGGCTTATGAGCAAGGTTTAATCCCTTTAATAAATCCAAACGATATAGATTTGACATTTTATAAGGATACTATGTTAAATCTGCCTCATAAAAAAGAAATTGTAAATTTACAGCGTTTATTTTTAATTTTCAGCAAATATCCATTTGTTTTTTATTGTTTTAAAAACGTATTATTAAAAGCTCCTAATAATATAATTTTTGACTGGTTATTTCTTTTATCTTATTTTTTTTATCAAAAAATAATGTATCAAAGAAATTATTTTGAAACTTTGAAATTTGGATTAATGAATTTTAAATTATTTAAAAAATGATAATATGAGAAGATTTGTTTTAATATATTAAATTCGGAGAATCCAAATTCTCAGGTAAAAAGGACTTCGTCCGTATGCTCAGATATTTTCGGTTTATTATGATTTACCATAAGAAAATAACTTTGAAAATGTAAAATAAAATAATTAGTGTCATACCGCCGAAATATCGTTAATTTGTTTCGGAAATTTAATTTAAACAGTTATTCATAAATATAAATTTTATGAGGAAAAAAAATTTATTGCTTAATCCGCCGGCGTTTGGCGGGAAAAGATTTATACGGTCGGGTTATTGCAATTCAGTTTCAAAAGGCGGATATTACTGGGCTCCGATTGATTTGCTTGCGCAGAGCGGGATTTTAAAAAATGATTTTGATATTCAAACACTCGACGCCTGCGTTCAAAATTGGACTGAAGAAAAAACTATTGAATATTTGAAAAATACATATCCGGACGGTTTTGACGGACTATTTTTTATTACCAGTTTGGCTTCTAAAGATTACGATTTTGCATTTATAGAAAAACTGCGGAAAAATATCAGGGTTGATAGAATATTATGCGGCGGCGGTTATCTATTATTTGATAATGCCGAAGTTTTTGATAAACGGATTGCGGACGGCGTTTTGCTTGATTATACTTCGGTTGAAAGTATAAGTTTTTTTGGGGGTGAAAATCGAAATTTTGATTTTATCGCTACTGCGCATAACCGAATTACAGTTGAATCGGCGAATAAAAAAATGTCCGTTGAATTTGAATATCCGGTTCCGCTACATTTGCAATTTCCTTTAAAAAAATATTATATGCCGAACTGCAAAAAACTGCCGATGACTAATGTGATTACAAATTTAGGTTGTCCGTTTAAATGCGGATTCTGCACATGGTCGAATCTTAAATACCGTCAGCGCAAAATTGATAATGTGATTGAAGAATTAAAATTTCTTAATCATAATAATATTCGGGAGATTATGTTTATTGACCCGACATTCGGCGCGAATAGAAAACATTCGATTGATATGCTGAACTCCATAATACAAAATAATATTAAAATATGTTTTAGTATCGAATGCCGCGTTGATTTGATAACAGATGACTTTGTCGATTTATTAAAAAAAGCGGGTTGTCATAGCATAACGTTCGGGCTTGAATCCGGTAATGACGAAATATTGAAAACTATCAAGAAGAATTTTAGTGTTGAGGATATCCGAGCGGCTTTTAAAATATGTCATAAATATAAAATCGCGCCTACCGGACATTTTATTATCGGATTGCCCGGCGAAACAAAACAGACAATAGAAAACACGATTAATCTTGCAAAAGAGATTGACTGTGATTTCGCTTCGTTCAATATTGCAATGCCGCTGCCCGGCACGGAAATTTTCAAACAAAACAATCTGAAAACAGAGGCATGCAGCGATGTGGAAAAACCGGTAAAACTGTATGCGGGCGAACTCTCGGCAGATGAAATTTTATATTATTCCAAATACGCGTTCAAAAAATTTTATCTGCGTCCGAAATATATCTTTAATAAACTGATTGATAATTTAAATTTCATAAAATTGATTATTATGATTAAAGAATTATATTATTTTATAATCAAATAGCGCGGAAAAGAATTTTTCACACGAATTTCACTAATTTTCGCGAAAAGAAAAAAAAATAATGATTTAAAATTGTATTGAATGTTATAATATTATATTTCAAAAACGTTTATTTTAAAAATATTATGTCAAAAAAACATTTATTATTTGGTTTAATTATTGTAATTATAATATTTTATAGTCTTCCGTTATTTTTTATCAAAAATATATTGGCGAGTCATGACGAAAAATTTATTATTGATTTGACTTTATCGTTACCTCTAAATAAATTTGCTATGCCTGTTAATTATTACGGACCATTGCAATCATATATTTTATTATTTTTTTATTCATTATTGCTTATACCCGGATATTTATTTAATAACGGCGGCATAGATTATGTAAAAAATATTTATGTTAATAATCCGCAAATTTTATTGTTAATTTCAAAAATCGCATCGTTTTTATTATTTGTAAGTTCTATTTATATTTGGAAAATTATCGCCCAAAAAACAAACTGGCGTTTTTCAACGAAATTATTTTTAATTTTAACTTTATTTTTTACGCCAATCTTATATTCATTCGCAACTACTGTTAAAGTTGAATTGTTGGCAATTTTATTGGTTTCGCTGATTATTTTATGTTATTTGAATTATTCAGAAAAGCCGACAATTTATAATTTCATAATGCTCTCGGTTTCCACCGCTTTATTATTTTCCGTAAAATATAATCTGATAGTTTTGGCGGTAATACCTCTATCAATTTTTGTGTTGAATTTTTTTTCTCACAAATCGTTAAAAAGAGTAATAGTAACATTATTTTCTTTTTCAATTTTAGTAATCCTCGCTATTACCATTTCAATGCCTGTTTTAATTATTCAACCAAAAATATTCATCAGTGATTTCAAATACATTTTTTCAATACTTGAACTGGGACATATCGGCTGGCAATTTGATAATTCACCCATTGCCAATTTAAAATCTTTTATTAATATATTCTATTTAAATATGCCCGCAATATTTTTTATTATATTGCCATTAGCAATTTTTTATTTTATAAAATTAAAAAAAAATATTCCCATTATTGTCGGCATATTTATTTTTTTTATTTTTATGTTTAAATGGAAATTCAAACTAGCGCATTATTTTCTGCCTGTAATTCCTTTCATACTTTTTATATCTGCGGATTATTTCGATAAACTCCAAACCCGAAAATTAAGAATTATAATTCTATTATTTTTATTTGTTTCAATTTTTCATATCAAACATTCTATTAGTTATCTAAAAACATATTTTGTTAAAGATAACAGAATTATCACAAAAGAATATATTGAAAAAAACATTCCGGCGGGCAGCCGAATATTATTGGAGGATATATATAATTATTCGCCGTATATACTGCCTTCAGAAATGCCGGTTGAATATGACGCGCCGGATGGCGAGCATAGAAAAAGATTAAAGCGGAAATATTTTCAGTTATTAATCGATTACGGAAAAGCTCCTAAATACAAACTGACATTTTTAAATGTGCCGTTAGAAGGTAAGCGGTTATTAACTTTTGATTTTCCTGATGAAAATTATCTGCGCGCAAATTTTGATTATGCGATAATCAACCGGAACATATCGTCAAGATTTGAAAATTTAAAATCAAAGAATCAGAACGGTTTCATTGAAAAAGCCCGTCATTTTTATTTTAATGTTTTAGACAAATTAAACTGCGAAAGAGGCGGATATTTCAAAATTTACAAAACCTCAAAATAGTTTTAATTCTGGGAAATCAGTTCGACGTCGCCGGTAATTGGTTTTACGGAAATAATTTTTTTTTTTGAGCCGTTGGATAATATAATAGTATCTCCGTTCATATTAAGAGAGATTCCTTTTTTATTGAAAACTATTTTAGAGGGAGCTTGATAAAAAAAAATATTATTCTGCAGCCGGACAGATTCGGAACCGGATGAAGAAGTCAGGGAATAGGTTTTTTGAGCAATATCAAAAGTTATTTCAGAGTTTTGATTCGGGGAACTTTGTAAAAAACGAATTGAAGAAATAAGATTGTTAGAGTCAATTTCAAGGTCCTGATTAGACAGATAGTTTGAAATTAAAATAGGCGTTATTGAAACAATAACGCCTATGATAGTAATTACAATAACAAGTTCGATTAAAGTAAACCCTAACGTCCGCGTAAAAGATTTTTCGGAAAGGTTCATAACATAATCAAAACAACAAAAAGAAAAACTCGAAAACCGGAGTTCGTTTTTAAAACTTGAAAACGGCTGTCCGTTTCTAAAGAATAAACTCAATAACTTGAAAACGGCTGTCCGTTTCTAAAGAATAAACTCAATAACTTGAAAACGGCTGTCCGTTTCTGTCGTTTCCGGTTAAATTAACTTGCATAATAGGTTCCATAGTATCGCCGCGGTGTTCATAATACCAGCCGCCTAAACCGTCGACGCCGCCGGAATTTTTTTCGGTTGATGCGGGAGTCAATAATTCTTCGGGGAAAACTCTTAAGAATTCCGAATCGACCATATTTTGGATAGTAACAGGATTATGTCTGTCATTTTGGATAAAATAAAGTTTTTGAGCCGAGCGAATGCTTGCAAGATTGGCTTTAGTGGCTGAAATTTCAGCTTGTTCAACTTGAATCAAGAAAGTTGGAACAATAATAGCTACAAGGGTTCCGATAATAATTATAACAATAACAAGCTCGACTATTGTAAATCCTTTTTTTAAATTGTTATTAGCGCTTAACATATAAGTCCTCCAGCGTTTTTTAATTTTTGAAAAAATTATAATAAATAATTCAATTAAGTCAAGTTTAATTTTATGCGATGAAAAAAAAAGAGGTTATTTTATTAAAAATAATTGACTTCGGAATTATTAATTTGTATAATATATAAGATTAGAGCAATGAAAACAAACTTTATAATTTTACAGGGAAATAATATATGAAATCAAAAGCAAAAATAATCATAATTATCATATTCTTTATTTACAATTTTCTTCATATAAATAATGCATTAGGGGAGGAAACAAAATCGCCGGCGGTTTTAATAGATCCTCAGGAATACGATAATTTAATAAAAGAAATTGAACAGACGACTAAAGAGATCGAGCGATTAAGAAAAGAAATCAATATAACGCCGGCGCCGGAAAAAAAAATTCCGGCCGCAGAAAAAAAACAGGAACAGCCAAAAACGCAGCCAGTCAATATAGGCGATACAGCGACAAACAAGGCAGAGCCGGCAGTTATAAAGGAAATCAGTTCGGATATAGACAAACAAATAACGGAGCTTAAAGAAAAAAATATTTTTTTAAACAAGAAAATCGAGATTTTATCCGAACAGAACAAACGTTTGAAAAATGAGAATGAAAGAACTTTTGAAACGCTTCAAAAGCAGATAGAAGACCTGCGTAAAACTCCCGTAGCATCCGAGCCCGATACAACTGAGATAGAAAGATTGTCAAAAGAGGCTTCAGAATTAAAAACAAAAATATCAGGAAAAGAGATAGAACTTTCAAGATTAAAAACATTATTCGAAAAATTGACTTCCGATTATGAGACAATATCCGCTAAATATAATCTGGCAACCGCCAAAAAGGACGAATTAAACGATAAACTGAAAATACAGGCGCAATTAGCGGACAATATGAATCAAACGCTTTCGCAGTATCAGTCTCAAATTCAGGCGTTAAAAGATGAAAATTCAGGATTAAAAAACGAAATAGCTGAATTAAGCGAATACAAGGCGGGCGTTGATACGGCGGATTCGGAAAGCGAGCAAACCTTGAAACAATACGTTTTAAAATCCCAGAATCTTGAAAAAACAGTAACAATATATAAAGAACAATTAAGAGATATTCAATCGGAAAACGAAACTTTAACTCAATCGAACAACGATTTAAAATCATCGCTTGAAAAACTTTCAATACAGGCGGCAAAACTGCTTGCGGTAAAAGAATCCGGCGGTTCAGTAATCGAGGCGGAAATGAAAGAAAAAGAATCGGAAATAGAAAAAATTACAACCGCAAAGAACGAAGTTGAAAAAATTGCGAATCAGTATAAACTGCAAGCGGCAGAATTGAAGAGCAATAATGAAGCGTTATCGAATAAGATAATTGAATTGAACAAAACCATAACCGAATTTCAAAATAAAGAAATTAATCTTCAGACATTATCGCTGAAAACCGCAAATCTTGAAAATATAATCTCCATTTATAAAGAACAAATCAAAGATTTTCAAAAAGAAAACGAAACCTTGAACAAAAAAATTTCTGAGTTAACCGGATTATTGTCGTCGAAAGAAACCGGCGGAGATAAAGCGTCATCTGAAATAATAAAAGAACTCGAAATGAAAATAAGAAACGCGCAAGGCGAAATAGAAGAATTGAACAATATGTTATTTGTAAAACAGGAAGAAATAATTGAATTGAAAAATAAAAGCGGGGATACCGGCAAATCAGAAGACGCTAAATTTTATTCGGGTCAACTTCAAAAACTTGAAGAAAAAATCAAAAGTTCTAATTCTCAAATCGAATCATTAAATGCGATTCTGCTGTCAAAACAGCAGGAAATAGTAAGTTTAAAACAACAGAATAAAGAAACGCTATCCTTGCTAAACGGAATGAAAAATTCCGATAAAAACAATAGCGAGGAATTTGAAAAATTAAAGATTCAAAACAACGAATATCTCGCCGAACTAACGGAACTTCGGGAAAACAGTCAGAAGATTTCGGACAAGTTATCGGAGCTGCAGATTAATTTAGGCAAAAAAAATGAAAGCGCATTATCTCTTACGACTCAATATAACGAGTTGAATGAAAACTACAATCAGCTTCAGAACCGGCAAAAACAAATGGAAGACGAATACGCGAAAATGTCCGAAGAATACAAAAAATTGGAATCGAATTATAATTCATTGTATAACTTAACCAAAACCGCAAAGCTCGATTCTAACGATTCGATTAAGAACGAGTTCACAAAAATACTATCCGATTTGAACAATGAGATGACTAAACTTAAAGAAGACAATAAAAAATTTAAAACGGATATAGATAAACTTTCGGAAGAAAAAAGCAAATTACAGACCGACAATCTTGCGAACGTAGAAGCGAATAAGAATTTTAATCAATTAGTTGATAAACTTAAATCCGAACTTGAAATTGAACGGAAGGAAAATTCAAATTTAAAGCAAAACGCGGTTGATTTAAATATTCAATTGACAAAACTTCAGAAACATATAAATGAGATTAATGTTCAAAATCCCGACGATAAAAAGGAAATCGAGTCTTTAAAAAATCAGGCGAGCGTTAAAGACGAGCTAATAAAGAAGTTTGAAATCGCGTTAAAAGATTATGATGAAATAAAATTGAAGTTAAATAACGCGGAAAACAGAATAAACGAGTTGCTTGCGATTAATGAAAATTTGACGAAAAAAGCGTCTGCGTCAAAAGACGACGAATTGAAAACTTTGCAGGATAAAATTAAGGAAATCCAAACTGAACTGACAAATACCGGCGAAGATTTGATAAAAAGCAAATCTATAATCGAGCAATTGAACAAGGACAAGACTTCGTTTATCGCAAAATTTAAAGAACTCGAAACCAATGAGCGCGATTTAAAAACCAAACTTCAAAAATCGGAAGAAGAAAATCAAAAATTAACTCAGTCGTTAAATGAACTTTCAAATTTATCAGTAAAAAAAGGCGATAATAATCTTGTGGATTTTAATTTGAAGGATAAGAATCAAGAAATTTCAGTTAGCGAATTAAAAAAAGAATTAGAAGCAACTATTGAAACGCTTGAAAACTCGGTTTCAAAACTCGAAATAGAAAAAAATGAGCTTATAAAGGTTAATAATGATTTGGTAAAGAAATGTTCCGGATTAGAAGAAGAATTGAAAAAGAATAAACAAAAAAGTCCGGAATTTACGCAGTTTGAGAAAGATAAAGTTCAAGAAATTTCAGAATATAAAATTAAAATTCAAAAACTGGAAGAAAGTATCAATAATTATGAAAAAACAATATTGTCGTTAAATCAAGAAAAAAAAAGTTTAATTGAAAAAACTAACATTTTAGAAAAAGAATCCTTAAAGAGAATCGCGGAGCTTGAAACATTGAATAAAACAGGGACGCAGAAAACAATAGAAGAAAAAAGCGAGCTGGCAAAGAAAGTAGCGGAGCTTGAAAAACTGAACGCGGACGCTGCGAAAAAACTGAACGATGAAAAAGCCGGATTGGAAAAGAGAATCGCGGAGCTTGAAACATTGAATAAAACAGGGACGCAGAAAACAATAGAAGAAAAAAGCGAGCTGGCAAAGAAAGTAGCGGAGCTTGAAAAACTGAACGCGGACGCTGCGAAAAAACTGAACGATGAAAAAGCCGGATTGGAAAAGAGAATCGCGGAGCTTGAAACATTGAATAAAACAGGGACGCAGAAAACAATAGAAGAAAAAAGCGAGCTGGCAAAGAAAGTAGCGGAGCTTGAAAAACTGAACGCGGACGCTGCGAAAAAACTGAACGATGAAAAAGCCGGATTGGAAAAGAGAATCGCGGAGCTTGAAACATTGAATAAAACAGGGACGCAGAAAACAATAGAAGAAAAAAGCGAGCTGGCAAAGAAAGTAGCGGAGCTTGAAAAACTGAACGCGGACG
>ERZ795059.3913-NODE-3913-length-14216-cov-8.113622_pt1 | contig 14216 bp, 5 predicted proteins | sample MGYA00375143_ERZ795059 | MGnify/ENA primary metagenome ERZ795059 (study PRJEB30188, sample SAMN05720168) | activated sludge metagenome | isolation source: Anaerobic digester | place: USA | collected 2015-01-07 ... | reverse complement strand
TTATTGATATACTTTTCATTTATGCTTTTTTCGATTAACTCTTTATTTTTAAGAATTTCACATTTTACTGAATTTCCTTTGTGTTGAATAGAAAGGGAATTTTCCTCAAATGTTATATTATCAAATTTTTGAAGTAAAACATTAGAAAAATCAACATAATCAGAAAGTTGCTGCGATTCCATATTAATCATCTCTTCTGCTTTTGAAATGATTTCCAGTTTTAAAGAAATGTTTTTTTCAGTGATGTTTGGAACTTTAATAAATTTTTTGATTGATGAAATAGAAACAAGAAATGATTTCTCATTTTCACACATTAAATAACTTTTTAATAAAAATATATTTAGTTTTGAATTAAGCAAGCTATATAAATAAAGCAATTCTTTTTTATTATCTGAACCAATTGCATTAAATTGATTTCTTGCCCAGATTATAGGTTTATGTGTAAAATAAAAATGTTTTAAATTAGTGTATGACCAAACAATTTTATATTTTGAATCTAATAATAAGTAAGATTGGCTACCCTGCCTTAATCCGATAAAATGAGTTTGTTCTTTATTTCTATGATTTAACCAATAACCATTAGGAATTACTTTAGTAAAAGAGGGATATTGAAATTTTGGATAAATATAATAATCTGTATCTGGTTCTACATAAAGTCGTTCTTTTTCATTAATGCTATAACCACCATCGAAAATAAATTTAGAATTAAAAAATATCTCAGATAAGTTATGTTGATAGTAAATACTTATATTTTCATTATTTTTATAATTTTCAAATAAAGATAATTGATGTTTCCTAAATCTCAAAAAGTTCCAATTTTCAAAATACTGAAGTAATTTTGTTTGTTTAACCTTTAATATTTCACAATTTTTTCTTTTTTTTATATCTTTAATACAGATTTTTGCATTGACATCTTTTTTTAAATAATTAATAATCTCTACAGAATGTGAATAATTAGGAGTTTCTTTTTGAACAAAAAAGATTAAACTTGAAGTTGGAATACTCTTTTTTTGATTAAGCCCTCGACCAACAAACATTTTATTCTCAAAAATTACAATTTTATTTATTGTAACAAATTTTGATAAATAATACCTTATTACATCTAAATCACCGGCAGTTAGTAAAGTTTGTGGGATAATAAATGATATTTTTCCAGTATCTTTGAGCAGTGCTAAACCTAAACAAATAAAGAAAGCGTATAAGTTCGGATTAGGTCTGTATTTTTTTGGATTATTTTTTACGCTGTGAAGATTAATTCCATATATATCGTTTAATTTAATTTTATTTTCTTTTATAAACTGAAATGTAAGTATCCCCTGCCTGGCACATTCGTTGTAGCCAACGTAAGGAGGATTTCCAACAACATAATCAAATTTGCGGCGGGGAATCTGGTCGTTTATTTCTACGCTCTCCTTCAATATATTGAGATTGCGTTTGTCCCGCATAAAACTATCGTATCCCAAATCTAAAGCATCTGAAAATAAACTTAACTGGACTGCTCCCTTTTGAGCAATTTCCTGATTTATATCCGTTAATGTGTTCCTAATTGAAGTGTCAAGAAATTCTGCAATGCTGTCCCTTGTCTTGAAAACGCGAATTTTATCTTTATAAGGACTATTATATTCTTTCCCGATGATTACAGGAAGCATTCGCATAAGAATATTCATTTCAGCAAGATATAAAGGAAATTCAGAAATGTCTAATCCAAAGATATTATCATTAATAATATCTTCAGTTTCATTTGCGGTTTTCCGAGTGCCATCGTAAAATGAAGCTACAAGACGGGCAGTAGCATTATAAAGAAATGTACCGCTTCCACAAGATGGGTCGATTATGGAAATACTTGTTTTATCTTCTTCGTAACGCTTTTGAATTTCTTCTTTATTAAAGCCCATTTCGGTAAGCATAAAATCTGCTACTTCTGGGTCAGTGAAGTATTGCCCTTTGCTTTCGTCAAGATATAAATCTTTTAGGTAGTTTTCGTAAACGTAACCAAAAATCTCATTTTGGACATTAGCAAAATTGTAACGGCTTATAAACAACAGAATGTCTAACCAAGCAGATATTTCTTCAATAACTTGCTTCGGCTTCTGAAGTATTTCACGTAATCTGTCATTAATTAAAAGTTGCTCATCGCTAAATTTTTTATATACCTTATCGGATATTTTATCGCTTATAGCAACAATTTTGTTTAAAATATCACCATAGATTTCCGCTTTCAAAGCTTTGTCTATGCTTTTTAAACGTTCAATCCAATCTTCGTCAAACCCAGCGAAGCTATTATCAACGAGTGTTTTATATAAAATAAACTGAATTAAATAAGCATAAGTAATTTCAATGGCTTTTTTATTTTTTTCTGAATCCTCTTTAATATTTACAAAAAAACCTTTTAATTTTAATTTATTTTTAAAAGTTTCGATTAGTTGGGTAATATCGAAAAAGAAATCGTTGCGAACATCATCTACATTTGGAGTTTCGATTTCATAAAATTCTTTCTGCCCCTGCTTTTCAAAAAAAGATATATAATAATTTTCAGATTTAGTATATTCATTCCAAAAAGTAAGAAATTCTGATGTTTTTTCAAATATTTCTTCAATCGTAAAAGTTTTTTCAATAAATAAGTTATTATAGAAACGCCAGTAGTAGCCGTCTGTAAGCAAGCCGAATTTCTTTTGCCAGTCGGTTTGGTATTGAAATATTTGCTTTTCGCCATTTTTTAAATTCGTATATCTTTCAATTTCAACCGGAATAACTACTTCGCTGTTTATGAAAATCACAACATCAGCGCGATGTCCTTTCTTTTGTGCTTCTTCAATAAACTCCTTATTTCGTTTGGAAATATCAGTAGAAAGCTTTCCTTCTTTTAAATTGAAAAGAGCAGAGCATTTAAACACTTCCTTAACGAATTTTTGCACTCCTGAGCCAACTTCTGCTGTTGAATAAAATTCCTTTTCAGAATTCCAAAGTTTTATTAAATCTTTTATATCCATTTTTTCATTTAATTTTTTATAAAATTATGAAAAATTATTCAATGAAAAAAAATATAAATGACATAATTCTCCATGCCTGTTCTTATACGCTTTAGAGCGTTAGTCATCCGATGACTCGCAGTCATCGGGTGTCTTTTTCAATAATACTAACATCTGTTAATAGAGATAATCCAGAGCTCCTGATGTCTCGTAGTTTATTATTTCGTAAAAAATATAGTACTGAAATATAAAAATATTGCGGTAAATAAATCACTCACAAATAAATTTGGGAGTTATTCTATGATCAGATTAACTCCATAATTTATTATGGAGATAAAAAGCGAAATTATTCTTTACTCGTTTTCTTAACTTTGTGCAATTATATCCTCTTTATTTTTCATTCTAAGTAAAACTGAGGTTATCAATTCAATTAAAAAGCCGTAAATAATACCTAGAAAAATGAAACCGAAAAACAAAAGAATTTGATTTTGACATTCGTTTGAAAATACGTTGAAAGCAAGCGGCAAAGAAAATATGCCACCAAGCACTATGCCGTGAAACCACCAGTCCATCTTCAGTTTACTTATTCCAATAGCAAAACCAAGCAATGCCCTTGAAAGCAAAATTGAAATAAACGACCCGATAGCCAAAGCTTCATCACCTTGATGAGATATTTGCGTACAAATAACTCCAAAGATTATACCCAATATCGTTGTTGTAATTATTCGTTTCATTTTATCCCTTTCATTTAAAAAGTTTTAATATTTTAAAGTTTAATTTAAAAAATATTCCTCTTCTTTCAAACTAAATTCTTTTTGTATTTAAAAGTATTGAAATAATTAATTATTTTTGTTATAAAGAAATAGGTGAATTTCACTATTAAAGAATTAAATTGATAGAATTTTATAAATTTCGGAAAATCTGGAAAATCTCAAAAAAAGCTGCATTAGAAAAAGCTATGGAGCGTTTTTTCAGATTTTTTCCTTTCTGTCATTACTTGCATAGCGAAGTATCTCTTAACATCATGAAAAAAACAAACATTAAGATTCTTCGCTACGCTCAGAATGAAAAGAACAGATGTAATTCTGAACGAAGTGAAGAATCCAGAAAATCATCATTGGAACCACTGTCCTCTGGATTCTTCGCTCCGCTCAGAATGACTGAAAATGAAAGTCTTAATTCTTATATCTCTCCACCTTCTCTTCCGGAATTATTAGAAAAAAGAGAGGAAATCGCATATCTTTCGGAAAAATTCCTTAATAATGAATTTTCTCTATTCGGAAGTGAATGGAAAAAAGCAAATCTGATAACAGAAAAGAACGAAAAAAGAATTGATTGGCACTACGACCTATTAACTGATTTTATGTGGGATAATTCAATAATTGGAAAAAGAATAAAACTAAATCAAGGAGAAGCTGTTGATATTAAAAACATTTGGGAACATGGACGTATGCAGCATCTTCTGATTTTTCCCTTTGCATCTGTCCTTGCTCAAAAAAGCACAAAACACCTCAAAGACCCAAATGTGTATTTCGAAGCATTTCAAAAACAGATTTTAGATTTTATCCAAACGAATAAACTTAATTACGGAGTTCACTGGTCAGTTGCAATGGAAGTAGGAATTAGAGCAGTAAACTGGCTTCTTGCTTATGATCTTTATATACATTACGGTTTTAATTTTAATAAACAATTTAGCACTGCTTTTTCAAAAAGTTTGCTGGAGCATCTAATATTTATCTGTGAAAATTTAGAATGGAGCAATGGAATAAGAGGCAATCACTACATTGCAAATATTGTTGGAATGTTGTTTCTTTCTGCCTATCTCCCAACAAATGAATTTACAATTAAAACACTCTATTTTGCAATACAGGAGCTTTGCAATGAAATCCTTTACCAATTTAATGAAGACGGCAGCAATTTTGAAGCGTCAACCTGCTATCATTATTTTTCAACAGAAATACTTCTATTTGGCTTAGCTATGATTCTTTCTTTAAAAGAAGAAAAAGTAAAAGAACTACTAAAAATCAAACCCTGCAAGTTCATAAAGAAAAAGAAGATTAATTCATTAAAAAAGCAGCATTTTTTCATTAATGAAAAATTTTGTACACTTGATTTAAAACCATATATATATGAAAGAATAAACAAAATATTTGATTTTTCTGTTAATCTGCTTAAAAATGACGGTAGCGTTGAGCAAATAGGCGACAACGACAGCGGATTTTTTGCTAATGCTGATATTTATAGTTTTTTTAATATAATTATAAATCAGAAAAAGAGTAATAATTTTAAAAGAATTGAGTGTAAAGAAATCCCCCCTACCCCCCTTTTTCAAAGGGGGGATAATGTCATCAGTTCTTTAAACTATTCTCAGTGTATTGAAAATAGTTTCCCCCCTTTTTCAAAGGGGGGTAGGAGGGATTTCTTTAATTCTTTTAATACCCTAACTCCTGTTTATAACATTTATAATTATTTTAAGAATATACAATTAAATATAAAGCCCTTTTTCCTTTACAAAGATTTTGGTATTTTTATTAAGAGAACTGATAAATATTTCGCAACTATCCGCTGTGGCAATATCGGGCAAAAAGGCAAAGGCGGACATAGCCATAATGACCAGCTTTCTTTTACATTAAATATTTTAGGAAAGGACATAATAGTTGACCCCGGAACATTTTCCTATACTGGCTACCCCAAAATGCGAAATTTATTACGTTCAACTGCCTACCACAATACGCTCTCAATTGACAAATTTGAACAAAACGAATGGGCTGAAAACAATCCAGACGACCTGTTTTGGTTTAAAACTGACAGAACAAAAGCAAAAGCAATCGAATATTCAAATGACAAATTTATTGGTGAGCATAGTGGATTTGGGAAACCTCATCGTCGCGAAATTCATTTTTTTGAGGAATATATTGAAGGAACCGATATTTGCAAAATTCAAGGGAAAAAGAAAGCAAGTTTTCATTTATCTCCACAAGTTGTAATCGAATCCAGTCATTCTGAACGAAGTGAAGAATCCAGAGACCTCAATGAAAAAACTGACTGTCATTTCGAGTGCAGCGAGGAATCTCACAAGTCATCACTACCACTAAATTTGAGATTCCTCACTTCGTTTCGGAATGACAAGGAAAATGTTCAGAATAACAATGGAAATGACATAGAAATAATTCTTACTTTTAGCAATGGTGATTGCATTATTGAAGATTATTATTTTTCACCCGGCTACAATCAAATAAAAAAATCGAAAAGAATTGTAATAGAATTTGACGAAGAAAAGTTAAATTGGAAGTTGCAATTTTGCAAAAATGAAAAAAATGTTTAAAACAATTAACTCTATTATTTTAAATAAAATTAAAGGAAATTACAATGTTTGGAAAATTAAAAGAGCATTTAACTACCGAGTTAAAAAGCATTAAGGAACAAAAGCTTTATAAATATGAGCGAATTATAGAAAGCAGTCAGGGAGCAGAAATTGTAGTAAAAGGGAAAAAAGTACTAAATTTTTGCGCCAACAATTATCTTGGCTTGTCATCGCACCCTGAATTAATCAAAGCCGCCCACGAAGCAATTGACAAAAGGGGCTATGGACTTTCTTCAGTTCGTTTTATCTGCGGAACTCAGGACATTCACAAAGAATTAGAGCAAAAAGTAAGCAAGTTTCTAGGAATGGACGATACAATCCTCTTTTCTTCCTGCTTCGATGCAAATGGTGCTGTTTTTGAACCGCTTTTAGATACACAGGACGCAATTATTACTGACGCTTTAAACCACGCTTCAATTATTGATGGGATTCGCCTTTGCAAAGCACAGCGCTGGATTTATCGCCACGGTGATATGAGCGACGAAGTTGGTTTGGACGAAGCAAGTGGAAAAGAATATAAGGGATTAGAACGCTGCTTGAAAGAAGCACAAAACTGTCGTTTCCGTATGATTGCAACTGATGGGGTATTTTCTATGGATGGCGATATAGCAAAACTAAAAGAAATAGTTGCTTTAGCTGAAAAATACGATGCGATTGTTATGGTGGACGATTCTCACGCCTCCGGTTTTATGGGTAAGACTGGCAGAGGAACTCACGAATTCCATGGCGTTATGGGAAAAATCGACATTATCACTACTACTTTCGGAAAAGCACTCGGCGGAGCTTCCGGTGGCTGCATTTCAGGACATCAGGAAATTATTGATTGGATGCGAAACAAAGCACGCCCATACCTTTTCTCAAATACTATTGCACCCTCTGTTGCCGGTGCTACTATTAAAGTTATTGATTTACTTAGCAGTACCACTGAATTACGCGATAAATTAGAAGTAAATATGAAACGCTTCCGTAAGGAAATTTCTGCTGCCGGCTTCGATATTATCCCCGGCGAGCATCCTATTGTTCCTATAATGTTCGGAAAATATCCCGATTGCTCCAAGCTCGCAGTGGATTTTGCCAATATGATGTTAGAAGAAGGTATTTATGTAACAGCATTTTCATTCCCAGTAGTTGCAAGAGGAAAAGACCGTATTCGTGTCCAAATCTCTGCTGCCCACAGTGACGAGCATATTACAACTGCAATTGCTGCCTTCACAAAAGTTGGTAAAGCATTAGGAATGATTTAGTTAATTGACAATTGATAATGCGTCTTGTCATTCTGACGGATGTCAGAATCCTTCTTGAAAAATAGTTTTTATAGTTCATTAGTCATTTGTTATTAGTCATTAGTATTTTTACTAACAACGAATTACCAATAACTAATGACTAAAAAGTAAGATGGATTCTGGCATTCGCCAGAATGACAAGTAAAGATGTCATTGGCAACCTCCAAGATAAAGCAAGTGCTTTATTTAAAAAGGAATGACATCACTTAATACTGTCATTCTGAGCTTAGTGTAGAATCTCACAAGTCATTGCTACCATAAGTAATATATTTAAGAATTAAGATATCCTACATCTCGGAGATGTAGGATATCTTTTATTCCAGTCATTATTTCAGTACTATAAAACTCTTCGTTATTCTTCCAACTTGATATTCAAAAGAACAATGATACAACCCAACAGGTAAATCACTTATTGAAATTGATATTTTGTTTTTTCTAATCAGTTCAGCTTGTTTAATTCGTTTAACTTCAATACCGAGCGAATTGCAAATAGATATTGAACTTATATTTTGATTTTCAGGTAAAGAAATATTAACTTCGTTTTTTGCAGGATTCGGATAAATAATCAAATCAGAACAATCTTTTACATTTACATGTTCTTTATCAATTGATGAAGCTTCACAGGAATAATGTAGCATAGCACCGTCTTCACCGACAATCCAGCCGTCATTTGCCGTAGTAAATATCATATCGTAAATCCATTTTTCTGTGCCAACATACACCTCCTCCCAACTCTCTCCACCATCAGTAGTTCTAAATGATTTTGAATCGTCAGATATTGCCCAACCGTTATTTTCATCTAAGAATTGAATTAACCTAAAATGTTCAGAACATTTAAATTGAATTTCCCATGAATTACCGCCGTCGCTTGTTTTAAGTATATTCCCGTAATAGCTTGTTATCCAACCATTATTTTCATCAATAAAATGCATACTCCGAAAATATTCAGTCGTATCAATAGTAATTGTATTCCAATTTTTACCACTATCAGTAGTTTTTGCAATGCTACCATTGTAACACAAAGCATAACCAATATTTTCATTAATGAATTGAATTTTCTCAATTGAAGTATCTTGATATGATTTTTGTGTTCTCCAGTATTGTCCGCCATCAGTAGTGTTATAAATTGAATATTCACCTGTTGATAAGAAAAAAACTGCCCAACCATACTGCTCGTTTAAAAAGAAAAATTCAGCCGAATAAATATCAGTAACTTCACTAATTTTAAACCATTCTTTGCCACCGTCTGTTGTTTTGTAAAAGTAAAGATAATTATTATAAGGGTCAGTATAATGAGATACCGTAATACCAGTATTAGAATTAAAAAATTGAAAATATTCAATATTATCTGTTATAATTGGACTTTTTTTCTCTTCCCATGTTTGCCCACCATCAGTAGTCTTTAATATTTCGCCATAGTTGCCGGCAGCCCAACCGTTTAGATTATCAAGGAATTGAATATTATTAAGAGATTGATAGTATCCAGTACTTATAGCATCCCAATGAATTCCATCGTCAGTAGTTCTTTTAATAATTCCACAATCACCAACTCCAATAAAAACTCCTTCTTTGTTAACATCAAAAGTATTAATATAGCTATCAAAACCTGTTCCTGAAGAAATTCTTTTCCAGTATGCTCCACCGTCAGTTGTTTTAAATAGCGCATTTAGTCCTAAACTTAACCACATATAAGCAGTGTTTTCGTCAACGATGCTTCTAATAGGATAGCTTGAATAGCGGGTATTAATCATTTTCCAGGTTTCTCCTGCATCGGTTGTCTTAAGCAATCCGTTTATTGTGCTAATCCATGCAATATTTTCATTATAAAATATAAAGCGACTTAAAGTATCGGAAGGAATATTTTCTATTTTCTTCCAAGTTTCGCCGGCATCGGTTGTTTTTAGTAAGTTGTTATCAGAAATAATGAATCCTAAACTATTATAAAAATAAGATGATTTATAATTAGTTACCGGAACATCACTGATTATATTCCAATTCTTACCAGCATCAGTTGTTTTTAAAATTGAGTCTTTATAAAAAAATAAATATGTATTCTCATCAAAAAATTTTGTATTTAAAATCTTTTTGTATGGTAAGGGAGGAACAATAGTATCCCAGGAAATGCCAGTATTTGAGGTTTTTAAAATTGTATCATTTGCTATATAAAAACCATTGTTGATATCAAGGAAATTGAAAGAATACCCAAATTCACAACTTAAAACAGTAGTTTTAATCCTTGTCCAGTTTTTTCCACCGTCAGTTGATTTTATTATTGTTTTTACACTCCAATTGCTGTCAGTACTAGGTATGACCCAAAACCTGTCATCAGCAAATATGATATTATTTTCATCAAAAATAAACTCGAAATTATTTCTAATCATATTTGTTTTTATATGATTCCATGTTAAACCGGCATCCGTAGTTTTAAGTAATGTTGCATCATTACCAACAATAAAAGCAATGTTGTTGCTAATAAATCGTATATCATTTAAATCATTGCCTTGTGGCAAAGGATTTACCCAACGCCATGCACATTCCTCGGCAAAAGTAAAGTTTGATAAAATCAATAAGAAAAAGAAAAAATTTTTCATAATATCACCTTTTTTTGTATTTAATAACTCATCTTACGCAATTCTATTTTAAGATTTTAAACAAGTTAAGTTGATGCACTATTTTTTTTTAACACAAGTACCATTCACCTCTTGAGAGGGGCAGGGGTGTGTTCTTTGAAATACTCATTCCAGCAATACTATCAACAAGTTGATAGCATTGCTAGTGAAATAATTCATTGAAAACCTGATAATAACTTCTTGTCATTCTGAAGCGTAGCGAAGAATCTCAAACTCTGTGTTAGCAATGACTTGTGAGATTCCTCGCTGCGCTCGGAATGACAATCTTATTATGTCATCTCCATTGAAATAAAGGTCTTTCTTTATCTGTGGATTCTAACAACTTTTTATAACCCAACTCTTATAATTAATAATTAATAATTAATAATTAACAATTATCAACAGCAAGAAAAGTTGCTTTTGTTATTGAATAAATGTCTGAAAAAGGAATAGGCATTTCTTTACCTTGCTTTATTGCATTTATTGTTGCTTCGACTTCTTCTTTATGTCCTTTTTTACCATCGAAATTCATTTTCTTTGTTTTTCCACCTCTTGTGAGTTCAAGAGAAGTAAAATTGTTCATAATTGCGATGGATTGCTCGGCGAAACATTCGCAATATTCTTTTGGATAGCTCGAATCGCCATTTGAAAAATAGTGGACAGTTCCGATTGAGCCATCACTAAATTTTATTTGAATACTAACGTTGTCCTGATTAAGAGCTTTCGTATTATTTGAAGATACAGACTGGGCATAGACTTTAACAGGACTTGCATTCGTTAAATAAACCATACAGTCAATGAAATGGCAAACCTCTCCTATAATTCTGCCACCCTGCTCTGGCTGGCATACCCAAACTGTATTGGGAATAAAACCAGCATTTACTCTGTAAGTAATTGCTAATGGCTGAGTCCTTTGACTGAAAAACTCTTTCATTGCCAGAAATGGTTTTGAAAATCTGCGATTGAAGCCGACCATTACTCTGCCGTTATGTTTTTCAAGTGTATATTTAATATCATCAAGTTGTTCTAAATTAATAGCAAGCGGTTTTTCTACGAAAACGGGTTTTCCTGCTTTAATTGCGTCCATTACAAATTTATAGTGCGTATCGTGTCGAGTGGCAACAAAAACGCAATTCACATCTTCTCTTTTTATTACTTCAGTTCCATCACTTGAATACGCATTAAAACCAAAATTTTTTGCCACCGTAAGTGAATTTGAAGGATTGGCATTGCTTACAGCAGTAAGCGAAACGTCTTTCATATTCAAATAAGGAAGCAAGTATGATTGAGCAAAGCTACCTGCACCAACAAACCCTATATTTATTTTAGAAAGGGCTTTTTGTGAATGAAGTTCAAAAGTTCTTTTCAGTTCGACATTTTTCTTTGGATAATCAAGTAAAATCCCAAGAAAGAACTGCTTTTCTTTAGTAGTAATCAATTTATATGCTTCGGCTGCATTTTCTAAGTTATAGCGATGAGTAGTGAGTTTTGAAGGGAAAATTTTTCCACCAGAAATCAAATCTAAAAATGCCTGCATATTCCTGTTTTCAGTCCAGCGAACATAACCAACAGGATAATCTATTCCCTTTTCTTCGTAAAGAGGGTCGTAGCGGCCTGGTCCGTAACTACAGGAAATTGTAATATCCAACTCTTTTTCGTAAAAAGGATTACGCTGAATATTCATTCCGACTGCACCAACCACCACTACCTTTGCTTTTTTCCTTGCAATTTGAATAGCAAGTTCCATTGGTTGATTTGAACTTGTTCCGGCAGCAATAATTACAGCATCGAAGCCGATATGATTGGTGAAATTCATCAGTCCGGCAACAGATTCTTTACTACTCGGAAATACACGGCTACAGCCAAATTCCTTCGCCTTTTCCAATAGTTCCTTGCTTATATCAATACCAACGACTTTAACTCCTGAAGCAGTAAGAAGCTGAACAGTTATTTGCCCAAGAAGTCCAAGGCCAATCACTGCAACGTTTTCGCCGAGCCGGACATCTGCCTGACGGACTCCCTGCATTGCAATAGAGCCAAGAGTAGTGTATGCAGCATCTTCGAGAGAAACGTTTTGTGGAATTTTTACAGCCAGATTTTTTGGTACTGTGATTATTTCAGAATGTAGTGCCAAATTTGCTCCACCACAGGCAACCAAATCACCAACTTTAAACTCATCGCATTTCGATTCAAGAACTTCGCCAGACAAACTATAGCCAAGCGTTTTATATGAATTTAGCTTGTTTTTCACTCGTTTTAAAGTTGAGCTAATCCCATCTCTTTTCAGAAAATCCATTACTAACTTCATATCTTCCGGCTGTTGCCTTGCCCGTTCCAGCAGCGATGCTTTAGCTTTTTCAACAGATGTTTTTTCAGTTCCGGCACTAATCAAAGAATAATGCGTTTTGACAAGAATTCCATTTTCAAGGCAAATCGGAGCTGGTAACTCTACTACTGTTAATTCCCCTGTTTTTTGATGCTGAACAATTTGAAGCATTATTTTTATTTTTTCAATTTATAAAAAAACAAAATTAATCATAATGCAATTAGAATAAAAATGAAATGTGTTTTTATGTTGATTTGGAGGTTTGATTGTTGTTAATACTTCATTCCCAAGTTGCACTTGGGAAGGAAATTTTCTTCTCAAATTCAATTTGGGAAGTAGCCACAAAATTTTCTACATTTTCATTTTGCAAAGGTATATAAATACTAAATGTTCTTTGAAATAAGCAATAAGATGGACTCCACTTGGGAAAGTTGAGTCCATCTAGATTTCAAACGCAAAGCTGGAAAAATGCAAAGTTCTTTATCCCACCAGAGATTGAATATTTGTAGCAGCAGATTTTCCTTTTTTATATTATCCCGATAGGGATTAAATTATTGCAGCGTAAAATATAATCCACGCGGGGTAAGTAACAGTGCGCAAATTTGATTTCTACAAGAATATAATCCCTTGCAGGATAAAAGAAAAAAGCAACTACGCAGACAATGGAGTGAGAAATTATGTCGATGGTATCGGGTTTTCCAATTCATGCGATAACTGGCAGTTATCGTATGACTGAAACATTGCAAAGAAAAATTTACAACCGTAGGGAGCAGGCTTGCCTGCTCCTCTACATCTTTAAAAATCAGATTGTATACTATATTTTTAATATTTACTACTTCTATTGTCAAGCATTATTCCATTTCAGTAATCAGCCGCTTACCAATAGCAATAGCACCATCTAATGCACTTCCTCTGGCATCAATTCGTTTAAATTTCGGGTTTATAGCAATATTATCTTCAAGCATTTTTGCAAGAATAGTATCGGCTTCAATTATCCCCCCAAGCAACGCTACCTTAACTTGTTGAGTCTTAAATTTTTTTTGTAAGGTTTCCAGAAGTTCCATAAGATGAAAAGCAGCTTTCTGAATAATTTCGAGGCAAACCGGGTCTCCTTCTTCAGCACATTTCATAACTAACGGAGAAAGCATATAATATTCAAAAACTCTGTCTGAGTATGCTTTAACAATAGTTCTGGGCTCTTTAATATCAATACTTGAAGGATACAGCTCAGTAAATACTTTAGTTAAAGTCGTATCGTTTCCTCTGCCATCAAGGGCTCTGACAATAGCAGTAAGTCCTTCACGCCCAATCCAAGCTCCACTTCCTTCATCATCAAGTTCAATACCCCATCCACCGCATCTTATCAATTGGTTTTTGCCAACTTTTCCAATTGCAATTGACCCCGTACCAACAATCATAACAATCCCCTGGTCACCTTCAAAAGCACCTTCAAGTGCTAATTCAGCATCGCTTGTAACAATAAGGTCATTAAGATACATTTTTTGGGTTCGGGCTAATGTTTTTATGAGTTGAGTTGAACGCTTCTTCTCTTCATCTAACCAGACTCCAGCTAAACCCACAACTACTGCATCTATTTCGGAACTATCAATATTTGCTCTAATACATAAATCTAATAGTTGTCGTGCTGACATTAATGGTTCTAAA
>ERZ795059.3906-NODE-3906-length-14229-cov-6.323691_pt1 | contig 14229 bp, 7 predicted proteins | sample MGYA00375143_ERZ795059 | MGnify/ENA primary metagenome ERZ795059 (study PRJEB30188, sample SAMN05720168) | activated sludge metagenome | isolation source: Anaerobic digester | place: USA | collected 2015-01-07 ... | reverse complement strand
TCCTGAATGAATGCCCGCGTTTTCAATATGTTCCATAATGCCCGCGACAAATGTTTTATTCCCGTCGGAAATCGCATCGACATCAATCTCAATAGCATCTTCAATGAACTTATCAATCAATATCGGTTTTCCTTCAGAAACTTGTTTAGCTTCATCAATAAATGACAGCAATCCTTTTTCATCATAAACAATTTTCATCGCACGGCCGCCTAAAACATACGATGGACGGGCTAAAACCGGATAACCAATGCGTCCGGCAATATTAAGAGCATCTTCGATCGTTGTGGCCGAACCATTTTCCGGCTGAGCAATACCTAAACGAGAAATTAATTGCGCAAATTTTTCCCTATTTTCCGCTAATTCTATTGATTCAACACTGGTACCAATAATAGGGACACCCGCGCGATATAATTTATCGGCTAAATTAAGCGGCGTCTGGCCGCCAAATTGAACAATCACGCCATCGGGCTTCTCGACGTCAACAATATTCATTACATCTTCAAATGTCAACGGCTCAAAATAAAGGCGATCCGAAGTATCATAATCCGTCGAAATGGTTTCAGGATTGGAATTAACCATGATTGTTTCAAAACCTAATTCTTTTAAAGCGAACGAGGCATGACAACAGCAATAATCAAATTCAATACCTTGCCCAATACGATTAGGCCCCCCACCTAAAATCATAATACGTTTTTTATTTTTACCGGATTTTCGACGCATCTTTTCTATTTGAATAATCGCCTCATCTTCTGTTTCATACGTCGAGTAAAAATACGGCGTATACGCCTCAAACTCCGCCGCGCAGGTATCGACCAATTTAAACGTAGCCATAATCCCATATTCTTTACGCAAATTTCTTATCTCAATCTCCGAAACATTCATTATTTTGGCTAATTGCGGATCGCTAAAACCATACTCTTTGGCTCTTCTCAATAAATCTCGAGAGAGCGTTTTATGGTCTTTACAATAAAAAGAAAGTTCTTTTTCAAAATCAAAAACTTGTTTTAATTGATACAAAAACCACGGATCAATTTTCGTTAAATCAAAAATCTTCTCCATGGTCCATCCTTTTTGCAAAGCATATTTAATATAAAAAATGCGCGACGCGTTAGGTTCTTTTAAACGAAGCTCTATTTTCTCATCAGGAATTTCTAAATAATTTATTTTATTATCAAAACCGGTATGTCCGATCTCAAGGCCCCGAAGAGCTTTTTGCATAGCTTCTTTAAATGTGCGGCCTATGGCCATTGTCTCGCCAACGGATTTCATCTGAACACCTAAAATATCTTTGGCTTCTGGAAATTTCTCAAAAGTAAAACGCGGGGCTTTAACCACACAATAATCAATCGTGGGTTCAAAAGAAGCGGGTGTTTCTTTGGTAATATCATTTTGAATTTCATCAAGAGAATATCCGACGGCCAATTTCGCGGCAAATTTAGCAATGGGAAATCCTGTGGCTTTACTCGCCAACGCAGAGCTACGCGAAACGCGCGGATTCATCTCAATAACGATCATCCGTCCATCTTGTGGATTAACCGCAAACTGAATATTCGATCCTCCTGTTTCAACGCCAATTTCACGAATAATCGCTAAAGACGCATTACGCATCTTTTGATATTCTTCATCCGTTAATGTTTGTGCGGGCGCAACAGTTATACTATCGCCCGTATGAACACCCATTGGATCTAAATTCTCAATCGAACAAACAATAACCACATTATCTTTGCCGTCGCGCATAACCTCAAGCTCATATTCTTTCCATCCAACAATAGATTCTTCAACGATAATTTCATTGACCATACTGCTTTCAATCCCTAAAGACGCGATACGCTCAAACTCTTCTTTATCATGCGCAATGCCGCCGCCGGTACCGCCTAAAGTATAACTCGGACGAATAACCGCTGGATAACCGATCTCTTTAACAGCATCCCACGCTTCTTGCATATTATAAGCAAAACGACTTTTAGGCACTTCTAAACCAACTTTTAAAATAGCCTCTTTAAAACATTTTCTATCTTCCGCTTTTTTAATAACTTCATAATTAGCGCCGAGCATCTTAACGCTATATTTCTCTAAAACGCCATTTTCATAAAGTTTCATCGCTAAATTAAGAGCTGTTTGCCCGCCTAACGTCGGCAAAATAGCGCACGGTCGCTCTTTTTCAATAATATATTCTATAAACTCCGGCGTTAACGGTTCGATATAAGTTTTATCCGCGAGCTCAGGATCCGTCATAATAGTCGCAGGATTAGAATTAGCTAAAATAACTTCATAACCTTCTTCCTTCAGGGCTTTACAGGCCTGCGTCCCAGAATAATCAAATTCGCACGCCTGACCAATCACAATCGGCCCCGAGCCCAGAAGAAGTATTTTTTTAATATCGTTACGTCGTGGCATTTTTTTTATATTTTTTCATCATTTCAATAAAATAATTAAACAAATATTGCGCGTCCTGTGGTCCTGGAGACGCTTCGGGATGATGCTGAAATGAAACAATAGGATATTGTTTATGCCGTAGCCCTTCCATTGTTTTATCATTCAAATTCATATTAACAATTTCAACTTCATCTGAATTCAAACTTTGAATATCAACGCAAAAACCATGATTCTGTGATGTAATGCCTATACGATGATTTAACAAATCTTTAACCGGATGATTCGCACCATGATGTCCAAATTTTAATTTATACGTCTTACCGCCTAAAGCAAGTCCTAACATCTGATGGCCTAAACAAATTCCGAAAATAGGAATAACCCCAAAAAACTTTTTAAGATTCTCTATTACATAGGTAATCGCCGCAGGATCGCCCGGCCCATTAGAAACAAATAATCCGTCGGGCTTAATAGCCATAATTTCCTCAAAAGTTGTTTGCGCGGGAAAAACATGAACGTCGCAACCTAATCGCGTTAAAATACATAAAATATTAAATTTAATCCCGCAATCAATAGCCGCGACTTTATAAATAACTTGAGGGTCTTTTTCTTTTTTAGGCCAAACATATTTCTTTTTTGTAGTCACCTCTTTAACCCAATCGCTTCCCTCCATCGAGGGAACGCTTGCTATCTTGTTAGCTAAAATTTTTAAATCAAAATCTTTTGTCGATATAATAGCTTTCATGGCGCCACGTTCACGTAAATGACGCGTCAAAGCGCGAGTGTCAACGCCTTCTATGGCTAAAATTTTATTCTTATTTAAATAATCAATAAGACTTTCCGTCGCACGAAAATTAGAATGATGACGGCAAAATTCTTTAACAACAAAACCTTTCACATGGACTTTATGGGATTCAACATCTTCAGGATTAATGCCGTAATTGCCTATTAAAGGGTAAGTCATCACCACAATCTGCCCGGCATACGAAGGGTCGGTCAATATTTCCTGATAACCTGTCATAGATGTATTGAAAATAACCTCACCGGATGCCTCACCGACAACAGAGAGAGAACCTCCTAGAAAATTAACGCCATCTTCTAAGTAAAGAATTGCTTTGTTCATCAGGTATCTCGAATTTAATAATAAAGAAAAGAATAAAAAAAGAACCTTATTTTCTTCTCAACTCTCAAATCATCTATTTTATTTTACATCAGCCTGCGAAGCTCCGGGAGCCCCAACCATTCTTTGTAATAATCCTACAACCATCTCAGCTTTTTCTTGCTGTTGTCTTTGAGAAAATGCTTGAAGACTGCTCTTCAATAATTCAAAAGCTTCTTTTTCATTTCCTTGCGCGCCTCTGGCCATAGCTAATAAATAATACACGTCGCCATTTTCAGGGTCTAATTGTAAAGCTTTCAAACCCAAAGCTTCAGCACCTGCATAATTTTTTAATTTGAAATAAATTTCAGCCACCATCAAATATGTTTCCACATTTTTAGGATTTTTCTGAATAGCTAAATCAAAGCTTTTTAACGCATTTCCTAAATCTTGCTGGGCAAGATATTTTAACCCTTCTTCAATATAATTGATCTTAGCCATCGGTTCTTTTTTACCGCAACCAACAATAAAAAAAACTAAAATAACACCAATAAAAAACTTTTTCATTTGTCCTCCTTTACCTTTACAAAATTAATACTGCGATTTAATTAAATAATCATTTACGGATTCAGCGACTGAACGCCCTTCCTGAATTGCCCAAACAACTAACGACTGACCCCGACGCATATCACCGGCCGCGAAAACTCCAGGAATATTTGTCATTTTATTATCATCCGTTTGAACATTTCCACGCGCATCTAATGCAATCTTTAACTCTTCTAATAATCCTTGCTTGGCCGGGCCTAAAAATCCCATCGCTAATAAAACAAGATCACAATTCAGCGTAAACTCGGATCCTGCAATTTCTTTAAATGAGCGTTGGCCTGTTTGAGGATTTTTTTCTCCAAAATCTAAACGCACACCGTGAAGATGCTTAACATGACCTTTTTCGCCGCTAAAAGATTTTGTCAAAACAGAAAAATCCTGAATAACGCCTTCTTCATGAGAGGTAGATTTGCGATAAATCGTTGCCCATTGTGGCCATGGATTATCAAAAGCTCGTTCTAAAGGAGGCTGTGGAAGAAGTTCGAGTTGTCTAACAGATTTTGCTCCTTGACGATTAGCAGTTCCCACACAATCAGACCCTGTATCACCGCCGCCTAACACTATAACATCTTTTCCTTTGGCATCAATTCTATCTTTTAAAGAAACCTTTTTCCCTAAATTGACACGTGTTTGTTGAGTCAAATATTCCATAGCCAAATAAATTCCTTTAAGTTCTCGTCCAGAAACATTGAGATCGCGTGGATTTTCCGCTCCGCCGCACAAAACAACCGCATCATATTTATTTCTTAATTCTTCCGCTGAAATATTCACACCCACATGCGCTTTTGTTTTAAATTTTACGCCTTCTTGATCCATTCTATTTAATCGACGCTCGACAATTAATTTATCTAATTTAAAAGTCGGGATGCCTAACGTCAATAATCCTCCTAACATATCATTTTTTTCATAAACAGTAACCGTATGGCCTTTTTGATTTAATTCATCCGCGCACGCCAATCCCGATGGACCAGAACCAATCACAGCAACTTTTCTCCCTGTTCTTTTTTTAGGTGGACGAGGCATAACCCATCCTTCAGCATAAGCTTTTTCAATAATAGCGTATTCAATATTCTTAATTGTGACAGCGGGATTATTGATCCCCAGCACGCAAGAATTCTCACACGGCGCAGGACACACGCGACCTGTAAATTCTGGGAAATTATTTGTTTTCCACAAACGCTCTAACGCCTCTTTCCATTTTCCACGATAAACAAGTTCATTAAAATCCGGAATAATATTACCGATCGGACAACCCCAATGACAAAACGGCACGCCGCAATCCATACATCGCGCGCCTTGTTGCGACAGCGCTTCTTCAGGCATCGGCAAATGAAATTCATTCCAATGTTTCAAACGCTCTAAAACCGTCTGATCTTCAGGAAGCGCCCGTTGATATTTTAAAAATCCTTTTACTTCTCCCATAATTCTTATTCCTCAAAACAACCGCTATTAAGATTTTCTACAGGTGAAACTTTAACTATCTTTTCCTTTAAACGTTCTTCTTCTAAAACTTTTTTATAATCGATCGGGAAAACTTTAATAAATTGCGGCAAAATCGCATTCCAATTTTCTAAAACCTTTTTTGCTAAAACACTTTTTGTATAATCAAAATGTTTTTGAATTAGCTCTTTGAGTTCCAAAACATCTTTTTCTTCTTCCACAGCATAAAGCTCGATCATTTCATGATTACATTTCGATTTAAAATCTCCGTCTTTATCCCACACATAAGCCAGGCCTCCGCTCATTCCTGCCGCAAAATTGCGTCCTGTTCGGCCTAGAACAACGACTCGTCCTCCCGTCATATATTCACATCCATGATCTCCTACGCCTTCGACAACCGCAACAACACCGCTATTACGTACGCAAAAACGTTCGCCTGCAATACCCCGGAAAAATGCTTCTCCTTTAATCGCGCCATATAAAACCACATTGCCTACCAAAATATTCTCTTCCGGCACAAACGTGGCCTTTAACGACGGATAAACAATGATTCTTCCACCTGATAAACCTTTTCCGACGTAATCATTCGCGTCCCCTTCAAGCTCCAACGTAATCCCATGGGCCAAAAATGCGCCAAAACTTTGTCCAGCAGAGCCCAAAAATTTAAGATGAATCGTATCATCGGGTAATCCGCACAACCCATAACGCTTCGCGACTTCATAACTTAACATAGTTCCAACGGTACGATTAATATTACGAATAGGGCTTTCTATTTTTATAGGTTTTTTGTTTTCAATAGATCCTCGACATTGCGCTATCAATTGATTATCTAAGACTTTTTCAAGCCCATGTTCTTGTTTGCCGCAATGATGAATAGCAATATGTTCTGGCACATCCGAACGATGAAGGACATGTGTTAAATCCAAGCCCTTCGCTTTCCAATGATCAATGGTTTCTTGTGTTTCCAATAAATCCACACGCCCGATTAAATCTTCAAATTTACGAATACCTAATTCCGCCATAATTTCTCTGACTTCATTGGCGACAAACGTGAAATAATTAACGACATATTCTGGTTTTCCTTTAAAATTTTTTCTTAATTCAGGATCTTGTGTCGCAATTCCGACGGAACACGCGTTGAGATGGCATTTGCGCAACATGACACATCCTAAAGTCACGAGTGCAATCGTCGCAAAACCAAATTCATCCGCGCCTAACATTCCTGCTATAACCACATCACGTCCCGTTTTTAATTGCCCGTCTGTCTGCACACGAATACGTCCACGCAAATCATTAATAACTAAAACTTGTTGCGCCTCGGCAATCCCTAATTCCATAGGCAATCCAGCATTTTTAATCGACGTTAATGGTGAAGCGCCCGTTCCGCCTTCATAGCCGCTGACCAAAAGATGATCGGCTTTTCCTTTAGATACCCCGGCCGCAATTGTTCCTACACCCATTTCGGAAACAAGCTTAACGCTGATATCCGCTTGCGGATTAGCATTTTTAAGATCGTGAATAAGCTGAGCCAAATCTTCAATGGAATAAATATCATGATGAGGCGGCGGAGAAATCAGTCCCACGCCAGGCGTTGTATGACGCGTTTGGGCAATTTCTTTACTCACCTTATGTCCGGGAAGATGCCCGCCTTCACCGGGCTTCGCGCCTTGCGCCATTTTAATTTGTAACTGATCCGCATTGACTAAATATTCTATTGTAACGCCGAAGCGCCCTTGAGCCACTTGTTTAATTTTACTACGCCTTAAATCTTTAAATCGATCGGGCCTTTCTCCTCCCTCGCCCGTATTAGAAAATCCTCCGAGCTGATTCATAGCCAAAGCTAAAGTTTCATGCGCTTCTTTTGAAATCGATCCGAAACTCATAGCGCCCGTAGCAAATCTTTTAACGATCTCTGACGCCGGCTCAACTTCATCTAAAGCAATAGGTTTTCTTTTTTTAAATTTCAAAAGCCCTCGGATTGTAGCTAAATTTGTTTCTTGGGCATTACAATTTTTAGCAAATTTTTTATAAAGATCATAATCGCGAGACTGAACCGCATGTTGAAGCGTGGCAATAATATCAGGATTTAATTGATGATGTTCACCATTTTTACGCCATTGATAATTACCGCCCATATTAAGCATGGCGTTATGATCATTATTATTACCAAAAGCGTCTTGATGCCTTTTAAGGCATTCTTGTCCAATAGTTTCAATGCCAATTCCTCCAATCCGAGATGGCGTCGCTGTAAAATATTTTTCAATAAAGGCCTCACCCAATCCCACCGCTTCAAAAATTTGTGCTCCGCAATAAGACCGAATTGTTGAAATCCCCATCTTCGAAATAATTTTTAAAAGGCCTTCCCGCACGGATTTCAAGAAATTTTTCTGTGCCTGTTTAAACGTTATATCTTCTGCAAAATTCCCTTTATGAATTTCATGCTCAATGGTTTCAAACGCTAAATAAGGATTAATAGCATTTGCCCCATAACCAATCAATGTGGCGAAATGATGCATTTCACGCGCTTCGCCTGTTTCAACAACAAGACTCACCTTTGTTCTTATCCCTCGCCGAATAAGATAATGATGCAGGCCCGAACACGCCAAAAGCATCGGCACCGGCACATTATTTTTATTGGCATCCCGATCAGAAAGAATAAGAATAGTTATGCCTTCTTTAATAAATTTATCAGCTCTCTCAAAAATCTTTTCTAATGATCTTTCTAACCCTTGCGCTCCATCTGCCAGCTTAAAAACACAAGACAATGTTGCCGATCTTAAGCCCTGCTGATTGATCTCACGAATTTTTTCAAGATCTTCATTAGTCAAAATAGGACGAGAAAGTCTTAAACGACGACAATGCGTTTCTGTTTCCTCTAAGAGATTTCCTTCAGCGCCTAAATAAACATTCTCGGCCATGATAATTTCTTCTCGAATAGAATCAATCGGAGGATTTGTTACCTGCGCAAAAAGCTGTTTAAAATAATGATATAAAAGCTGAGGCTTCTGGGATAAAACGGCTAACGGCGTATCGTTTCCCATTGAGCCAATAGCTTCTTTAGCTTCCACGCACATAGGATAAAAAACAAACTTGAGATCTTCTAATGTATAACCAAACATCCTTTGACGCTCAAAAAGAGTTGATTCATTTAATCCATAAATATTAGAAGGATGCGGTAAGTCCTTAATATCAATAATATTTTTTTTAATCCATTCATCATAAGGGCACGAAGCGATCTGCTTATCTTTTAACTCTTCATCGCCGATAATCCGCCCTTGCATGGTATCAACAAGAAATATTTTTCCTGGCTGTAAGCGTCCTTTATAAAGAACATTTTCGGGGGCAATATTTAAAACGCCTGTTTCAGACGCCATAATCACAAAATTATCTTTAGTAACCATATATCGTGAAGGGCGTAATCCATTGCGATCTAATACCGCGCCGATACTTTTTCCGTCTGTAAATGTAAGCGATGCCGGTCCATCCCACGGCTCCATCAAAGATGCGTGATATTCATAAAAGGCCTTTTTCTCTGACGACATTGATTCATGGGATTCCCATGCTTCAGGAATCATCATCATAATCACGTGCTCTAAAGGACGTCCTGCTAAACACAAAAGTTCAAAAACATTATCAAAAATAGCTGAATCGCTTTTATCTTCTTCGATAATCGGCAATATTTTTTTAATATCATCCCCGAACGCTTTTGAGATAAATTGATATTCACGCGCTTTCATCCAATTGACATTCCCACGCAAGGTATTGATTTCTCCATTATGCGCAATCATACGAAACGGCTGAGCCAAAGACCACGTCGGAAAAGTATTCGTACTATAACGAGAATGTACCATGGCTAACGCAGACACCATATCGCTATCGCTTAAATCCAAATAATACTGTTTCAACTGTTCGGACATCAGCTGTCCTTTATAAATAAGAATTTTACTGCTTAAACTACAGCAGTAATAATAGCTCCTTTGTCCTAAATAAGAATTCCTTATCTCATGATCAACAATTTTTCGAATTACAAAAAGTTTTCGCTCAAAGTCTTCTGGTAAAGTATTCTTTCCTCGAGCAATGAAAATTTGTTTAATATTTGGCTCAATGGATTGAGCAATTCTCCCAATCTTTTCACTGTCATGGGGAATATCTCGCCATCCAAGAAAAACTTGGCCTTCTTCACGAATGGTCCGTTCAATCCATTTTTGAGCTGTATTACGATGACCTAAACTGGGAGGAAGAAATATATTTCCGACGGCATAATCGCCTTGTTGTGGCAACGCGATATCAATTTTCTCGCATTGTTTTCTTAAAAATTGATCCGGAATCTGAATGAGAATGCCAGCCCCATCGCCTGTTTTGGGATCAGAGCCCGTGGCTCCACGATGGGTCAAATTTTCTAAAATCTCAAGCCCGCTCTGAACAATATGATGGGATTTTTTACCATGCAAATGCGCGATAAATCCGACTCCGCAGCTGTCATGTTCAAACGCTGGATCATACAGGCCTTGTTTTTTATGTTGGGAATAATGTTCCATAAGGGGATATAAAAAATTAATAGATATATTAATATTATTTAAAACTTAATGATTTTACTTATTCTTTGATATTTTACAATAAAATTTTCATATGAACGGCCCCTAACTATGAAAAGATCAAATGATGACATCTTCATACCAACCTAAATCATCAATTCCTTCTTTTTTCTGAAATAATAACAACCCAATAGTTAAAGGCCCTATACGCCCAAGCATCATCAAAAAAATAATAATAATTTTTCCTACATCGGTTAAAGCACTTGTAATGCCCATACTCAAACCAACTGTTCCTAAAGCCGATGTCGCTTCAAAAATAAGCTCAAAAATAGAATGGCCATCAAATATGCTTAAGAAATAAATTCCCAAAGAAAGAATTATAATATAAAAACTAAAACTCGCGCTGGCCAAACGTAAACGATATTGAGGAATTTGATGCCCTAAAAACGTCACATTGATTTTACCTCGCAAAGTGCTTATCATTTGTGCAAAAACAGCAACAATGGTCGTAGATTTAACCCCGCCACCTGTTCCAGCAGGAGACGCTCCAATAAACATAAAAATAGTTAAAAGAAATAAACAACTATGCGACATCTGCGCTATGGAAACAGTATTAAATCCCACAGTCGTCAAGGCCGTCATAGACTGAAAAACGGACATAATCATCTTAGAAAATAAAGCAATTCCGGAAGGAAAAACATTTGTCAAAAAAATCAAAATAGCCCCTGTTGCAATAACCACAAAAGTTGTAACTAAAATAATTTTTGTCGTAAATGTAATGGTTTTTTTCTTGCCGGTGGCCATTTGCCAATAATCGGAGACAACAATAAAGCCAACAGCACCTAAAAAACTCAAAATAATAATAACAATATTCAATAAAGGATCCGAAGCAAAATGTTCAAAACTTTCATTAAATAAGCTAAATCCCGCCGTACAAAAAGCCGAAACACTATGAAATATGGCATTCCAAAGAGGCTGACTGACGCCATGCCTTAAAAAAACAAAATACAAAAAACTTGCTCCAATCAATTCAACAACCAAAGAAAAAATAAGAACCGAACGAAGAAAATCATAAACATTAAAATCATCTGGGAGCCCAAAATCATTTCTCACTAACGTTTCTTGCAACTTAGACATTTTCTTATGCCGAATAAGCGCAATGATAGATCCAAAGGCCATATAATGTAAACCGCCGATCTGGATTAAAAGAATAATAATAAGTTGTCCGAAAAACTTATAATTATCAGCCACGCTGACCGTTACCAATCCTGTCGTTGAGATAGCGGAAGTGGCGATAAATAAATTATCTAATCCGGATGTATAAACTTTTTGCAAAAAAGGAAACGATAATAATAAAAAACCTAAAACAGTAATACCGCAATAAACGCCGACAAGAATATGAATAGGATTTTTCCGAATTAAAAATAATAAAAAAGAATTTTTCTTCATATAAATATTAAACTCTTAAACAATCAAAACTCTTTATATTGATTAGTAATGGGCAGACGCCAATCTTTACCAAATGCTAACGAAGAAATTTTAATGCCCGGTGGAGATTGACGACGTTTATACTCACTCTTATCGACCAGCTTAATCACTTTCTTAACAACATCTTTATTTTGAGATCTACTCATAGTGGCATACGAAGCATGTTTTTCGACATAATCGGCTAATAAACCATCTAAGACATCATAACAAGGCAAAGAATCCTGGTCTTTTTGATTCATCCGTAATTCCGCACTTGGCGCGCGTTTAAAAATATCCGACGGAATAATAGCGCGGCTTTCCTTATTATTATAATATTTCGCCAATTCGTAAACTTTTGTTTTAGGCACATCTTTAATAACAGCGAATCCACCGGACATATCCCCATAAAGCGTGCAATAACCAACCGCAACTTCGCTTTTATTCCCTGTTGTTAAAACCAACCAGCCAAATTTATTAGAAAGCGCCATTAAAATATTCCCGCGAATCCGCGCTTGAATATTTTCTTCCGTAATATCCAATGGACAGTCTTTAAATTCTTTAGAAAAAGTTTCTAAGTATGCCTTAAAAATTGTCTCAATGGAAATCTCTTTAAAGCTAATCCCTAAATTTTGAGCTAATTGCTTGGCATCTGTTTGAGTTTCCGACGAAGAAAAACGTGATGGCATACTAACGCCTACCACATTCTCTTTTCCAATAGCATCAACGGCTATTGCCGCTACAAGAGCTGAATCAATGCCACCGCTTAATCCAATAACAACTTTTTTAAAACCATTTTTTCTCACATAATCCCTGGCTCCCAATACAAGCGCCTGATAAACTCTCGCCAAAGGACTTAAAGAAACAAAAGCCGATTTCTTTTTTCTCAAAGGAAATTCAACAATAAGAAGATCTTCTTCAAATTCTTTAGCGCGCGCGGTAATTTTTCCTTTTTCATCAACCACAAAACTACTTCCATCAAAAACGAGTTCATCTTGCCCACCGACAAGATTTAAATAACAGATAGGCGTTTTTGTTTCTCGCGCGCGTTTTTTCACAATCCTTTCACGATCTTGAAGCTTATCAATATCATACGGAGAGCTCGAGATATTAATAATAATCTTTGCTCCTTCTCGAACCTCTTGCCAATAAGGCCCCTTATCATGCCAAATGTCTTCGCAAATTGTCACGCCGAAAGGAACATTGCCCATATAAAAAATTTTATGTTGTTTGCCTTCTACAAAATATCTTTTCTCGTCAAAAACACCATAATTAGGAAGTTTGTGTTTATGATAAACTTCTTTTATTTTTCCATGAGAGATAATGGCGGCCGCATTATACAAATTTTTCTTTTTATCCATATCTACAAAGCCAATGACCGCGGTTATTTCTTTGATTTCTCGAGCAATCTTATAAAGAGCACGCATATTATCCTTAACAAAATGTTCCTTATAAAGAAGATCTTCCGGCGGATAACCACAAAGCGCCAATTCTGGAAATGCCACAAAACAAGCCTCTGACTGTTGGGCGCGCTTGATATAATGAACGATTTTTTTCATGTTTCCCGACAAATCGCCCACAATAGGATTGATTTGGGCTAAAGCTATTTTAATCATATTTTTTAATGGATAATAAGTCTTTAAAAGATGTGGTTATCATAAAGCATTTTTAAAACCATTGCAATAAGAAACGCTCCTCTAAACCTCCATCGGCACAATTACCTTATGGACAAAATTTGAAAAAATCCTCCTCGCTGTCTGAGAAAAAATCGTTTCAGACAAACGATAATCCTGTTGCATGCGATGTACCTTTAGACCCATCGCCTCATCCTCTTTTCCACAATAAACCTTTGCCCATTGTTCAATATTTTTTTCATATATTTCCATATGAAATTGTAACCCATAGGCACATGCCCCCATACGAAACGCTTGATACGGACATTTTCTGGATTGTGCCAACCATTTTGCTCCTTGAGGAATTTCAAACATATCACTATGCCATTGAAAAACCCGAATATCTTTCTCAATGCCATAAAACAAAGGGTCCTTTAATCCGTCTTCGGTAAGAAAAATTTTTGAAAAACCAATCTCTTCTTGAGGCGAACGAACAATTTTAGCCCCACAAGCCTTTGCCAATAATTGTGCTCCTAAACAAATACCTAAAAAAGGAATTTCATATTTCACAACTTCACGAATAAAATCTATTTCTTTTATTAAAAAAGGATGTTTTTGCTCTTCATCAACATTCATAGGTCCGCCGAGACAAATAACAGCCTCAATCATCCTTAAAGAATGAGGCAACACATCGCCTTGTGAAAGATCAACAATTTTTAAGAAGAAACCCTGAGACTTTAAGAAATCTCCTAAAGCCTCAGGGCCTTCGATGTCAATATTTTTTACACAAAAGATCATAAAAATCGCATCTAAAGAGATGACCAACGAATAGAAAAAATCCTAAACGCTGCCACACAATGCTATTTTAAAGCATAAAGAGCATTTGAGCGTAAGAAGGCAAAGGCCAAACATCTTCGGGAATCAATCCTTCTAAAACATCAATGGTTTCTCGAAGAGAAAACATAGCCTCTTTGGTCTTGACCGCATCAGCTTTTTCAATACACTTTTCAAGCTTCTCAATTTTTTCTAAAGCCTCCTCTAATTGAAAAGTGATCGTCTTTAAAAGTTTTCTCACGCCTGTTGATTTTGTTTTATTAAC
>ERZ795059.3901-NODE-3901-length-14244-cov-5.838114_pt1 | contig 14244 bp, 11 predicted proteins | sample MGYA00375143_ERZ795059 | MGnify/ENA primary metagenome ERZ795059 (study PRJEB30188, sample SAMN05720168) | activated sludge metagenome | isolation source: Anaerobic digester | place: USA | collected 2015-01-07 ... | reverse complement strand
AGGCTTGGATACGGCTGATCCGGATAGCATTTGGGAGATACGCCAAACTGCGGGGATGGTGTTTCAAAATCCTGACAACCAGCTGGTATCGTCCATAGTTGAGGATGACGTGGCCTTCGGGCCCGAGAATCTGGGTGTCGAACCCGGCGAGATCAGAAAAAGGGTGGATGAATCCCTTTATGCGGTCAATATGTATGAGGAAAGGAAGAAAGCACCTCATTTACTCTCCGGAGGGCAGAAGCAGAGGGTCGCCATTGCCGGGGTGGTAGCCATGCGTCCGGAATGCATCATCTTTGACGAACCAACTGCCATGCTTGACCCCCACGGCAGGAGGGAAGTAATGTGCATCATCCGGAAACTTCACAGGGAAGGGATCACCATTGTGCTGATCACGCATTTTATGGAAGAAGCCGCAGAGGCGGAGAGGGTCATCATTATGGATAAGGGTAAAGTCATGATGGACGGTTCACCAAGGGAGGTCTTTGCAAGAACGGAAGAGATCAGGAGCCTGGATCTTGACGTGCCCTTTACGGTAGATTTGGCTGAACGGCTTCGCAGCAGAGGCTTCCCCGTCCCTGACGGGATCATTGAAGAAGAAGAAATGGCGGACTTTTTATGTCAATACAAGTCAAGAACCTGACCCATATATACAGTGAAGGCATGCCCTATCAGACGATAGCGTTGGAGGATATTAGTTTTGAGATCGCAGATGGCAGCTTTGTAGGCATCATCGGGCACACCGGATCGGGAAAATCTACTCTTATCCAGCATCTAAACGGTCTTTTAAAACCAAATTCCGGGACTATTCTTGTGGATGGCCTGGATATAACCGATGCCTCCGTCAGCCTTAGGGACATACGCCAGAGGATAGGCCTTGTATTTCAGTATCCCGAATATCAGCTATTTGAAGAGACGGTGGAAAAGGATGTTGCCTTCGGCCCTCAAAACCTGGGTTTGCCGGAGGATCTGATCGGTGAACGGGTAAGGGAAGCGCTTCATTTAGTCGGCCTTTCATACGAAGATGTAGGCCAACGTTCGCCTTTTGACCTTTCGGGGGGCGAAAAAAGGCGGGTGGCTATTGCGGGCGTTATCGCTATGAGACCGAAGGTGCTTATTCTGGATGAACCCACCGCCGGGCTTGACCCGAAAGCTCACAAAGATATTTTAAATCTCATCGAAAGAGTTCACAGGGAAGAAAACAACACGATCATTTTGGTTTCTCATAATATGGGGGATATAGCCGCCCTTTCAGAAAAGGTGCTGGTTATGCACAAGGGGCGTATGGTCATGGAAGGTACTCCCGGCGAGGTGTTCAAAAAAGCGGAACTACTGCTTGGTATGGGACTTGAGCTTCCCCCTGCGGCCGGCTTTATGGAATTATTGAAACAAAGAGGCATCAACCTTGAAAATATGCCCCTTACCATTGAAGAGGCGGTGGAAGAAATCACAGTCTGGACAGGGAATAATTAAAGATGATCAGAGACATAACGTTAGGACAATACTATCCCGGTGAATCAAAGATCCATGTGCTGGATCCGAGAGTCAAAATAATCTGCACTTTTGCATACATTATTACACTTTTTCTCGTAAGGGATTTTGTGGGATTCGCAATTGCTGTAGGATTTTTAGGTCTGATCATCATCCTCGCAAAGGTGCCTCTCAAATTTATTTTTAAAGGCCTAAAGCCTATTTTCTTTATTATAATTTTTACCTTTACCGTGAATATGTTTATGACCAAAGGCGAGCCTTTAGCGGAGATCGGATTTCTTACTATTACACGAGAAGGTCTCTACAATGCCTTTTTTATGGGACTTCGTCTTATACTTTTGATCATCGGATCATCATTACTGACTCTGACGACTAAGCCGATCAATCTCACTGACGGCATAGAGCGCTTGCTTTCGCCCTTCAGGAAGATAGGGGTGCCGGCTCACGAACTTGCAATGATGATGACCATCGCCTTGCGCTTCATCCCTACCCTTCTGGAAGAGACGGATAAGATCATGAAGGCGCAGATGGCCAGAGGCGCTGACTTTGAAACTGGCAATCTTCTAAGGAGAGCAAAAAGCCTTATTCCCTTACTGGTACCGCTGTTCATCAGCGCATTTCGCATTGCCCAAGACCTGGCAATGGCAATGGAGGCAAGATGCTATCGGGGCGGTGATGCGAGGACCCGGATGAATGCCATGCGTTTTCATACCAGGGATGCTTTGGCTTCCTTATGCATGATTTGCTTCATAGCGCTAATCGTTTTGCAAGCCTACTATCTGTAGCGGCAAGGAGAATAAAATGAAGTCTAAATACTTGGTCCATGGCGCTGTGATCGCCGCTGTATATGCGGCCTTGACTCTACTTCTGATGCCGATTTCATACGGGGTCATGCAGATCAGAGTTGCGGAGGCGCTGACGATACTTCCTGCCTTAACACCTGCTGCCATCCCGGGTTTGTTTGCCGGGTGCCTGTTAGCCAACACCCTGGGGCCCTATGGGATCTTCGATATAGTACTGGGAAGCGCTGCGACTCTTGCGGCGGCGCTTGTCTCATACAAGCTGCGCAGCAAGCCGCTTTTGGTGCCCTTGCCTCCGGTTTTGGCTAACGGTCTCGTCATCGGACCTATGCTGTATTATGTTTATTCGGTGCCGCTGCCTTTGTGGGCCTGCATACTTTGGATAGCCGCCGGCGAAGCGGCTGCCTGCTACGGGATAGGACTTCCTCTTTTGAGGTACCTGAGCAAGCGAAAATCGGTTTTCAGGTAAAAAATATGGAAAGAAACCGCTGGCCCATCACTATTATTCTGATTCTTACAGGAGTGATCTTGATTTTCTCATCCCTGCTTGCCCTAAGGGAAGAGCGGCATCTGTCCCATGATTTGAACATGACTGCAGCGCATACAGGCGATGAAGCTCACGGAGACTTAAAGGAGGCTGAGGAATACGAACCTTTGGAAAACCCGGGAGAAGTGACCGCCGTTGAGGAAAGGATCCTGAAGCCCTCTTTTCCTGTCTCTCTTTCATATGATAAATACCTTACTTCATATACTTACCTCTTTGTTGAGAAAAAGACAGTAGACATAAGATCCGGGCCGTCCTTTTCGGATCCGGTTTTACGAAAGGCCTCCTTCGGAGAGAGGCTTGATTATCTCGAATCGGTTTATATTGCTTCAGAGGGCGGCATTGATGAGCAGTGGATCCATGCGGTCTTTGAGGAAAAGGGAGAGAAATGCTTCGGGTTCGTAAACAGCCTTGATGTTATCGAACGACGGTTTCAATTCGATAAGATGGAAGAGGCCATAAAAAGGGCGGAGGATTATGCGGAAAAGGGAAGGCTGACCTATATCAGCAACTATCAGAACCGGAACGGGAGTGCGCCTCTTTGCAACGGAAAAGTCTTTGATAGGCAGGGAAACGGCAGAAGCCAAAGCGCTCCCGGTTACTATAGCCTGCAGAATGAAGCTGACTTTCTCTATTTAGGCGATGGAACGCTGGTATGTTCCCTTTTGACCGATGGAGATAACGTTAAAGTTGAAGTGGTCGCTACCGGAGAGAAGTATTATGTACCGATAAAGTATATCCCGCAAAATCATGAGATCCACGAGCTTGCAAGAGTAATAGCCGTGGATGTGACCAACCAAAATGAGGCTGTTTTCGAGAAGATTTCAGGTGAGTGGACACTGATTTCCTATACTCAGGCCACCACAGGGGTCGAAGGCAGGTATTCCATGCCTACCCCTACGGGCTTCTTTTTTGCCATGGAGAGCAGACCTTATTTTCGCTATTATGAAGACGGTACGACAAGGATCCAGGGATATGCGCCCTATGCAATACGTTTTGCGGGGGGTGCATATATTCACGGAATACCGGTGAATTACAAATACGGAGAGAACGGTGAACTGATCACCCCTCCTCATCGCGAATACTCCGCTGCTATCGGCACGGTGCCCCTTTCCCATAAGTGCGTCAGAAATTACACATCTCATGCAAAATTTCTTTATAATTGGTTTACTCCCGGGGAAACCATCGTAGTCGTTATTGATTAGGTGAGACGGTATAAATTCCCCTAAATTAGTCTTGCAAAGAGACGAACTTTACTATACCATATATAGTAATCGCAGTAACAGCCGACAACTATACAGAGTATGCAGCAGGTATGCGGTAAATCGTGTGCTTAAGAACACGGGCGGTTTCCTCCCGCGTTTATATACCGCATTCGAAAAACCGCTTACAGAAGCAGGGGAGGTCAATGCATGGGAATTTGCAAGATCCAGAAGCGCAGCGGAGAGATTGTAGACTATAACATATCCAAAATACGGAATGCAATATTTGCGGCGGCTCAGGCTGTAGGAGGGCAGGACGAGGTTGAAGCTCATAGGCTCGCGGGACTTGTAGAGGGTGTACTGGCTGAAACCTATCGCGCAAGCATCCCAAGTGTTGAGGATATCCAGGATATCGTGGAGAAGATTCTCATTGAAGAAGGCCATGCAAAAACAGCTAAAGCCTATATCCTTTACAGGAAAGAAAGAGAGGATATCAGAACCAACGGCAATCTGTTCATGGATGCGGAGCAGATGATAGAAGAGTATATATCTCTAGATGATTGGAGAGTAAATGAAAACTCTAATATGGGGTATTCCCTCCAGGGGCTAAACAACCATATCGTTGAAAGCATCACTCAGAAATACTGGTTAAATAAAATATATCGGAAAGAACTCAGGGACGTCCATATACGCGGCGACATCCATATCCACGACCTGGGCCTGCTTGCTCCCTATTGCTGCGGCTGGGATCTGGAGGATTTTCTTATGAAGGGGTTTAAGGGAGCCAAGGGGAAGATCGAATCAAGAGCGCCTAAACATTTCGAATCGGCTCTGATGCAGCTCGCCAACCTGCTTTTTACACTGCAGGGTGAAGCTGCCGGAGCTCAGGCCGTCTCCAGCATCGATACTTATCTTGCCCCCTTTATATACTACGACGGACTGGATTACAAGCAGGTCAAAAAGGCGGTCCAGCGGTTCGTTTATAATCTTAATGTGCCCACAAGAGTGGGATTTCAAACCCCTTTTACAAATATCACCCTCGATATTGCTCCTCATCCTCTTTTGAAAAAGCAGGGAGCCATCATCGGAGGGGTCATGATGGACAAGAGCTACGGCGAGTTTCAGAAGGAAATGGATATGTTCAACATAGCCTATTGTGAAGTCATGATGGAGGGGGACGGAGCGGGCAGGGCTTTCAGCTTCCCCATACCCACAGTAAACATAACAAAAGATTTTCCATGGGAATCTGAAGCCGTCCATATGATCATGGAAATGACCAGGAAGTTTGGAACGCCGTATTTTGCAAATTTCGTAAACTCCGATCTGTCTCCGGAGGATATCAGATCTATGTGCTGCAGGCTGAGGCTGGACAACAGGGAGCTTCGCCACCGGGGCGGCGGTCTTTTCGGCGCCAACCCCCTGACGGGATCCATTAACGTGGTGACATTGAATATGGCAAGGATAGGCTATCTTGCAAATGATGTCCGGGAATTCAAAGCTCAGGTTCGTAAATTGATGGAATATGCCAAAGAGATCTGCGACTGCAAAAGAGAGATGCTGGAAAAATACATGGATTCCGGCTTATATCCCTATTCCCGTTTCTACTTATCCGGAGTTCGAAAAGCTACGGGAGGATATTTTAAAAACCATTTTTCGACCATCGGGCTGAACGGCATGAACGAGGCCTGCCTGAACCTTCTTGGCACGGACATAACAACTGAGGAGGGCAATCAATTTGCAGTAGATATCATGGATTTCATGAACCGGATCATCCAATTGTTTCAGGAGGAGACCGGGAACCTCTGGAATCTTGAAGCGTCTCCTGCCGAGGGAACAAGCTACAGATTTGCGCGGATCGATAAAAAACTCTACCCCAGCATCATCACTGCAGGGACGGATGAGCCTTATTACACTAATTCCACCCAGCTTCCGGTAGGAGCTACGGATGATATCTTCGAAGCAATAGAGCTTCAGGAAAAATTGCAGACATCTTACACCGGCGGTACAGTGCTCCATGCCTTCCTCGGAGAACAGATCGACAATGCTGAGATCTGCAGGACTTTTATTAAAAAGATCATGGAAAAGACCGCGATACCATACATCACCATTACACCAACCTTCTCTATCTGCCCCGATCACGGCTATATTGCCGGCGAGAGCTTCACCTGCCCAACCTGCGGCAAGGATGCTGAGGTCTGGACCAGAGTCGTCGGTTTTCATCGGCCGGTCCAGTCATGGAACAAAGGCAAAAGAGAAGAATACAAAGAACGCAAAGAGTTTGATGTGGCCGTAAGTCTCGATCTAAACAAGAAAGCAGTCAAAGAGAGGCAGAAGACGCCAGAGCAGGAAGCGGCAGTTACCATCGGCTAGGAGCTTACTATGAAAATTGCCGGCATTATAAAATCATCTCTGATAGATTACCCGGAAAAAGCATCCACCGTCATCTTCCTCGGTGGATGCAATTTTAGGTGCGGCTATTGCCATAACCCGGAGCTTTTGCATTTTCAGGATGAAACAACCCAAGACGACGCTATATCGGCAAGCGGGGAGGGGATCAATATTGAAAACCTCCTGAGTTTTTTGAGAAGCAGGAAAAGATTTATTGATGCCGTATGCATTTCCGGCGGGGAACCCACACTGAACAGAGAGCTGCCCCTGCTGATAGGCAGAATAAAGGCTCTTGGTCTTGCGGTGAAGCTTGATACGAACGGAAGCAATCCGAAGATGCTGACAGACTTGCTGAAAAATGGACTTGTCGACTACGTGGCAATGGATATCAAGGCACCAGCGGATAAATATGAACAGGTCATACGTAATCCCGCTGATCTAAAAGCAATAAAGGCCAGCGCACAGCTTCTTAAGGACGCTCACAGCCAAGAGGGGTTTGCTTGTGAATTTCGTACAACTGTCTGCAAAGAGCTGCTTTCGGAAAGAGATATAGAAAGAATGCTGAAAGAGTACCCGGAAGCTCCTCCGTGGTATTTGCAGCGCTTTCATAACCCGGGCAATATTTTGGACAATGAGGGGCAGTATTCCGCATATCCCGCCGAAGAGATGGAAAGACTGGGGAAAAGGCTATGCGTCAGCGTAAGGTAAAAAATGAGCAGGTGAGGCTTGCATCCCTGGAATATTTGCAGGTACAAAACAGCAGCGAGATCCGCAGCCGATGGTCAGAATTTCTAAAAGAGAAAAATAGTGCTTTTAAAGGAGATATCTACTTGGAAGCAGGCTGTGGAAGGGGTCATTTCCTTGCTGCTTTGGCTGCGGAGCACCCTGAAAATTTCTATTTGGGCGCCGAGGGCAGGAGCAGCGTAGTGCTCCGGGGTTTGGAACTTGTCCGGGACAAGGCACTTGACAATGTGCTTTATATTCCTGAGTTCATATTGGATATCGAGACTTTTTTTGCTGATTCTGAACTCGCCGGTATTTACCTCAATTTCAGCGACCCCTGGCCCAAAGCCCGCCATGCAAAGAGGAGGCTTACTCATCGGGATTATTTGAAGGGATATAAAAAAGTGCTGGTGCCGGGAGGTTTTATTGAATTTAAAACAGACAGCCTTGCACTTTTTGATTTCACTCTGGACGAATGCCGGGCGGCAGGGCTTGCCATTGAAGAATGTACGGAGGATCTTCACCGTAGCGGCTTGCCTGCAAGGCTTGTTACGACACAGTATGAAGACCGCTTCCGCCTTTTAGGAAAGCCCATCCGTTACTGCAGGATCCGGATCCCCGCAAAAAGCGATAGCGAGTTACCATATTAAAAAAAGGCCGGATTGAAATGAATCCTATGATGTTATAAAATTGTTTCAAAAGATACTTTGTTGAGGTAAAATAGATGGGTTTTACTCATTTGCACACTCATACGGAATACAGCCTTTTGGACGGCGCAGCGGATATAAAATCGCTGGTAGCAAGAGCAAAAGAACTGGGCATGGACTCCCTGGCCATAACTGACCACGGTGTTATGTTCGGCGTGGTGGATTTTTATAAAGAAGCAAAAAGGCAAGGTGTCAAACCGATCATAGGCTGCGAGGTCTACACGGCGGCCAGGACCATGGCGGACAAAGACCCTGAGAAAGATAAGCACCAGGGACATTTGGTGCTGCTTGCCAAGGATTGGCAGGGCTACCAGAATTTAATGAAGATAGTGTCTGCCGGTTTTACTGAAGGGTTTTATTATAAACCGAGAGTCGACAAGAAACTGCTAAGTAAATACAGCGCCGGAATCATTGCCCTTTCGGCCTGCCTGGCGGGCGATATCCAGGCGAAACTCTTAAATGACGACTATGCAGGCGCTAAAAAGGAGGCTCTTGAACTCCTTGATATATTTGGCCGGGGAAATTTCTATTTAGAGCTGCAAAATCAGGGATTGGAAGAAGAGTATAAGATCCTGCCTTATATGAAGCAGCTCCGCCGGGAAACCGATATCCCCTTAGTAGCCACTAATGACGTACATTATGTAAATAGGAAAGATGCTGCGGCTCATGACATCCTCCTTTGTATCCAAACTGCAAAAAATGTGGAGGATCAGGACAGGATGAGGTTCCCCAATGATCAGTTTTACTTAAAATCCGAAGAAGAAATGGAGAGGCTCTTTGCCGATACTCCTGAAGCCATTGAAAACACTGAACGAATTGCCGATGCCTGTAATGTGGATTTTCGCTTTGGGGAGATCCACCTTCCTGAATTTAAAGGGCCGGATGGCATAGACAACAAAAGCTTCCTTCGGGAACTCTGCGAAGCGGGGATCAAGGAACGTTATAAATCTCCCGGTCCGGAACTCCGGCAGCGGCTTGAATACGAGCTTGGCATCATAGAATCCATGGGTTATGTGGAATACTTTCTGATAGTCTGGGATTTTATAAACTTTGCCCGTAAAAAAGGGATCATGGTGGGCCCGGGCAGGGGCTCAGCCGCCGGCAGCATAGCGGCATACTGCCTTCACATAACCGATATCGATCCGATAAAGTACGGTTTGATTTTTGAACGGTTTTTAAACCCCGAAAGAATAAGCATGCCGGATATAGACATCGATTTCTGCTTTGAACGCCGGGGTGAGGTCATTGATTATGTTGTAGAAAAGTACGGTGCGGACAAGGTGGCACAGATAATAACCTTTGGGACCATGAAAGCAAAGCAGGCAGTACGGGACGTCGGCCGCGCAATGAATATGAGCTATGCAGAGGTCGATGCCATCGCAAAGAAAATCCCTTTTGATTTAAAAATGACCATAGATAAAGCTCTTGCCGCGAGCGCAGAGCTGAGAGATGAGTATGAAAGCAACAGACAGATACGAATGCTTATCGATACGGCAAGAGCGATGGAGGGAAAGTCCCGCCATGCTTCGACTCATGCTGCGGGAGTGGTGATCACGAAGAAGGACATTGTAGAGTATGTCCCTTTGTATTTAGCGGAAAAAGGCATTGCTACCCAGTTTACTATGGGGACAATTGAGGAGCTGGGACTATTAAAAATGGATTTTCTCGGCTTGAGAAATTTGACAGTCATTCGTGATGCGCTGGAAATGATAGATGCCGATCACGGCATAAAAATAGATTTTTCGGATATGGAATATGACGATCCAGCGGTGTATGAGCTTATCAGCAGCGGAAACACACTTGGAGTTTTCCAACTGGAAAGCTCCGGCATGCGCCAGTTTATGATGAACCTTCGGCCCGACTGTTTTGAAGATATCGTTGCCGGTATTTCACTCTTTCGTCCCGGACCCATGGCTTCCATACCGGATTACATAGAGAATAAAAAAAATCCCGGAGGCATACGGTACATACACAAAAGCCTGGAACCTATTCTTTCAGTTACCTACGGCTGTATGGTATACCAGGAGCAGGTAATGCAGATCGTTCGTGACCTTGCCGGCTATACTTACGGGCGCAGTGATCTCGTACGCAGAGCTATGAGCAAAAAAAAGCGGGACGTAATGGAAAAGGAAAAACAGTATTTCATCTATGGAAAGGATGACGATAAAGGGAGGCCTGAAATCAAAGGTTGCATCAGGAACGGTATTTCCGAAAGAGCGGCAGAGGCCATATTCAGCCAGATGGAAAGCTTCGCTGAGTATGCCTTCAATAAATCTCACGGGGCGGCCTATGCTGTGCTGGCCTATCAGACAGCCTATCTCAAGACCCATTATCCGGTGGAGTTTATGGCTGCTTTGATGAGCAGCGTCATAGGAGACGCCGCCCAGATAGCCCGGTATATCCAGAACTGTAAAGAAATGAAGATCGAAGTGCTGCCACCAGACATCCTCGAAAGCGAAAAGAAGTTTAAAGTCAGCGGCGGGAAGATCCGCTTCGGGCTTCTGGGAGTGAAAAATGTCGGGGAAGGTGTGGTCGAAGCAATAACGCGTATGCGTGAAAAAAAACCGCCTAAGGATATATTCGAGTTTATTCAGCAAATAGATATCAAGGAAGTAAACAAAAAAGCCCTGGAAAGCCTGATCAAGGCAGGAGCCTTTGACAGTATCAATGAAAACAGGGCCCAGCTCATGGCCGTTTACGAAGGCCTCATAGAGGCGGCTCAGAGTGACAGCCGGCGCACCATTGCCGGACAGCTTTCTATGTTTGAACAAAACGATGATATAATGCGCCGGTGCAGTTATATGGATTCGCTGCCGAAAATCGAAAACTTTTCTCACCAGCTGCTAATAGCTATGGAAAAAGAGATGCTCGGAGTTTATGTAACGGGTCACCCCCTGGACGCCTATGCGGAGGAGATCAAGGCCCTCAAGACCACCACCACGGAGGAGCTTACCCACAGCGAGGAAGGTGACTTGAGTAAAGATGGTATGACGGTGACCATGGCAGGCATCATAACCGGTAAAAGGACCCTGGTCACAAGGAAGAATAACATGATGGCCTTTATTCAGGTGGAGGACCTGTTCGGGACAATAGAAGCAGTGGTGTTCCCCAATATCTTTGAAAGATATAAAGAGCTTCTTTCGGAGGACAAAATAGTTGTTATAAAAGGAGTAGTGAACTGCAAAGAAGAGGAGGCTCCCAAAATCCTTGCGGATAAAATCTTCACCATCGAGGAGTTCCGCAGGGCGACGAAGCAAGAACCCATAAAGCTCAGGATCCCGGCTATCATGGATGAAGAAGCCGCTTTACACGATATCAAAGATATTTTGTGCCGCTACCCCGGAGATCGTCCCGTTCTTATCTATGGGGCAAAAACCGGTAAATGCTTCAGAGCCGACACAAAACTGTGGGTAGACTCTTCCGAAGATTTTTTTCAAGAACTGGAGGTCTTTATCGGCCGGGAAAACATCAGATAGAATAAAGGCCACCACTATTTATACGAGGAGATCTGAAAATGAGGACAATAGGAGTATTGACAAGCGGCGGTGACGCACCGGGTATGAATGCGGCAATCAGAGCAGTAGTAAGGGGAGCTGTGTACAACAAGGTCAAAGTATACGGGATCAGACGGGGTTACGAAGGACTTTTGGAGGGTGACATAGCAGAAATGGAAGTATCCTCCGTTTCGGATATCATACAACGGGGAGGCACAGTGCTGCGAACTGCCAGAAGTCAGGAATTTATGGAGCCTGCAGGCTTCAAAAGGGCTTTGGATATGCTTGAGAACTTTGAAATCGGCGGGCTTGTGGTAATAGGTGGAGACGGTTCTTTGACAGGGGGGAGGGAATTGTCCCATGCAGGGATAAGTGTTATGGGGCTTCCCGGGACTATCGACAACGATCTGGCCTATACCGAATGCAGCATTGGTTTTGATACAGCCGTAAATACGGTCCTTTCAGCTATAAGCAATATCCGGGATACTTCTTCCTCACACGGGCGGTGCACCGTAGTGGAAGTAATGGGGCGAAATTGCGGAGACATAGCTCTTTATGCAGGGCTGGCGGGAGGCGCTGAATACATTCTTATACCGGAAAAAGAGACGGATTTAAATGCCATGTGCAGAAAAATCATACAGGGGAAAAACAGGGGAAAGCTTCACAGCCTGATCATTCGGGCTGAGGGAGCAGAACTTGGCACTGCGGAGCTGGCAAAAATCATAGAGCAGAGGACCGGATTGGAAACAAAGGCAGTAGTCTTAGGATATACCCAAAGAGGAGGCTCCCCTACGGCAAGGGATCGCATATTGGCCAGCCTCATGGGGTATCGGGCCATTGAGCTTCTTCTTTCCGGCAACCGAAGCAAAGCTGTCGGTATCAAGGGCGGCAGTATCATCGATATGGACCTTGATAAAGCATTGGATATGAAGCGTGTCTGGAATGGAACCATTATGGATTTGTGCGACATACTGTCTATTTAATGTAAATCGCCGGAAGGGATGACAATGACCTGTGCCTGTTTTTCCACACGGTTTGTAAGCTGTTGCACGACATTGCTGCTTTCCGCCGCCTCGCCGGATTCTCCGAGGATGATATGAGTTATTTTATATTTTTTAACCAGGTCGACCAGTGTATCCTCTACATCGTTTGAACGGACTACGGTAAGCTGGGCGCCGTATTCCATAGCTTTTTCATACAGGTATTCCAAGGCTTCTCCTTCTTTTGAACTGCCTAAGAATTTAAACTGATAGTGGGCTACATGGATGATGAACAGTTCGCCTTTACTCTCGCCTAACAGCTGATGACCATATCGAATAAGACGGTCGCAGGTCTTTTGCTGCGTTACACAGACCATTACGTTCTTCGTCAAGTTTTTCCCCCTCCGAATCATTGTGCTATTGACTAATGTAATATGATTATACAGGATATTTTCGATTTATGCTATTCTTTCAGTGAATAAAATCAGGGCAGCGGTCTCCGGCATCAGGCAATTACTCCGTTGTCGATAACTAATCAAAATGTCCCATTTGTAATCGCTCTTACTAAACAGCTGAAACAGAGCCTAAATTCTGACAGGAAACTCAAAGGCAACAGAACACAGCCTTTTCTCTGATTTCCGTTGCTTTTTCGAAGCATTTCAGATTTTCAATCAAGTCCGCATCCTGCTAAATCTGCACTCATCAATGAAAACTGAAATGATTAAAATTCGCATCTAAAAACAGGCGATTCCTCCGGTTGACGATGGTGGGCTGTAATTATATAATAAAAGCTGATTTACAAACTGCCCCGGGGCTTTTATTTAACTGATTTAGCGAAGCAACAGAAAAGAGGTAGCCTTCATGCGAATCGTAGTTATATGTGCAGGTATACTCCTGGCCGGTACGGGTATTTGGTACTTTGCCAATCCGGGAGCTCCTTTTATAGCATTTGCCTTTCCACTGGGCATCTCAATGTTGGTATGCGGTTTATGCAATATGCTTGCCTTTATAGTCTTCCGCAAAACAGCGCCGCATGCTCCAGCGCTGTTTGCTGAAGGTCTCATAACTTTAGTATTATCGGTAGTCGTACTGTCGAATATGATTCTTACCGACGGGATGATAGTGATCTTCTTCGGATTGTGGTCACAGTTCACGGGAGTGCTCCGCATTACCGCTTTTACAGAGTTGCGCAAGAATAAGGTTCGAGGCTGTAACTGGGAATTGGGCGGAGGTATCCTCAGCTTGGTTTTAGGGGTATACTGTCTATTTAATCCTCTGCTTGCAGGATTGAGCCTGGTAGCTGTGACAGGAGGTATTTTCATTCTCTCAGGGGCTAACACTGTTATTGGCGGTGTACTCTTAAGAAGTTATCGGGCTGATGAATCTGCTGCGACGGATTGTAAAAAGATAAAAGAAGGGAACATTGATGCAAGCACAGGCATATAAGGTAGCGGTTATAGGCGGAGGGGCATCAGGCATGATGGCTGCTCTATCCGCTTCCCGGTTATTGCCTTCAGGAAGTGTCCTTCTACTTGAAAAAAATTCCCTACTGGGCAAGAAAATATCAGCAACGGGAAATGGAAGATGCAATTTTTCCAATCGCCTATGCAAATGGGAGGATTATGGAGGCAGCGATATTTCTATGGTTCGGCATGCTTTCGATCATCTGGATCCGGCCGAAACAATTGCTCTGTTTGGCGAATTAGGGGTCTTGGCAAGAGAGGAAAGCAGCGGCAGAATTTATCCCTATTCCGAGCAGGCTGCCTGTATCACTGAGGCGTTCAAGGATGAAATCCGGTCTAACCGGGTCGATATAAGGCTTGACTCAGAGGTAACTGCGGTAAAAAAGAAAGGAGAGCTGTTCGACATCATCCTTGCCGGCGGATTCGTACAGGCTCAAAGTCTGATCATTGCGACA
>ERZ795059.3900-NODE-3900-length-14246-cov-43.019238_pt1 | contig 14246 bp, 9 predicted proteins | sample MGYA00375143_ERZ795059 | MGnify/ENA primary metagenome ERZ795059 (study PRJEB30188, sample SAMN05720168) | activated sludge metagenome | isolation source: Anaerobic digester | place: USA | collected 2015-01-07 ... | reverse complement strand
AGAAGGGCGACCGGGTTTGCCTCCGGATCGACTGGCCTTCCTGCTTTCAGATGGAGCTGGACCCAATGTGTCCGCAGTGCGCCCGGGGGGAATACATGCTCTGTCAGAACCTGGGAGCCCGGGAGCTGGCCGTGGCGGACGCGGGATGCGGGTTCTCCCCGCGAATGGTCATGCACAAAACGCAGCCCTTCAAGGTTCCCGACAATCTGACCAATGACGAGGCGCTCCTGCTGGAGCCGATGGCCGTCGCCGTGCACGCCGTCATGAAGCATCCACCCGCGGCGGGAAACCGCGTGCTGGTCGTCGGGTGCGGCACCATCGGGCTCTTAATCGTCGCGGCGGCAAAGGCCATGGTCAAAGACGCCGAGGTAACCGCCCTGGCGCGGTATCCCTTCCAGGCCGAAATGGCCCGCGCGCTGGGCGCCGACGAGGTCATCACGGGACGGCAGGATCCCTACCGGCGCATCGCACAACTCACCGGCGCGAAATATTTCGAGGGGTATTTCGGCAACCAAATCCTCCTGGGCGGGTATGACGTGATCTACGATTCCATCGGCAATGACGGCAGCCTGAACAATGCGCTCCGGTGGGCGAAAAGCCGGGGCACGGTCGTGATTGTGGGCGTCAACTTCAAACCCGGGAAAATCGATTACTCGCCGATGTGGCATCAGGAACTGCATCTCACAGGCACCAACTGCCACATTCTTCAGGAAGGGTCCGGCGCCTCGTCCTTCGACATTGCCGCTCAACTGATCGCCGAAAAGCGCCTGCCGGTAAGCCGCCTCATCACCCATCGGTTTCCCATGGACCGCTGGCGGGACGCGGTGAAAACGTTTCTGTCCAAAGGGCACAGGGGGGCGATCAAGATCGTCCTCGAACATCCCTCTGCCTAGGCGCTCGGCGCCAGATTCGGTTCTTCCGAAGCACGGGCCGAATGTCAGGCGCCTTGTGGTTCCTTGGCATACTTTTGGCCATTTTTTCTCTCCTTCCAGGTGATGGCAGGCCGTCACGAATCTTCTTCACCTGTCGGGTTTCTGTTGAGTATTTTACTCATTTTTCCTCGCGAGCTTTTCATTGACACGCACCCGAAACTCCTTTATATCCACATGCCAGTGTGCAAATTCAGCTCTCGCGACGGGAAGCGTGGAAAACGAGAAAATCGATTCAACACTGACAGACCGTTCCTGGAAAGAACACCTTTTCATATACGCCGGCATTCTGGTCTCTTTTGGCGTTCTGTATCTGGTCAAAAACCACAGCTTTGTTCTTTTTCACAGTCTGGTCGAAGTCTTCAGCATTGTCATCGCCGGCGCCATCTTCGCCCTGGCGTGGAATGCCCGCCGATACTTCAACAACGGCTACATTCTTTTTATCGGCATTTCCTTCCTGTTCGTCGGTTTCATCGACCTCCTCCATACCCTGGCCTACAAGGGGATGGGGGTGTTCACCGGCTACGGCAGCGATCTGCCGACGCAGCTCTGGATCGCCGCGCGCTGGCTTCAGGCGCTGGCTTTTCTGGCCGCGACATTTTTTCTGGATCGAAAACTGAGCCGTCCACTGGTTGTTCTGGCCGGAGGCGCGGTTGTATCGACTCTTCTCTTTCTTTCCATCTTTTACTGGAAAACCTTTCCCCCCTGTTTTGTCGAAGGAACCGGGCTTACCTCCTTCAAGATTGCCAGCGAATACGGCATTTCCCTCCTGCTGCTGGTTTCCATCATCCCGCTGGTGAAAAAGAAAGACAAGCTCCATCCCCGGGTGCGGCAGCTCATCATTGCCTCGATTCTCTCGACGGTGGCCTCGGAAATGTCGTTTACGCTGTACGTGGATGTCTATGGTTTCTTCAACGCCCTGGGCCACTTTTTCAAAGTCATCGCTTTCATATTCATTTACAAGGCCGTCGTCTCGATCGGCCTGAAACAGCCCTATGATTTGTTGTTCCGGGACCTGAAGATTCGGCAGGAGGAATTGCGCCGGAGCGAAGAACGCTATCACTCCCTTTTTCAACACATGTTCGAAGGTATGGCCTACTGCCGGATGGAGTTTGACGCGGACGGCCACCCGGTGGACTTCGCTCATCTTGCGGTTAACGATGCTTTCGAAAAGTTAACCGGACTGAAAAACTTGGAAGGAAAGCGGGCCAGCGAAATCGTGCCGTCCTTACGTAAGGAGAATCCCGATTTCTTCGAAATAACCGGACGCGTGGCGACGACCGGCCGCCCGGAACAACTGGAAATTTTCCTGAAGCCGCTGGATATGTGGCTGCACATTTCAGTTTACAGCATCGAAAAGGGAACTTTCGTCGCCGTTTTTGAAAATATCACCGAACGCATGCAAGCAGAGCAAGACTACCGGAGCATTTTTGAAAATGTCCAGGAAGGTATTTTCCGTTCCACGCCGGATGGGAAAATTATCCTGGCCAACGAGGCTATGGCGAAGATGTTCGGCTACGATTCCCCGGCGGAAATCATGGCGGATATCACGGATGCAGCCCTTCAGCTTTACGCCTATCCGGAAGATCGGGCGAAAATGAAGGCCGTCATGGAAGAGCAAAACACCATCCGAAACTACGAGATTCAATTTCGCCGGAAGGACGGGGGTGCTTTCTGGGGCTCTACAACCATGAAGGCCATCCGCAACGGCAGGCACCAGATCCTTTATTACGAGGGCATTGTCGAGGACATCACCGAACGGAAACTGAACATCGAACGCCTGCGGAAAACTCTGGGGGGAACGGTCCAGGCCATCGCGTCGCTGGTTGAAACGAGGGATCCCTACACAGCCGGTCATCAGAGACGGGTGGCGGATCTGGCGCGGGCCATTGCCACGGAAATAGGCCTCTCCGGCGACCAGATCGACGGTATCCGCATCGCCGGTACCATCCATGATCTGGGCAAAATCTCCGTTCCTTCGGAAATCCTCACCATCCCGCGGAAACTGACCGCCCTGGAATTCAGCCTGATCAAAAATCATCCCCAGTCCGGCTACGACATTCTGAAGGATATTGAATTTCCCTGGCCCATCGCCAGAATGGTATTGGAACACCATGAGCGGATCAACGGGTCCGGCTATCCGAACGGTCTGCGGGGCGAGGATCTGCTGATCGAATCCAAAATCCTGGCCGTGGCCGACGTGGTGGAAGCCATGGCCACCCATCGTCCTTACCGGCCCGCACTGGGCATTGACGCAGCGCTGGCGGAGATTACCGAAAAAAAGGGAATTCTCTATGATCCGGAAGTAGTGGACGCTTGCCTGCGGCTTTTCCGCAACAAGGGGTATCAGATCAGCCATTGAGGCCTGCCGGCGGCGACTTCACCTCATGACTTTCGCTGTTTTTTTAATTTCTCCAGTCCGAACTTTTTGATCATGATCCGGTCGAGGAGATTCACCGGCCCCATCAGCTGTAAGAAGACGGACTTGACTTGACAGTTAGGTAGAAAGGGTGGTCAGTTACCTCCTGGATTGTTTTGCGGCAATCAAAAAAGGAGGATATTTAAAAATGACCACCCAAGAGAAGCTTATCAGAAACAAATTGAGTTTGCTAGAGTTGGCGGAGTATTTGAAGAACGTTTCAGAAGCCTGTAAAATCAATGGTGTATCGAGGCAGCATTTTTATGACATCAAGAAAGCCTATGAGGAAGAAGGACTGGATGGCCTTCGGGAGAAAAGCAGAAGGAAGCCCTGTATAAAGAATCGGGTAGCGCCTGAGGTTGAAGAATCCGTCATCCGGATGGCCTATGAATACCCGGCTTATGGACAAGCCAGAACGTCCAATGAATTACGAAAAATTGGGATTTTAATTTCATCTGGTGGCGTTCGAAGTATTTGGCTGCGCCACGGTCTGGAGACCTTTAAGAAGCGTTTATGTTGTTTAGAGGAGAAAGCCGCCAGGGAAGGCATTGTTTATACAGAAGCACAGTTATCGGCATTGGAAAACGCCAAGCGAGAGAGGGAGAGTTCACCTGACGAGATCGAGACGGCTCATCCGGGGTATTTAATCAGCCAGGACACCTTTTATGTTGGCACCTGAATCCTGCGCGCATTCAGCATTTTTGTAATCTCTGAGCAAAATTTCATGAACTATCCGCCACGGCGGTTCAGGACGGCGCCCATGCAAGAAATTTCTTGCATCAAATCAGTTAAAATATTCATGCCTTGCACTCCTGAATTTTTTTGAATCGGAGATGATCCAGAAATTCATAAAACAATAGCAACGCAGGCGTCCGTGTATCGCGGATCGAATATTTCACCCGGTCACGATTGCCGGATTTGACCAGCTTCGCGCCGATCACCAGCAGTATCAGGCGCCCAATTCTGATTTTGTTGTCAGCGATGCCAGAAAGTATTTTTACCTTTTTCCCACAGCAGCCAGCCAGGAGCTTAAAATACCGCCAAAGGTTATACGCCAGCAGAACAATCTGAAAGAAAGCATAGTTGTTTTTGAACTTGCCGGACGGAATCGCAGCCAAGCCTTCCTGCTTGGCTTCACCAATCAGGTTTTCTGCATCCGCTCGCTTATCGTATCGTTCAATCGCCTCATGGGCCTTTCCGTTGAGATTGGCGCAAAATATCCGGTAGGTGTACGGATCTTTTTCAAACAGTTCCTGCTGGGGCTGGCTTTTTATTTCCTCCGGTTTCTTGGGAAGCCGCATGGCAACAAATCGGCATGCCTGGCCCCAACCCGTCGGCTGATACATGCAGCCGTTGAACTCGGCTTCTTCTTTCCGGGAGGGGCGATACCAGGTCTTTGGGTCAAACAGCGGTTCGCATTGCTTATTGGAAAAGATAAAATCATACCCCTCATCCAATGCGGCGTCGACACTATTCCAACTCATGAACTCAGCGTCCGCTCTCAAAAGAACCTTTTGGACACAGGACGGCAAATGATCTTTAATGATCCGAATCACTTTGGCCGTCTCCTCCCCGCTGACGGTTTCCCCTTTGCGCAGTTTCCCATACAGGTATTCCCGGGGTTGTTCAATAAAGCACAAAATCGGTCGGTAGCCTTTCTTGCCCCGGTGCTTCGGATTATGGCCGACCCGTCCGCTTTCCTGATCGCCATAGATGGTTTCCACGGTGGCATCGATATCGATAGCAATGTGGCTGTATTGAATTCCGCATCGTTTCCAGGCCAGCTCTCTCAAACGGCTCATGATTCTCAAAAGGGACTGCGCCTGATTGATCCCCAGACTGTCCAAGTAACGCCAATAGGCGCTGGACGCCGGAAGTTTATCCACGCTGAAGATGCCGCAAAGCATGGGCTCCAAACGGAGATAAACAAAATGCCAGATCCGGTTGAACCCGATAAACAGTAGCATCACAAGCCCCATGACCATGGCGTAATCGCCCAGCTGGGTTTCCCGCGACGGCGCATGGTAGCCCTCATTAAAATGTTTCTCAAAATCAAATAAGTCCAAAACCTTGGTCAGTCCCAAAAGCCCGCCAAACGGGCTTATCTGCTCGCTACATGTCCCATACGCTGTCGAAGCATTGATTTTACTGGCCCTCCCGCTCCCCTGATTAAAATGTTTACTGGCAAGCCTTTTTTTGCTATCCTTCCTATGCTTTTTTACCATCTGGGCACCTCCTGTTTGCTATTGGGTTATTTGCGTATCCCTTTATACAACAGGTTTCCCAGATGGTTTATTTATTTTTTTTCACTATGTCGCGCAGGGTTCAGGTATTAGTTTTTCCTCAGGCGGAGTGCTCAAAGTTGTGTCATGAATCTCCAGATGATCGGCAATCTCCTTCAGCGTATAACCATGTTGGATATGCGGTGGATGGATTTTCAGGAAGGTGGGACACATGATGAACATTGGCAAACATGACGCATTACTTGTCGTTGACGTGCAAAATGATTTTCTCCCCGGCGGCGCGCTTAGCGTGGCGGGAGGAGACCGGATTGTGCCGGTCATCAACCGGATTTCAGCGCTTTTTACAACGCGGGTCTTTACCCGCGACTGGCATCCGGCCGATCATGTCAGTTTTTCCGGTCATCCGCAATTTCTTGATCAATCCTGGCCTCCCCATTGTATTCAAAACACCTGGGGCGCACAGTTTCATGCCGACTTGAAAATTGACGCAAAAGACCGGATTGTCAGCACGGGGGACAACCCGCAGGAAGAAAACTACTCCAGCTTTCACGGCACAGATCTGGAAGCGTGGCTTCGCCGCCGGGACATTCGCCGGATTTTTATCGCCGGTCTGGCCACGGAATATTATGTCTTGACCTCCGCCATGGACGGTCTGCAGGCCGGTTTTGAAGTGCTGGTTCTTGAAGATGCCGTTGCGGGTGTGGATGTTCCTCCGGGAAGTGCGGCCAGGGCCCTGCAAAAGCTTCGCGATTCAGGCGTCCATATCCTTTCATCCGGCGATTTGTTGTCGGAATAATGGCAACCGTCTCAAGTTTCTTACAGGAGGGGTTTGATGATGAACTGGCTGGAAGTAAGCGACGAACTGGTTAAGATGCTGCGGCTGAAAACAGATCCGCTGGCCTTCAAGCGCTTTGAAAAATCAGAGGAGCTGGAAGCGATCAGGAATGTATTCCACATCCCGACATTCTCCACCTTCTGCCAGGCTGTGCACCGCGCCAGAGTTCAGGGTCTGACCATCGGGATCACAAAGCTCGATAAGATGAATCACCGCTGTCTGCGCCTGCATGGCGTCAAACACGCGCATGAGAAGAGCATGAAAGAAGAGGCGGCCATGCTCTCCCGAACATGGTTTGCCTCGCCCGAAGAAGCTTTGTTGCAGCAGCAGGAAACCCCTCGCGTTCCGGTGGCTGAAGCCGTCGCGCTGGCGCCTCTGTCGAAGGGAAAGTTCGACCCGGATGTCGTTCTCTTTTACGGAAATCCCGCGCAGATGATGATGCTCCTGTGCGGATTGCAGAAGGTAAAATATGAGCGCTTTCAGTTTTTCTTTATCGGCGAGGGGGCCTGCGCCGATTCGCTGGGGGAATGCTACCGGACCGGCAAGCCTCAATTGTCCATTCCCTGTTACGGAGAAAGGGCCATGGGGCAGGTGGCCGACGATGAAATATCCGTGGCTCTCCCGCCCGGAGAGATCCCCAGGGCCATCTCAGGAATGAAACAACTGGCTAAAATTGGCTTCAAATATCCGATCAATTTCATCGGCGGCCAGGCCGACCTGGAGCCGATTCTGGCTCAGGTCTATCCGGACTTAAAAGAAAGGAAATCATAGAACGGAAAAAGAGATAGAGTAGATTATCAAGCAATCAACAACACGAGGGAGGATTGAAGCCATGGATATGCCGAAAAGGAAAATGTCCCGGAAGAGAGCAGGCGGTCACCCGTTAAACCTTCATTTCGTGTATCTTTTGGCCTGCGTTTCGCTGATGTTGTTTCTGGCCGGCTGCGAGTCGTCCGGACAAAACCGGATGATCTTTTACGGGGGTGACATCATTACCATGAGCGACACGCCTGCCGGGGGTATTGAAGCCGTATTCGTGGAAAACGGTAAAATTGTTTCGACCGGGACAAAAGACGAGATTCTCAAGCATGGGACAGACGGCACACGGATCATCAATCTGGAGGGGAAAACATTGATGCCGGGATTTATTGCCGTCCACACCCATCCGGATCTTACGGCATATCTGTATGGTTTTGTCGATCTCAGCGGCTTTACCCATAAAACAAAGGAAGAGGTGTGGGCAAAGCTGCGTCAGACGGTGAGGGAAACCAAGAAAGGGGAATGGATTTTTTGCAAGGGATTTGACCCGATGCTGGTCCCGGGACTCACGGCTCCCGATATTCAGTTTCTGGATGCCGTCGCCCCGGATCACCCGGTGCTCATCCTCGCCCAGAACTTACACTCGGCATGGGCCAATTCTCTGGCCTTTAAAAAAATGGGCGTCACGGCGACAACACCCGACCCGGCTCCCGGGAGTTACTTTGAAAAAGACAGTCAGGGCAGGCTTACCGGTTTTATTGTTGAAACCGGAGCCGTAAAAGTGATGTCCGCCGACGTACTCAAAACATTTAACATCAAGGACAATGCCGTTAAAGTCGCCGACGCACACATTGGCAATGGGATAACGAGCATTACAACCATGGGGCTCTTCAGCGACAAGGCCCTGATCTTATATGAACACCTATCCACAGCTCACCCGAGGCTCATTCACCGGGTGCTGGGTGCGATTGGTGTGCTGCCCAAGCGCAAACCCACTGTGCGGCATTTTATGTACATCCTGCATTCGACCCCCGATCTGTTTCCGAAAAATGTTGAAAACGGAGATGACTTTTTCAAGATCTGCGGTATGAAAATCTGGTACGACGGCTCCCCCTATACAGGCTCCATGTATATCAATGAGCCTTACCTGAATTCCGAACTGATGCTGAAAGGGCTGAAAGTTCCCGCCAATCATCGCGGACAAACCGTCATCGGCAAGCAGGAATTTTATGACGCCGTCAAAAAATATCATGAACTCGGCTGGCAGGTCAGTGTGCACTCACAGGGCGATCGGGCCAGTGAAGAGGTTCTGGATGTTTTTGATAAGGTCCAGTCGGAATCATCGGTGAAAAACTTACGGCACCGCCTTGAACACGGCGTCCTCCTGCCCCCGGAACTGCTGGCGAAAATGAAGCGGCTTGAGATGACCCTCAGCTTCCATGTTAACCATCTTTATTATTACGGTAAAGCTTTGAGAGATGATATTTTAGGCGCCGGGCGGACTGCAAGAATGTTGCCGGTGAACAGCTCGAGGACGGCAGGGCTGTATTATTCTTTGCACGCCGATGCCCCCATGTATCCGGAAGAACCCCTAAGCATGCTCCAGACGGCTGTGATACGGAAAACCCGCGAGGGAGAAATCATCGGGCCTCATGAGGCTGTCTCCGTAATGGAAGGATTAAAAGCGCTGACCATTTATGCCGCCTGGCAGCTCAAGATGGAAAAAAAGCTGGGTAGTATCGAACCCGGTAAGTATGCCGATTTTGTTATCCTCGACAGGAACCCTCTTAAAGTCAACCCTGACTCCCTGAGGGACATCCGTGTGCTGAATACCTTTGTCAATGGCAATGAAGTTTGGAGCCGGAAAACACGTTGAAAAAATAACGAGACGAGGGAAAACCGGGATGAATTTTTCACGGCCTGCTGCCTAAAATCCTGTTTCCGTCATCCTTTGTGCCCTTTTGTTTTTCTTGTCGGAGGAGCGTTCCAGGGGTCGTCGGGCCAGGGATGTTTCGGATAGCGGCCCTTCAACTCTTTTTTCACCTGCGGGTAGCCGGTGTTCCAGAATTGGCTCAGATCCCGGGTGATCTGAACGGGTCTCCGGGCGGGCGAGAGAAGGTGAAGCAGCAATTTTACACGGCCGCCTGCTATGGCCGGGGTGTCGGCCAGACCGAACATCTCCTGGAGTTTGACGGCCAGGACCGGAATTTCGCCTGCAACATAATCAATCGGAATGTTGTGGCCGCTGGGTACGGCAACAGTCGCAGGGGCGCGCTCATGGAGAAGACGCCGCTGGTTCCACGTCAGCGTTTCCGTAAGCGCCGGCAGGATGTTCAGGCAGGCGAGCTGCTGGGCGTTGCGGATCCCGGAAAGCCAGGGCAAAAGCCAGTCTGCTGGCGACGCCAGAAGCGCTTCAGGAGAAAGGTCCGGCCAGTTTTCTTCGGGATACGTTTCTTTCATCAGGCGCACACGGGCCTGAAGCTGCAAGGCCTCCCGGCTGAAGGTGATCATGGCCGTCTTTGACCGGATGGCTTCACAAAGCAGCGTCGCGACTTCCTCCCTGGACGGGCTTATCGGTTTGGCGGAAAGCGTGAGTGTCCCCAGGCGCTCTTCCTCAACAGCGATCATCCGACCTTCCTGTCCGTTCCAGTAAAGGCGCCGCAGGGTTTCGATCTCGCCTGCCAATTCCTCCAGGATGAGCTCCTCCGTGAGCGATTCGGCCATTTGCACTTTGCCTTCCGCCTTTGCGCCCTTGTCCACTATGGGCGCAACAATATAGGGACTTCCGGCCGGGAGGATTTTTGCGGACAGTCGGACGCCTCTTCCCGAACGCATGACATAACGGCCGCTGCCGTCTTCGCGTCTTTTGGCAATGCGGTCGGGAAAAGCAGCCAGAAGCAAACGGGGGATCACGTCCCTTGTCTCTTTCCCGGAGACCTCCCATGTTTTGTCCGTCAGTCGCCTCAATTGCTGCGACGATCGGTCAACAGCGCGCAGGGCCGGAAGGTCGGCTTTTGCGGTCAGACTCTTTTTCTGTCGCCAGTGCTGCAGCAGTTGGAGACGTTCGCTCAAATCAAGCCAACCGGGTGGGGGCGTCAGGGAAGATCCGGAGTGGCGCAGGATGTCCCTTTCAGACAGAAGAGCCGCCAGATCCGCGCCGAGGGACGGGAAGCCCATGTCAGCCGCTTTCAGAAGCAGGCGGCCCAGGCGCGGATGAAGCGGCAGGCGCGCCATGGCCTTGCCGACCGGTGTAATCGAACCTTTTGCATCCAGCGCGCTCAATCCTTTGAGCAGCTCCCGCGCCGCGCGCCAGGCAGCGGGCGGAGGCGCATCAAGCCAGGAAAGCGCCGCCGGGTCCCCGACGCCCCAGGCGGCCAGATCCAAAACCAGAGACGATAAATCGGAAATGGCGATTTCCGGCGGGGCAAAGGGAATCAGGGATTGGAAGGTGTGTTGACTGTAGAGACGATAGCAGACGCCCGGCCCGAGGCGGCCGGCGCGTCCCTGACGCTGGCGGGCCGAAGCCTGTGAAACCGTGACGGTGACCAGACGGTTCATGCCGGTTGCCGGATCGTACTGAAGCCTGCGGGTCAATCCGCAGTCAATCACCACGCGGACGCCTTCAATGGTCAGGCTGGTTTCCGCGATGTTGGTCGCGAGGACGATCTTGCGCCCGGACGCGGGAAGGATGGCCCGTTCCTGCTCTTCAAAGGGCAAATCACCGTAAAGGGGATGGATCGACAGGTTGCTCATTGCCCTGTTCCTGAGCTTTTCTTCGAGGGCATTGCGCACGGCGAGAATTTCGCCGGCTCCCGGCAGAAAGGCAAGAATGTCGCCGGACGTTTCCTGTAAAGCCCTCTCAACAGCATCCGTCATGCGTGCCGTAACGGATTGATTCGGATGGTCTCCGCAGTAGCGCTCTTCCACAGCGAAGGCTTTGCCCCGCGATGAAATGACGGGCGCCCCGTCGAGAAGGGCCGCAACCGGACCGCCGTCGAGTGTGGCGGACATCACAAGAATTTTCAGATCTTCCCGCAAGGCGCGGCGGATATCCAGGCAAAGAGCCAGCGCCAGGTCGGTCTGCAGGCTCCGCTCATGGAACTCGTCAAAGATAACCATGGCGACACCCGCAAGATCAGGATTGGCCAGGATGCGCCTGGTGAGAATCCCCTCCGTCATGACTTCAACGCGGGTTTCTTTCGAGACGCGGCTGTCAAACCGGATGGAGTACCCCAGGGTCTGACCGATTTCCTCGCCAAGGGTCTTCGCCATCCACCGGGCTGCGGAGACGGCGGCAAGCTTTCGGGGTTCCAGCATGAGGATTCGCCCCTTTTCAGGCGGGATCACATCCAGGAGCGCCAACGGAACCCGTGTGGTCTTGCCGGCGCCGGGCGGCGCTTGAAGAACCACGGAAGAATGCTTCCGGATGGCTTCTTTCAACTCCGGCAGAATCTCATCAATGGGGCAGGATGTCAAAATACGTCCGTTCTTCAGATCCTTCTGCATGCCGCAAAGTATAGGGAAGGCGGGCGATCATGTCAATACAAACCGGATTTCCCCGATGGATATGACCGGATGCTCCACCCGATACGCGACATCATTAACTTGTCCGGGGCGCGAAGCTCTTATACGATTCGTCAATGGGCGGCATCTTGACGCATTCGGCGATGGTCGGCAACTTGCCGTAAACGGAATCATCTTGCCAGCCGTCCATGTTGGCGGCGCGACGGGCCGCCGCCTGAAGCTTTTTCCAGTTGGCGCTGCCGTAAAGAAACATTTCCTGAGCGGCCATCGATCCTTCGCCGTGAATGGTATCAACCTGCCAGTGATTTCCGGTGATGTCCTTGATCAGTCTTAAAATGCGCAGACGGTCTTCAGTGGAAACGCCGTCTTTGGCCGCCAGATATTTGTCGATAAACGGCTGGATTTCCGGATTGTTCCAGTCGCGAAACGCCGGGACGGTGGTGGTGAGTCCGCCGCCGATGTCCTGCATGTGCTGGCACATGGTGTGGAAGTTGCTGGCATACGTCCACTTGGAGGCGTTGATCGCCATGCGGTTGGGCATCATGACATCCATGCCGAACTCAGTGATCGGGTCAAGGCAGGCCTGCCTGGCCAGCATCTGGACGGTTTCCGTGATATAGGCCATCCAGGCCAGCTTCTTGCGCACATGGGGAATATTCTGGACGCCGTTGTATTCGGCAATGAGACTCGCCGCGCCCGTCATCAGCTCCAGCGTCCACGTCATCTTGCAGGTGCCGAACAGACGGTGATAGCTGGCGAAGGCATACGCCAGAATCTGGGAGTACTGCCATTCGCCGCACATAAAAACCCGCTCCCAGGGTACAAACACATCGTCAAAAACGATCAGGGATTCCGAAGGCTGGAGGTGATCGGAAGCGGGATAATCGAATTCGCATTCTTCTCCGTACGTCCGCACATTCGGCTCCACGCCCAGAAGTTTGACGCCTTTTGCGGCAACCGGCACCGCAAAACCCAGCGCGTAGTCCTTGTCCGCTTCGCCGTGGGTCCGGCAGGGCAGGCACAAAAGCTCGTTGGCGCAGGGAGACGCGCTGATATGGACTTTGGCGCCCCGCACGACAATGCCGTCTTTCTGCCGGTCGACGATTCTCAGGTAAAAATCCTTGTGCTGTTTCTGCTGCGAGGGGTGAAGACTGCGGTCTCCCTTGACATCCGTGATGGCGCCGGTCAGGGCAAGGTCGTTTTTTTGGAGGTAGCGGCGATAATTTTCGACGCGTTCGACATAATGGGTGCCGAGTTTCTTATCCATCACCTCGGCGGCCACACTGAAGGAAGCCAGAGCATCCGCTCCCATGCAGTGCACGAGCACACCGCCGCCCGACCGCATGCCGACCATGTAGCATTCGCGCCTGCGCAGCATGTCCTGCGGTGTCTTCGGAGAGGTGAGCAGAAAATGGATGTCCTCGCCGTCTGCATCCTTTGTGACAAACAATTCCCGGTAATCCGGATGATTCGGCAAAACGTAATCCATCGCAGCCATCCGGACAATCGTGCTGATCGACGGATGGGTCCGGACATCTTTTACCTTTTCGCCCAGGCACCAGACTTCCCGGCCGTCATTCAAACTTTCCAGATATTGCTCCACGGTCTTGATCATGATCCCCTCTCCTTATCTATTTTTATCTCCAGAATAAATTGCAGGAAGAATATCAGGAAAAGCATTAACAATAAACAATTTAATGACCTCTTTCCTTGCAAGAAATTTTTTGCAGGGATTTAGCCTTGAAAAGCTACAGGAGAATGACGATGTGAAATCTTTTTTCGCTGATCACGAAATCCTTCAATGCGCGCAAGATTCAGGATTTACTTTTCGCCTGTCCTGTGGCTATAGAATCCGCCAAGAATTCTGTTGGAGAGAGTGTTGCTGCAGATGAGCCTGACAACCATATTTCTTCTGGCGGTCGGTCTGGGCGTGGACGCGTTTTCCGTGGCGATCGGCATCGGTGCGGCCCATCATAAAAAGGACTGGGCGCCGGTTTTGCGTCTGTCCTTTGCGTTCGGCCTCTTTCAGTTTGTGATGCCGTTAATCGGCTGGCTGGCCGGTTCGACCGTGGTCGGACTGATCCGGTCCTTCGATCACTGGATTGCTTTCGCGCTTTTGGCGGCGGTCGGCGGAAAAATGATCCGGGAAGGATTTGAAGCGGAAAGCGATGAGGAAAAAGAGGATCAGACGCACGGCTGGGCGCTTTTTCTGCTTTCGATGGCCACCAGCATCGATGCGCTGGCGGTGGGATTCAGTTTCTCTCTTCTGAAGACGCCCATTCTGTTTCCGTCGGCGGTGATCGGTGTGGTTTGCTTCATGATGACGGCGGTTGGGATGGTATTCGGGAAAACGCTCGCAAAAATCTTCGGCAAAAAAGTGGAAATCCCGGGAGGACTGGTCCTGATCGGCATCGGTGTGAAGATATTGATCGAACATATGAGGTGAAGACTGAAGGCTGAAGACCGAAGGCCTATACGAGGTTTTTTTATGTATTATCAAATCCTGAAGGCGGCAAGCGACGAAATCGGATGGGTGT